>Ga0209185_1001454_pt1 | contig 20443 bp, 16 predicted proteins | sample SidtaG_2_FD_187425 | JGI IMG/M metagenome (GOLD analysis project Ga0209185, IMG submission 187425) | Marine algal microbial communities from Sidmouth, United Kingdom - Sidmouth_Asex2 metaG (SPAdes) (version 2) | ecosystem: Host-associated > Algae > Red algae > Unclassified | place: Sidmouth... | reverse complement strand
TTTAGATAATTTATAGATCCATCTATAAATTATCTGAGGACTAATTGAATATAGCTTACCTAATTCAATCACTGTAAACTCTCCAGACTCGTATTCCTTGACTCGTGCTCGCTTAAAATCTTCGGAAAACCTACGATTGACACGTAGCCGTTTTACTCTTTTCATTGTTATTTGTTAGTGTAAAACGGTCAACCTATATCAGGGACGGACAATGTACAACTCATAACTCATAACTCATAACTCATAACTCATAGGCTCATAACTCCAAAAATTACCGATAAAAACAAGCTTCAAAAACTAGTAGTTAGTAACTTAAAACTTGCAATCACCCCTTCTCTCCCCTAAACACGTTAGCGCAACCACGTTACTGCTGATAGGTGAAAATTTTTAGAGAATTTTAACAAATATCAATAGGTTTATCCTATCATTTTTATTCAATATTTATAGTATAAATAATAGATTATCAAGTGATTATAGATATTTAAATTAAAAAGATGAAATTGTCATATTAAGATTATAACTAATAATACTCATACCCTATATAGGTTAGTGCAAACACGTGGAATTGCAAAATGGACTACTTTTTTTGCCCCTTCCGCTATAATTTTACAATGACGAAATAACCCCCGTCGACCTTAATTAACTAACCTAAGAAAACAACTAACATGATCCTCAAAACAGCACCCGAAGCAGCAACTAACTATCGCCTCACACAACGAGAAGGCCAAGTCCTCTACATGATGGCCAAAGAATATACAGGCAAGGGAATAGCCGAACAACTAAAGATCGGCGTCGCCACAGTCAAGTCACACAGAAAAAATCTCTATTGCAAAATGGATGTCTGCACCAGCGCCGGTGCCGTAAGAAAAGCCTTCGAGAATGGGTTCTTATTTTTTGCCCAGTCTTGAATCTATCATATATCATTTTTTATTTAACACACTTTCAAAATAACTTAATTAAAAACAATATAGATATGAAAAATATCAACTTAAATCGAAGGCTATATGCTATGACTAGAATAGCTATAGTCTTTATGACTGGATTTTTTATTACGAGCTCACTTTCGGCAGCTATTGTACTACAATCTGGAGCTACTGCATCTGATGCAAATACTTCCGGAAACAATGCATGTGTTTCTGGAATCGCTGGTGTAGTACCTAGCGCAATGACAGATATGAATATGTTATTAACTATGTATGAATCAGATTGTGGAGGAACCTTGTCTGTATCAGAAGTCAATGATGACACTACAGGATCAGACTGTGGATGGAATTATTTCGCTAATTATAGGATTAATGAGGATAATAGTGGTACCTGTAGCGGAAATGCTGTTCTACAAGTTGCTGTACTACATCAAGGTGGAGATACATCCCCTCCTACAGGCTCTTTTGGACCTATAATGGGAGTGAATGATTGCTTAGCGAATGCTGCTGCATTTGATGCAGCAGGAGTTGCAGCTGCTTATTCTGATAACTGTGCCACGCTTGATGCTACTAATGTTGCTTTGACAAGTACGGCTCCCAGTGGAGCTGATTGCAGTTGGACAGTAACATACACTTACACAGTTACAGATGATTGTACTAACTCAGTTACTGGTTCATATTCAGTATCTGGAGCTGATGGTAATGCGCCTAGTTTAACAGGTACTGCATATACTGGAGCAGCCATTAATGATTGTATAGCAAATGCACCGACTTTTAATGCATCTAAGGCCTTAGATGGATATGAAGATGATTGTGCAGCTATGACAGCTTTAACAGCAGTAGAAACAAATGGTCCAGCAATAGCTACGGGAGATGATTGTACATGGAGTATAACTTATGAATATACGGTATTTGATGCTTGTACAAATGGATTAACATTACAAACTTATACAGAAACAGGAGGAGATACAGATGCACCTACACTGACAGGTGCTGCCTACTCTCAAACTGGATCCATTGACGATTGTATAGCAAATGCACCGACTTTTAATGCATCTAAGGCCTTAGAAGGATATGAAGATGATTGTGCAGCTGTGACAGCTTTAACAGCAGTGGAAACAAATGGTCCGGCAATAGCTACAGGAAGTGATTGTTCTTGGACAATTACTTATGAGTATACAGTATTTGATGAATGTACAAATGGATTTACATTACAAACATATACAGATACTGGTTCAGATATTACGGCCCCTACAGCAGTAACGCAGACTCCTGGTACTTATGATATAGATGCTACAAGTTGTTCTGTTACAGTAGATGCAGCAGACATAGATAATGGTAGTACCGATAATTGTAGTGGTAGTGGTGTTACGCTTTTAATAAGTAAAGATAGTATGTCTGCAAGTGCCGCAGCGTCTGTGGTTTTATCTGATGGCCCGGGTGCTGATTTTGATCTTTCTGCAAACTGTCCAGCTTCTGTTGATGTATTTCTACATGTTATAGACGCATGTGGTAACGAAACTATATCTCTAGCAGTAGCAGTATCGATAACTGCAAATGCATCTACATTAAGCTTCCCAACATCTCCAATATATGATGATGTTACCTATCCTATAGTAGATAATGATTGTAATCAGAATGTTTCTATACAAATGCCAACGGTAACCACTGCTTGTGGGATATCAAGTACAGCTACTATAACTACTGATATTCCCCCTACCGATCCACAGATCAATTTTATTGCCTCAGGAGGACAATGGATTGGGGACTTTCCTCTAGGTACTACTGCTGTTACAATTGAGGTAACTGATGATTGTGGCAACGTCTTAAGTGATACGCATAACGTCACAATTACCGATGTTACAGATCCAGCCATTAACTTTTGCAATACTAGTCCGATTACAGGAATAAGTACGACATCAACGTCTTGTGACGCTATGGTTACGTACGACGATGCTTCTGCCACTGATAATTGTGCTGATATTAATTTTACCATGGATGTTACATTTGGTCCTGTTGTGGGTTCAACTAATATTCCAGCAAGTTATCCAGCTGATTATACGGCAAGTCCCACTGGTGCTAATGTTAGAACTCGTTTGTTTGCTAAAGGTGAAACTCTGATTACTTGGACATTTACAGATGGTTCTAACAATACGAGCTCTTGCGAGCAAGTTGTGGTAGTAGAAGACAATACTCTTCCGACTACAAGCTTACCAGCACTTACAACTGTAACATATAAAACATCAACAGGTGCTACATGCCCAAGTACAGGAACTGATCTAGTAACTGGTAATGTAGCATTTGGGTCAACATTCAATGTGGCAGGGCAAACGATTACAGCGCCAGGACTCGGAGATTTTGCAGATAATTGCACCTTCGATATGACTACTGCAACTCTTACAGCGATTGTTACTGTTACTACTCCAGGCACACCAGCTAGTTGTAGTTCTATAGTAAGAATAGAATGGGATGTAGAAGATTGTGGAGGAAATAACCTTGCAGCAAAGGTTGTATATCAATATACTATAATTGATGATTCTCCTCCGGCATTGACAGGAAGTTTACCTAATAATATGGCGATGCCAGTAGATGATTGTATGCCTACGACACAGATGGAAAGAGAAGCTTACTTTAATGCAACTTCAGTAGCTGCAGCATATTCTGATGTTTGTCAAACATTAACAGCTACTAATGTTACTTTAGTCTCTAGCCTTTTGACTGGAGCATCTGATAATTGCAGTTGGGAAGTCGTACATACGTTTAATGTAAATGATGGATGTTCTAGTTCTACTAGTACAACAGCAGATGCGACTTATTCTACATTTGGTGGTGACCAGACAGCACCAGTACTTGTAGATCCATTAGTAGCACCGTCTGGAAATATGCTTCCAGGTTTCAATGCATGTAAGCCTGCTGATGATAATGCTGCTATAGCTGCATATTTCAATAATGCAACTATTGCGGCCTTTTATGAAGACGTTTGCAGCGGCGCTACGACTCCAACTCAGATAAAAAATGTAAGAGCAATATTGGGTGGAGTTAATTGTGGTTGGTCGGTTGAATTTAAATATGATGTAGAAGATGGATGTACGCCACCTAACAAGTTATTAGATGAAACTTTTACAATTGTCGGTGGAGATCAAAATCAGCCAACTAATCCAGGACCAAACTATGTAGATCCTATTGCGATGCACAATTATTGTGTGTTCACATCTGCAATGATTCCTCCTGCTTTAGCTTTTGATCCTGCAAATGCAACGATGGGCTATACAGATGATTGTGCAACAGCAGTAACCGCTTCAATTACAAATACGACAATTAATGGTACTGATTGTGGATGGACACTAACTTATGAATATACAATTAGTGATGGTTGTCCAGCTAATGATCTCACAGGTCAGACATATTCTCATAGTGGTAAAAGCCAGGATGCACCAATAATAACGGATCCACAGCCAGATCAACTAACATTAAGTGCAACAGGTAATGCATGTACTCAACAAGCAAAAATTTTAAAACCTACTGGAACGATGACTCAATGTGGTGGTGCAGTTACTTATACTATAACATCTGATGATCCGACTAATAATTTTATAGATCATGGTACTTTTTGGACAGCTTTATTTCAGCTAGGCGTAACTAATGTTACAATTACTGCAGCAGACGGATGTAGTAATATGTCAACAGATATGTTAGTGATTAAAGTAAATGATGTTTCACCTCCATCATTTACAGGACCAGGTACGAATGGATGTCCAATCGATATAGTACTTACTGCTGGAATTTGTGATTATTCTTTCGACATAGCAGCAACAGATAATTGTAACCCTAATACTGTAAGTATCGATGTGACATTTAGTGGTCCCCCTATTGTTCCTTCAGGAAGGACAGGTGTAGCTCCAAATGCAACCATTGCAGAATCATATTTCAGAGGAATAACTACTGTCATGCTGACAGCAACTGACCCAGCTGGGTTAAGCAATAGTTGTAGCTTCAATGTAACTGCTGACCCATCTTGCGGCTACCTAGATCCATGTACTCTCATTACTGAAGTAGATACTGATGATCTTGACCCAGTTAATATTGGAGGTACTGTTGCATTATTTAGATCAAGTGATTATACTACTTCAAGTGGCGATCCTGCTACTTCAAGTGTCTTTACTCCTCAGACCCCTAATACAATAGTTCCGTCTGGACATAATGTCGCATTTTATGGAGGGAATGAGGTTCGACTTTTAGCAGGATTTGAAGTACAATTAGGTGCAAAATTTTTGGCTGATATAGCATCGCCACCATGTACTCCATAAGTTGAATAGAAGCAATACTCAATGATCAGTCTCAAGAAAAGTAGAAAATGATCAACATAAATAGCTCAAAGCAATTCGTTAAGATGATTGAGTAATTCTTAGAGGTTTATAATTCAAGGGAGATCATATTTATTATGGTCTCCTTTGTTTTTTTAACACTTTTGTTGTAACTTATATTTACTAAAAAGATCCTATGGAATAGAAAAGAACAATAGTCATAACCCAACCCACAATCTACTAATTTAAAACAATCTAATGCTATGATTCATCTTACCCCAAGAGAGAAGCAGGTGCTTCATTTTATCTCTATAGAATACTCCAATGTCCAAATTGCTGAGAAGCTTAATATCAGTAAAAGCACAATAGACAAGTATCGCAGAAACCTACTATGGAAATTTGACTGCAAGAACTCAGTCGGTGTTATACGCAAAGCATATGAGCAAGGCGTACTACCTATGAGCGATATGGCAGTGACTTAGTCTTGTTCTAATAAGGAAAAGAATCCTTTTCTCATCTTGAGCGCAGATCAAGATCTCTTAATGAATTGTGGTCTATTGCTTCATTAATGAGGTATTTGATAATAATCACTTCTATCAAAATGAAAAGAAGGATAGAAATAGTACACGCTTTAGTTTTTTCGCTTATGTCCTGTATAGAAATAGGACCTGAATATCGTCACCATAAAAGACCCTTGTCTTTACTTCTGAACATTCCTATCCAGTTCAAAAAAAATGGTTTTATCTTTTTAATTGAAAGCTGTTGAGAGATATTCAAAAGAGAAATTCTAAAATTCCATCAAACTAATGAAACACCCCAGAAATAAAATTAGAGCTTATAATGATTATCATAAGCTCTAATAAGAGATGATTTCTGTAGATATTTCTTCATGGTATTTAAAGAAATCGCCTCGATATTATTTTGTTTCAATATGATTGTTGCGACCAGACGTTTATATTAAAAGTCTAAGATCAGCCGTTGTTATAACGTGGCGGTATCACAGAATGTCAAGTTAAATTGTAGCAGAAGAAATCGATATTTCTCTGCTAGAACCGAATAAGGTGGCTCCATAAATTGTTTTAATTAACAATACTTAAATGTAATACATATATTTTATTATTGCAATAATTGCATAATAAATATTCTTATTACTTATACTATGTGTTAATTATAGTTGGAATAAGATACAATGACAGAATTAAAATATATGCCAATAAATAACTATACACGCCTAATTCTGACTTGCTTATCAATATATAGCACAATTATTTTGTCTTCTTCGTGCAACAATAAATCTGTTACTCTATTAGAGGTTGATCGTCCGATAGGGCATTCTAATCAGTAGGATCCTACACCTATAGGCGATGCGGACATACTGCTGTTACAAGAAATAGGAGAGGAAGATGCTCTCTTTGCTGCCGATTCTCCAGATCTTATTTATGTATATATTCCTATCTCACAGAATGTAAAAACGAAAAAGAATTTTGGCAATCAATATTGTCTATTTATCCTCTATCTGAGCCTACTAAAATTATATTGCCAAATACAAATTTTTCCAATAATAGAAGGAGGGCAGCGACTCTCTCTATCGTAGAAATATTGGATAAGCGAGTTGGCATAGCCTCTCTGCACCTGGAGACCCATGGTAATGAGATTGCCGAAGAGAACTCAGCAATTAGAAAAAGTCATAGATGCTATAGGAGAGATAGAACCTGATATCGATCATGTAATAATCGGTGGAGATTTTAATAGTTTTTTCATGAAAGATAAGAGAGTATTTAATACGCTCATGGATAATGAAGGATACAAAAATATCACACCAGATGATGAGCATACTGCCACATCGGTATTTGGTATAATTAAATCGAGGCTAGATTACATTTATTGCTAAGGATGTCATCATGTGTCATCAGGTATCGGGTCTGAATCTGACACATCAGATCATCATACTGTATATTCGGTAATGAAGTTACTTGACTAAGACAGCATCAGTAATAAGATACATCAGTCGATTCACATCGGAGTCATTGAGCGTAAGCTTTCCCTTAAGCACAACTTGCTCAGCTGTATATTCTACTGGCTCGCGTGATTCTACTTCCATTACAGTCTCTGGTCCTGCACCTCCACAGAAGAAACACATATTATATGGAAAGGCAGAGAATATAAATTCTTTATGAGATTTATATCCTTCGACAGGAATAATGTAACCTTTGACTTCGACTTCTTTTCCTTCTAATGCTTTTACTGGATCGCTGAAGACTGGCACATCTATCTTAAATCCCATCAACTCGTCATACTGTTTCTTATAAGTAATCTTGGCTAACGTTTTCCAAACAGGCGTATCCTGAGCTTGCACCCTATCTGATACAGACATGAGAATGATAAAACTTAATACTGCTATAATCGATTTCTTCATTTTAATTTATTTAGCCCTTTGGTACTATTCTATTACTTTTATTAATTCAGCTCCACTCATTGTATATATGAGACCACTTGGATCTCCTTTTTGGATATTTAGGGTGCCTCTAATTTCTATTTTATCTTTAGTAAAATCTATAGATTTGCCTTCTGGTAAGAATACTTGCATCGCAGATTCTGGTCCAGCACCTCCACAGAAAAAACACATATTCTGCGGGTATCTGCTAAACATAAAGTGCTTTAATTCAGCCTTCGCATCTAAGGCAATGATATAACCTCTAATCGTAATTGTTTCTCCATTAAGTGCTTCTACAATAGGTGTCGGAGTGGCTGTCTTGATCACCATTCCCATCATATCATCGAACTTAGATTCAGTATTGACCATCGCTAATGTGTTCCAATGATCTTTGCTGCTCTGAGCACCGAGGCTTAGGCTGCATAGGATTACTAATATGATGGTGATATATCGCATATACTTATAACTACAAAAATGCAAAGAAAATAACCATACAATGGGTTAAGGACTGGTTAAAATCAGCTTACCCCTGAGATAAGTTCTTGTGGATGTCAGTGTTGTAGGCCATTACAGCAGGTAATAGAGCAGCTAAGAATCCTAATAACAAAGAAGCAATGAACAGATACTGCTCTTTCCCATGTAATATCCACGCTGTGAAATCATAGTTATACTTATCAGAAAGGCTCTCTGCCAGACCTGATAAAGCTATGTTACTAAGAATCATACCGCATATAAATCCCAGTATCGACATTATCAGCCCTTCTAATATTATAAGTGCAAATAATGAAATAGGTCGACCACCTAATACTCTGAGTAAAGATAACTCGTACTTACGTTGCCTCAGAGAGTTAATCAGAGAGATGAATATACTGATAGCAGAGACGATGGCGATAAGTATTGCGAGCAATTGCAGAGCTTTAGTGCCAGTTCCCATCATATCGTACAATCGATTGATTTCGTAAGCAGGTGATGCTGCTTGTAGATCTGTGTTTTCATTGATATTCCTCAGCATGTTGAGAGCACGGAAATTTGTCTTATTGACATACTGTATCAATATACTTGTGATCTCTTCTTCCTCATAGGTCAGTAAGGTCGCTCTGCTCATATCAGATGCTAATGGAGACATAATAGAATCGTGAGTCGTATCATGTTCCTGTCCACCCTGATGCTTATGGATTTCCCAGACGGACTTAGTACTACAGAGTAATAACTGATCTATGACACTACCGGCAGGCTGTAGTATTCCTACTACGACAAATGTACCTTCTTCGTGTTCGAGGTCTTCATCGTCATTAAATCCATGAGAACTTTTGAACTTAGATCCTATTTTCAGCCCCAGGGCTGATGCGACCTCGGCTCCAGCGGTGACTTCATACAATCCGGACCATTGTTTACCAGTTAGTACTTCTGCGCCATATAGTTCAAGGATAGAATAATCCGTGCCAATGATTCGATATCCTTTATAACTGTCACCCATCGACAATGGGACAGATTTTTTGATTAGCGGATGTCCTTCTCTTAAGAATGGTTTTGCTTCTTTGATTGTAATATTGCCAGTAGGTGCATCTATGTGATACATAGATGAGAGTATCATCTGTAGTGGTGATCCCTTAGCTCCGATTACAAGATCTATCCCAGCTAAGTTATTGTCAAATTTTTCCTTAAGTTGACTATTAAGTAATAGGATAAAATTAATAAGTCCGATACCTAATGTAAGCAACAATAGATTGAGCAATAGACTCAATGGATTATGGATAATATTTTTCCAAGCTAGTTTTAAATAATTCATAAGCTAGTTCAATAAAATATAGTTAGAAAAAATATCCTTCAATCGATTGTCATGAGTTACGATGACCAGAGCTGCATTGACTTCTGCAGATTGTTCTTGCAGCAGCTGGACGACCTTGTTACAATTTACATCATCTAAGGCTGAACTGGGCTCATCTGCGAGTATCAGTTTCGGCTGATTGATAAGTGCTCTGGCGATCGATAATCTTTGCTGCTCTCCCTGACTCATCTGATATGCTTTGGCAGATCTACGGCCATAGATGTCTAATTTTTCCATGATACGTTGTACGCTTTTTCTATCTGTAGGTTTGCCAGAGACTTTCTGTGCCAGCAGCAAGTTTTCTTCTGCAGATATCGATTGTACAAAATGTGGTTTCTGAAATACCAATCCTATATTATGACCTCGATACACATCCAGCTTCCGACCTGAGAGTCCATAGATAGAAGTATCATCTAATATGACATCACCACTAACAGGCTTAAGTATGCCAGCCAATATGTGGAGTAGTGTAGTCTTGCCGACACCAGAATTCCCTAGCACTAATAATGTCTCATCTGAACTGCAGGATATGTCAGGGAAGGTGAACTTTTGGTCTCCTGAGTAGGAGTGAGATAGATGACTTGTCTTAAGCATATACAAATTATGAGTCCAAGATAAGAAATGCAATAATAATGCAGTCGTTGTATGGAAAGCAATTCTAATATTTATAGAGAACATCAAATTTATATTTTCTCCATGTCTAATTCTGAAAAATCGAGTTGCGTAAATTCTGTCAACCGATAGAGGTCGTATTAGAAATTAATATATCCAAATATCTGAGTCTTTCTTATAGTGTAAGCGGCATTTAGTTCTAAGCATAGATTAATTATTATGTGATGCTTTTGCTAATGAGTATGATTTTAAATTTATCTTTTCGTGAGGCTGCGAACTAAGTAAAAATTACGTTATAAAACTGTGTGATTTAAGGATTAGTTAATTGCTTACAAAAAACTAAATAATCATTCTTAATCAAGTTTTTTATTGAAAATAATTGTAGCTTAGAATGTAATTAAAATGGTGAACACATTCAGCTAATATTAATTCCTAACAAATCATTTTAATAATTTCATTGGTTATAATATTAATTGTAACTTATAGTTTTAAATGCAAATATTACACTTCGGGTAGTTTCATTTAGAGTCATTTCATTAGAGTTATTTATATCATTTTAATTTGTTTTCATACAAGCATCTACAACATTCTTGTGTAGACATCTTGTAGCTCAATAATGAAATATTAGTACACTCGATTCTTAAAATAAATAAAGTAATGGAAACAACAGCAGCCGTAGGAGCAAGTGTTGATTTAAAGAAATCATTGGAAAAATATTTTGGGTTTGATAACTTCAAACTCAATCAAGAACATATTATACAAAGTGTCTTGGATAAGAAAGATACTTTTGTCATAATGCCGACGGGTGGTGGTAAGTCTCTTTGTTACCAATTGCCAGCACTAATGATGGAAGGGACGGCACTTGTTATATCTCCACTTATTGCACTGATGAAAAATCAAGTCGATTCTATCAGAGGGCATAGCACAGAAAGATCGGTTGCACATTTCCTTAATTCATCTCTGAATAAAACACAGATGCGTGAGGTCAAATCTGATATTACATCTGGAGTGACTAAGCTGGTTTTCATTGCACCTGAGACATTGACAAAAGAGGAGAATATTGAGTTCTTTAGAAATAGTAATATTTCATTTATCGCTGTCGATGAGGCACATTGTATATCGGAATGGGGACATGACTTCAGACCGGAATACAGAAAGATTAGACAGATGGTCAAAGGTATATCCGATTCTATTCCAGTCATTGCTCTTACAGCTACTGCGACGCCTAAGGTACAATCTGATATTATCAAGAACTTGGAGATGGACGCTCCTAATGTTTTTGTTTCATCATTTAATAGAGAGAGTCTATATTATGAAATAAGACCTAAGGTCAGCAAAGATCAGGCGCAGAAAGAGATCGTTCAATTTATAAATACGAAGAAAGGGCAATCCGGAATTATATATGTCCAATCCAGAAAATCAACAGAAGAGATCGCTAAGGTCTTACAACTCAATGGAATCAATGCAGCACCTTATCATGCAGGATTAGATGGTAAGCTAAGGACAAGAGTGCAAGACAATTTCCTAATGGAAGATATCGATGTCATTGTAGCTACGATTGCATTCGGAATGGGTATCGATAAGCCTGATGTGAGATTTGTCATACACTATGATATCCCTAAGAGTATAGAGAACTACTATCAGGAAACGGGTAGGGGAGGAAGAGATGGACTGGGTAGTCATTGTTTGAGTTTTTATTCCTATAAGGATATACTTAAGCTTGAGAAATTTCTAAAAGATAAAGGTGTCGCTGAGAAAGAATTAGCAGGTCAACTGATAGAAGAGATCATCGCTTATGCTGAGACGAGCTCATGTAGAAGACAGTTTTTATTACACTACTTTGGTGAGCAGTTTGCTGCGGAAGATTGTGGTAAAGATTGTGATAACTGTAAGCATCCGAAAGAGAAAAAAGATGTTACCAATGAAATGCATCAGACACTGACAGTTGTCAAAGAGCTTAAAGAAAATTACAAAGTGAAGCTCATCGTAGACTTCATGATAGGTAGAGTGTCTAAGGACATACAGACTTATAATTTTGATGCTAAGCCAGGATTTGGAAAAGGGAAAGAACAAGGAGAATTATTCTGGCATTCTATATTGCGACATGCCATTCTTAATAATCTATTGTATAAAGAAATAGAAGAATACGGTATCTTAAGAATGACTGACAAAGGGAAAGCATTCTTAGATAAACCTACTAATATAGAGATACCACTTAATAGAGATTATTCTGATACGAAAAGTGATGCTGTCATTACAAGTAATACAGCAGGAGCGGCACTAGATGATAATCTACTTAATATGCTTAAGGATCTAAGAAAGGCAGAAGGCCGACGGTTAGATCTGCAGCCATGGATTATCTTCTCAGAAGTATCCCTACAAGACATGGCAACTTATTATCCGATCAGTAAGGATGATATGATGAAAATATCAGGTGTTAGTGCAGGAAAAGCTAATAAGTTTTCTAAACCGTTCTTAGCGCTTATAAAAGAGTATGTAGAAGAAAATGATATCATCAGGCCTGAGGACTTTGTCATGAAGCAGGTTGCGAATAAGTCAAAATCTAAAGTGACAATTATACAAGCGATCGACAGAAAATTACCATTAGAAGATCTAGCGAGTAGCCTCAAGTTATCTATGGAAGAATTACTCAGAGAGATGAATATGATCGTCACTTCTGGCACTAAGTTAGATATTAATTATTACCTGAATGAGAACATCGATGAGTCAGTCATAGAAGATATCTTTGAATACTTTAATGAAGCAGAATCTGACTCATTAGAAGAAGCTCATAAGGAACTACAAGAAGACGATATTACAACTGAAGAAATACAATTAGTCAAAATAAAATTCCTGACGGAATTAGCTAATTAACCTAAGTTGCAATAATGGATATCCTGATCCTTAATGGCCCTAATCTCAATCTGATAGGTACGAGAGAACCAGAATTGTACGGCGATCTATCTATGGAAGAGGTGTATGGAACGCTTAAGGAAAAGTATAGTGACCTTTCCTTACATTACTTCCAGAGTAATCACGAAGGTGCTATGATAGATAAGCTGCATGAGGTAGGATTCAGTTACAGAGGTATCATACTTAATGCTGGAGCATATACTCACACATCGATTGCCATAGCTGATGCCATCAAGTCTATACAGACGCCTGTCATAGAATTACACATAACGGATGTCATGCTGAGAGAGACATATAGGCATCATTCTTATCTAACGGACTGTTGTGTGCACCACATTATAGGTAAGGGTACTGATGGTTATGAGCTGGGTATTACGTACTTCATAGACAACAAATAATAAGTTATATCAAAATCGAATATCCAAAATCCTTAGGTTGTTTCTTCCTCCAAGTTTGACTTTTCTCTTGCCTACGATTCTCGACATCAAGAATCCTACTACTCCAATAGATCCACCGATGATGGCCTCTGACTGACTCATGTTGTAATCCGGAGTAATGCTTGCCAGTCCTCCATAGACAAACCATACTGCACTAAACTGCATGAGCCTTCCACCAAATTGTCTAAAGAATTTCCTTTCGTATCCCAGTTGATATAGATCACTTGGCTTATAGTAATTATCTTCTAATAGAAATATATTTCTTTCTGGAAAAATTTCCATGATTTTCCCTTTGCGCCATACATCTGGATATTCTTTAGTTGTGAATAATATCTTATCTCCTGTGTAGATTCTTTTCGACTTCGGCTGATTGGCTTTTTCTAATTGTAGAAATACTTGTCCACTTAGTCCGTGACTTATACTGATGAGAATAATAAGACAAAGGATGTATTTCAATGTTTCAGAGTTTTGAATATATAGATGGTGTGATATCCAATATCATCAAATATATTCATTTAACAGATGACCTTAATTTTTTTCAATAGCTTGATCGTGGATTTCTGTATGGTTTCATAGGATTCTACTTCCTTACTGACATATATGTACATCATACTAATCCTAATATTATGCTGCTCAGCAATATCTTGGAGATCTATCTTATGTAAGCGATAAGCCTCTCTTATTCTACGTTTGAGAAGATTGCGGGTAACCGCTGATTTGTGTAATCTTTTAGGGACAGTCACACCGAATAGCAATCCATGTTGCTTATCGGAAGTGGAAGCCTCTATTTTGAAAATTACCTTTAGTGGAAATAAAAAATGATTAGATCCAGACTCAAATAACTCATTGATTAGAGTACGACTTTTGAGTCTTTCGTTTTTCTTTAATGTATATTTTCGAGGAGTAGGAATCGTTTTTTTTACTACAATATTATGAAAACCCCTCGATGTATGGCTTAATGCCTGTTAATTGTTAGACTACTTAGAGTAAGTTTCGTCAGATACAGTCAGCTTAAGTCTTCCTTTAGCTCTTCTGTTAGCAATAACTTTACGACCACTTTTCGTAGCCATTCTTGCTCTGAAGCCATGCTTGTTGACTCTTTTTCTTTTCGATGGTTGGAACGTCCTTTTCATAATAGTAGTATATAGTCTTTCTTATAGTATTAATCCTTTCAGGGCTACAAAGGTATATTTTATTTATATAATAACCAATATCCTATCGATTCATGGTTACTAAAAACTCTTCATTAGATTTCGTGCCTACCATATGTTGTCTGAGGAACTTCATAGCTTCGTCTGGTTTCATATCTGCTAAGTGCTTTCTTAACACATGCATTCTGGATAATATACCGTCTTCCAGTAGTAATTCTTCTCTTCTTGTACTTGACTTAGTAAGATCGATTGCTGGATATATTCTCTTGTTAGACAATGATCTATCTAACTGAAGCTCCATATTACCGGTACCTTTGAATTCTTCGAATATGACCTCATCCATCTTAGATCCAGTCTCAGTAAGTGCAGTAGCTAATATAGTTAGAGATCCTCCATTTTCGATATTTCTTGCAGCACCAAAGAACTTCTTAGGCTTCTGCAATGCATTGGCCTCGACACCACCAGATAATACCTTACCTGATGAAGGCGAAACTGTGTTATATGCTCTTGCTAATCTTGTGATAGAATCTAATAAGATGACTACATCATGCTTACTTTCTACCATTCTCTTGGCTTTCTCTATGACGATATTAGCTACTCGTACATGATTCTCAGCTGGCTGATCGAAAGTCGATGCGATTACTTCTGCTTTCACACTTCTCTGCATATCTGTCACCTCTTCTGGTCTCTCATCGATCAGTAATACTATCAGATAACAGTCAGGGTGATTAGCTGCGATAGCATTAGCTATATCTTTAAGTAAGAACGTCTTACCTGTTTTAGGCTGTGCTACGATAAGTCCTCTTTGCCCTTTTCCGATCGGTGTAAATAGATCTATCATTCTATTACCATAATCCTTACCATCCTCTCGAGATGTCATGGTAAACTTCTGCTCTGGGAATAGTGGTGTTAGGTATTCGAAAGGTATTCTTTCTCTTGTCTTTTCTGGAGTTAATCCATTGATCTTAGACACTTTAAGTAAGGCAAAATACTTCTCACCTTCTTTTGGAGGTCTAATGGCACCTTGTACAGTATCCCCTGTTTTCAGGCCAAATAATTTTATCTGAGATGGCGAAACATAAATGTCATCTGGACTTGTCAGGTAATTGTAATCAGAAGATCTCAAGAATCCATAACCATCCGACATCATTTCGAGTATACCAGTACCTTCTATGACGCCGTCGATATCGATATTGAAGGCTTTAGGCTTATCTTCTCTTTGCTTATGATCATCTCTTTTGTTTCGGTCTGATCTACCTCTATTGTTATCTCGGCCGCCTCTATTGTCGTTTCTATTATTATCTCTGCTTCCTCTATTGTCTCTATTGTCTCTATTGTCCCTGCTATCTCTGTTGTCTTTTCTATTGTCCCGACTATCTTTATTTTCGTTCTTATCTCGTTTGTTATCTCGAGCATCCCATGAGTCATTTTTATCTTTTGACTCTTTCTCTACAGGAGCTTCTACTTTTTGGACATTTTCTTCTTTAGCGTTTGCCTCTACTTTTTCTTCTGTTTTTACAGCTTTCTTAGCTGCTGGTTTTTTGGGAGCACGCTTTTTAGGAGCTGGTTTGGCTTTAGCTGCTGGTTTTTCTTCTTTGGCTTCTGAGGAAGCACCATTGCCACCTGTTACAGCTTGGTGGTCTAATATTTTATAGATAAGATCTTGCTTGCTGAGTCGCTTGTAGCTTTTTAAACTTAATTTTTCTGCAATATCCTTTAGCTCTGGAACGAGCATTTCATTCAGTTGGAGAATATCATACATCTTTTAGAAATAATTGTGAGTGTGTTTAATATAAATACTGGTAAATTATGCGGGAAATTGTGGATTAGAATCGTAAGATTTGATAATAATTATGTGATTCTACTGCAAATATAGATTTAATAAGTCAAATATGCGATTCACAAACCTAAAAAATAGTACAAGCTCCTACCATACAGACATTCTGAAGCTTATATAGCCATTGTATTATATTATATTTGGGGCCATAATTACATGATAAATGCTTGAAATAAATAGAATAAGATCCGAAAAGGAAAGTATTGCAAAAGCCCTATCTAAAAGGGGTTGGGATGCAGAGAGAGCTAAAGTTTTAGATCAAGTAATCTCATTAGATGATGATCGTAAAAGCGTGCAAATCAATAATGACGAGTTGCTTGCTCAGAGGAATCAACTGTCAGCAGAGATAGGTAATCTATTTAAGTCAGGGAAGGCGGAGGAAGCTAATAAGCTAAAGTCTCAGGTAGAAGGTCTTAAGACCAATATTGCTGATAATGAGTATAAGATGCAGAATATCAAATCAGCCATAGAGGACATATTACTAACGATCCCTAATGTGCCGAATACATTGGTCCCAGAAGGTCTGAAGGAAAGTGATAATGTTATCTCTAAAGATTGGGATAAGCCCTTACCAGAATTATCAAATGAAGCTTTGCCTCACTGGGAACTGGGGACTAAGTATGATATATTGGATTTTGAATTGGGTGTAAAGCTTACTGGAGCAGGATTTCCAGTATTTAGAAAGAAAGGATCTCGATTACAAAGAGCACTAATAAATTTCTTCTTAGATGAAGCCAATTCTCAAGGCTATGAGGAAATCGTACCTCCTCTTCTTGTCAATGAAGATTCTGCTAAAGGAACAGGTCAGCTGCCGGATAAGGAAGGCCAGATGTATCATGCGGAGAAAGATAATCTATATCTCATACCGACTGCCGAAGTGCCGATAACTAATCTATATAGAGGGGATATTGTAAAAGAAGAAAGTCTACCCATTAAGCTAACCGGCTATACGCCATGCTTCCGACGAGAAGCAGGATCTTATGGTGCAGATGTAAAAGGTCTTAATAGGGTACATCAGTTTGATAAAATAGAGATTGTACAGATCACACACCCTGATAAGTCCTATGAGACCTTAGACCAGATGGTTGCATATGTAGAAACTTTATTGACTAAGTTGGAACTGCCATATCGGATTTTGCGTTTATGTGGTGGAGATTTGACCTATGCCTCCGCCTTGACTTACGACTTTGAAGTTTACTCTGCTGCGCAAAGAAAGTGGTTAGAAGTAAGTTCTGTCTCTAATTTTGAGACTTTTCAAAGTAATCGACTAAAATTGCGATACAAATCAGCTGACGGAAAAAATAGATTGGCGCATACACTCAACGGGAGTGCATTAGCCTTAGCGAGAATCATTGCTGCTCTATTAGAAAATCATCAGACTGAGAATGGGATAGTCATTCCAGAGGCATTGAGAAAATACACCGGTTTTGAATTATTGAATTAAACATAATATATACACACAATGATTGGTTACATAATAATTGTAGGGGGATTTACCTTAATAGGAATGATAGTAAGTGGTAAACTGAAATCTACCTTTAACAAATACGGAAAAGTAGGACTCAAGAACGGAATGACTGGTAAGGACGTGGCAGCAGCCATGCTCAGCCATTACGGAATCCACGACGTCAAGATTGTACCTGGAAGGGGTTCATTGACTGACCATTATAATCCACTCACAAAGACAATAGCACTCAGCGAACCTGTCTATAACAGTAGAAGCATCTCTGCAGCTGCTGTGGCAGCACACGAGTGTGGACACGCCGTACAGCATGCGACTGCTTATCCATTGCTGAAGATGAGATCATCTCTTGTGCCAGTCATTCAGTTTTCATCTAAGGTCCAGTCATTGTTGATGATGGGATTTATGTTTGGATTGATGGGACAGGGATTAGGTGGCGGTATCGCGACCACGATGATGTGGATATTGGCTGCCACATTTGGTGCAACAGCATTATTTAGTTTAGTGACATTGCCAGTAGAATTTGATGCATCTAAGAGAGCCTTAGCATGGTTAGATAATTCTAATATTACGGTAGGAGCAGAATATGATGGTGCTAAGGATGCATTATGGTGGGCAGCTATGACATATGTAGCTCAGGCTCTATCTGCATTAGCAATGTTCTTATTCTTCTTACTTAAAGCAATGGGCAGTGACTGATATTAATCGTATCATCACTATATTTATATTATAAGAACCGATTACAACAATACAAAATACGGAAACTCATGAGTGAAGAAATCGCAAATGTCATGACCAGTTGCAAGGCGCATATGGATGGATCTATAGAGCATCTAAGATCAGAATTGACTAAAATTAGAACAGGTAAAGCATCACCAGCTATGCTGGATGGAATAAAAGTAGATTACTACGGGAATCCTACAATGCTTAGTCAAGTTGCTAACTTGTCGACACCTGATTCTAAGACGATTGCTATACAACCATGGGAGAAGTCGATGCTTGGGAATATAGAACAAGCGATATTCGCCGCTAACTTAGGACTTACACCGATGAACGATGGGGAGTTTGTAAGAATTATGATTCCACCACTGACAGAAGAGAGAAGAATACAACTTGTCAAGGTTGCCAAGTCCCTGGGAGAAGACACCAAAGTCAGTGTCAGAAACGAAAGACAAAAGATCATGGCTACTATTAAAGCAGAGGTCAAAAATGGCTTTCCAGAAGACCAAGGCAAGAAGACGGAAGCGCAAGTCCAGAATCTTGTGAATGGATACGGAGAAACAATTAATAAATTAATAGAAGCTAAGGAGAAAGATATTATGACCGTGTAGAAAAGGGTCGCTTTTTTTTAAGATATAAAACGAGTAGGAGATGTATTTCTTCTGCTCGCTTTTTTTTATTCGATCACTTCGTAATAAAATCCGATTGTCAAGGTCTGTAACTAAGTGTCTCGACATTTATCGCAGGGACACGATCCTATACACTCATACCGTGATTCTCTATTCGTAACCTTCGCTTCTTGCATCGTTAAGCGTAGTTTGCCGAATAGTAATAGAGTTGAGGGAACTACGTTTGATAAAGTTAAAGTATCAAGATTTTTTCTTGAGTACTGCAACAGTTTCAAAAGGAAAGTCTTCTACAAATCTAAACTTACTATAACCGAGCTGAAGATCACTCGACTCATGCTTCGCTCGCGATGAAAAAATTATTCCACTTTAATCTGTTAAGCGTAGTTTGCAGAAGAGCCCTCCCGATAGCCATCGGGAGCATAGCGAACTACGTTTGATAAAGTATCAAGATTTTTTCTTGAGTACTGCAACAGTTTCAAAAGGAAAGTCTTCTTCAAAATTAAACTTACCATAACTAAGCTGAAGATCACTCGACTCATGCTTCGCTCGCGATGAAAAAATTACTCCACTTTAATCTGTTAAGCGTAGTTTGTAGAAGAGCCCTCCCGATAGCCATCGGGAGCATAGCGAACTACGTTAGATAATTAATCAAGATTCTGTCTTGAGTCCTACTGCCAAGATGGTCGCGATTCCGTCAGAAGACGGACAGGCTCGACCTCGATCCTATGCACTCATCAAGTATGCCTGTCTCGATGCATCCCTTTTGTCGGAATCAGGATTTTGAGGATTCGATGATTTCAGGATACACAGTAAGCGTTAATTGTAAAAGAGTATTCTGACAACTATCAGGGCTTAGGTTTCTTCAGATTAAAGTAGGATGTGTTGAAGAAAAAAAAGTCTTCTTTAAATCTGAACTTACCATAACCGAGCTGAAGATCACTCGACTCATGCTTCGCTCGCGATGAAAAAATTACTTCACCCTAACAACTTGCGAAGTATAAACCAACCTCTCTTTATTACCCTCAGGAAGAAATTCTATACTATAAGTACCCACAGCCAACCCCGATAAATCGATCTGCACCTTATCCGTATAGCTGTCGAAGTCGGAGTGACTCGACACCAACTGACCCTGCATATCTAAGACAACCAATTGTCCTTTCCGACCTTCAGGAATTTCCACCGTAAGCACATCC
>Ga0209185_1001452_pt1 | contig 20468 bp, 18 predicted proteins | sample SidtaG_2_FD_187425 | JGI IMG/M metagenome (GOLD analysis project Ga0209185, IMG submission 187425) | Marine algal microbial communities from Sidmouth, United Kingdom - Sidmouth_Asex2 metaG (SPAdes) (version 2) | ecosystem: Host-associated > Algae > Red algae > Unclassified | place: Sidmouth... | reverse complement strand
TTTTGGCTTTTTATATTTTTTGGTAAGAAAGCAATTAAACCCAGTTTGGATTAAACGCTTTATTGCAGTTATCTTACTATATGCAGCACAAGGCGTTATGGGTTGGTTTATGGTAAAAAGCGGTTTATCAGAAAATATACGAGTGAGTCATTATCGCTTAACGGCACATTTGCTTTTAGCCATTTCTATATTTGCCTACTTTGCCTGGTTGCTAAGTAAATTTTTTAAAGTAGAGGCTGTTGCTACAAAAGCATCTATACAAAAAATAAAACCTTACGCCATTGCTTTAATAATATTACTATTAATACAAATTACCTACGGCGGTTTTATGGCAGGCATTAAAGCAGCCATACATTACCCAAGCTGGCCGATGATGAATGATAAGTTGGTACCAGATAATCTCTTCTTTATGAAACCTTTCATTAAAAATTTTGGTGAGAACATTGCTACTATACAATTTGTACATCGCTGTTTGGCTTACTTTTTATTGTTTGCTATTAGTTGGTTTTGGTTTAAAGTGAGGCCACAGATTAAACATTGGTCGGTAAGTGCGTTGCCAGTTTTGTTGTTGGGCCAAGTGTTGTTAGGCATTGCTACTTTGTTAGCAGCAAAAGGCGGCGTGGTTTCGTTAAGTTGGGGCGTAATGCATCAAATAACGGGCTTGTTGTTGTTTACCAATTTTCTGTTGGTTTGGTTTATTATAAAAGATCAGTTGCAATTGTTTAGCAAACAAAGTGCGCATTAAAAAATGTCATCTAAAAAATTTTCAATTAAAAAAAGATTAAAAAGTTGTATGCACGCCTTTAATGGTTTGAGGTTAATGTTAAAAGAAGAACACAATTTCCGCATTCATTTGTTTGCTGCTGTCGTAGCTATTTTTTGTAGTTGGTTTTTTAAAATCAGTTATTACGAATGGCTAATTGTTTTGTTGTTGATTGGCTGGGTGCTTTGTTTAGAAATTGTAAACAGCTGCGTTGAGCAAATAATGAACTTCATTAGCACCGAAAAATCATCATCAATAAAAAAGATAAAAGACCTGGCAGCAGCGGCTGTTTTAGTAAGTGCCATTATGGCTTTGGTAATTGGGTTGATTATTTTTGTTCCGAAATTTTATGAATGGATTTGAACTAAAACACCATTAAATCAATATGGGTTTAAATTCGGATTTCTTCTTTCATCAAAAATAAAAACAACAATTAATTGGCTTGAAGATAAACGATAGTATAACTTTCTATATTTATCAATTCTATATTGTCTCACTCTTTTATGCTTCAAGCTTTTTCTGCCAATTTCAGGGTGCTTGCAAAGTTTTTTTGTAAGTGTATCAACATTTTCGACAAATTTTGCAGCGGTATTTTCAGAGATTTCGTTTTTTAAATAATGTACAATTTCATCGAAGTTTAAAGTCGCACTTTTATTCCAGACTATTTGTAAAGCCATTGTGCATATTTTTTCATCACTTCATCGTGCGTAACTAAATTGTTTTCATCTTCACTTTCTTTTATGGCTTTTTCTAATTCATTTTTTTCAAAATCACTTAACACATCAAAAAAATCAACTGACGATTGGTTTTGCAAAAAATTGGTAACTACATCATTTAATTCTTCTAAAAGTTGGTTGTCATCAATAGATGCAATCATTTGAAGTATACCACCTTTTAGCTCTAACTCATTCATTTTTTAAAGTTACAGTTTTTTTTGCATACTTTACTTATTTTCTAATCGTATCTAATCTTATTTACTCATTCTTAGGCATCATTTCATTCATTCAACCAACTCTTAAAATTGCTTACTCTGTCGCGAGCAACAATTACATTTTCTTTTGGTTTGGGTTTTATTTGTAAAATGAGCCGACTGTTGAAGTAGGCCGAAATTTTTTCAATGCCATCTAAATGAATAATAAATTTTCTATTGATTCTGAAAAAACTGTTTGGGTTAAGTAGCAGTTCTAATTCCTCTAATTTATCATCAATAATGTAGCTTTTGTTTTGCCACGTAACTAAGTAAGTAAAACCAGCATCCGACATAAAATAGGCAGCATCTTTAATATTGCAGTACGTATAATTATCTCCTAACTTTATTAAAAAGCGTTCTTTAAATTTTACAGCATTCTTTTGGTTGATGACGCTTAACAAATCACTAATGGCTGAACCTTGATGGCTATTTAAAGTTTTAAACTTTTGCCATGCCTTTGCTAAACTGGTTTGCTCTATTGGTTTTAAAAGATAATCAATGCTGTTTACTTTAAAAGCTTTAATCGCATATTCATCGTAAGCAGTAGTAAAAATTACCGGAACTTCAATTTTAATTTTTTTAAATATGGAAAAACTCAAACCATCTGCCAACTGAATATCCATAAAAACCAAGTTGGGGTGCGGATAAGTTTTAAACCAAGTCACTGCATCTTCTACACTATCAATTACATCTATCACTTCTATGGAGTATGTTAATTGAGCAATCATCAATTTCAATCTTCTGGCAGCCGGCTTTTCATCTTCTATAATTAAAACCTTGTAATTCATAGCACCACAATTAAAGGAATGCTTACTGAAAATTGTTGGTCTGTTACCATTACGTCAATTTCTTTTTGACTAATCATTTGGTATCGTTGGTTAATATTATCCAAACCAATACCGATTGATGGCATCATCTGTTCTTTCTTTTGCAAATTATTGCTCACAACGAGGTTGCTGTTTTTACCTTTTTCAATATTAATAAACAATGGTTTTTTGTTTGATATGATATTGTGCTTCATCGCATTTTCAATGAGCAATTGTATTGAAAGCGGTACAATATGATGTTTGTTTTCCAAGCCTATTTCATTAATATTTACTTTTAAATTATCCCCAAAGCGAATCTGTAACATAAATAAATATGCCGCTATGCAATCTAATTCTTCATTTAAAGAAATCAGCTTTTTATCTTTTATTTCTAATATATACCGGTACACCTTGGCTAAAGATTCCACATATTTTACAGATTGATTCGCATCTTCAGGAATAAGTGTGGCTAATGTATTCAAACTATTAAATAAAAAATGTGGTTTAATCTGATTTTTCAAAATTTCTAACTGAGATTGAACATTCGCTTTTTCGAGCTGCTCTTTTTCGGCAATTGATTTTTTTAAAAGATTGAACAAATGTATAGTATTGTAAATAGCGCATACAAAGGCACAAATAACTAAAGATATATTGAAATTTTTTTGATAGAGTTCTGCAAGCGTTCTACCAAATAAATAGACATCTAACAAACCCACCACAAAAACTACAATAGAAATAACAAGTGTTATTCCAATTATCTGGGCAACTACATTTTGAATTACTTTTCCCGGAATGGGATAATAGTTCCAAATTTTTTTTACTAAAGAAGGACATATCAACCAAAGCAAACTACTATATATCAAAGTCATTCCAAACGATTGAAAGAACAAAAGCGGTGTTACAAAAGGGTTTTTATTATGAACCATCATAGGAACAAAAATGCCAATTACAATTGAACCCAATATGGCAACAGTCAACTCCTTTTTTAAAAAATCTTTCATCTATTCCCTTTACTAATTATCTGCAAACACCCAACCACAAATAAAACATAATTTTTTTGAAGCGAAACATCCGGTATATTTATAAACGGGCTCCCCGCTTTCCGTTCAAATGCCATTGCCTGCGCTTCAAATGCCCGTCTACAAAATGCCATAACCACTTCAATCGGGGCTAAACTTCCAGCCGCTTTTCGTTTTAATAACATTCTTTATGTTCAGCCAACAGGTTTTTCATTAAAAGGCTTCATTGCAATTGGCTACCCATACTCGCAGTAATCTACTAAAATAATATCTGATAAAGAACATTCGGGAAAAAACCTCTTTGATAAGTTGTGGCAATACTATTGGTACTTGCTTTAAAATCTTGTACAAATATATTTTGAGACCCGATAAAATTTTGCATATCAACATAAAAGGTTTGGCTGATTTTTTTAGCATTTTGCCGGAATCCAATTTTCAAATCAGGTCGAAAATAATCTTTATAACGTTCTTCAAAAACCTTGTTATCATCTCTTACCGTTTCTTTTGCCGCAATTGATTCTTCTAATAAAATGGGCGTGTATCTTCTACCACCGGCATAAGTAACTTTAGCATCAACAGTAATGGCAAACTTGTCGCTTAGTTTAAATTCTTTGCCTGCCAGCAGGTTGGTTACATAATTGGTATTAAACAAAGTATTTCTTCTCACCTCATCACTTCCTGTATAGTTGCTTTCAAAAACAGAACCTGTTATTAAAAAGTAATAGTTGTTACTAAAGAATTTTTCAATGGTTAATTCCAAACCATAGTTTTCGCCAGTTCCCTCATTTACTAAATTTGAGCGAGTTGGAAATCCGAAATCTGCGCCAGTGTTTAACATAGAAAAATGGGACGGTTTTTCATCAACCGGAACACTATACAAATACTGATAATAGGCTTCTATCTTTATACGCATATTTTCATTCAACTGTCTATCCCAACCAGTGGCGAGATGGATGCTTTTGGTAAAATCCAAATTGTCATTTGTAGTTTTACCGGTTTCTTCATCTTCTATAAAATAAATTACGATGGGTTGTAATTGACTGTGCATACCCGCACCCAACGAAAAAGTATTTAAGTCATTCGCTTCCCATTGCAAGCCAAGGCGAGGTTCAATGGCAAAGGTATTACTTAGGTTAAAATATTGCCCGTGCAAGCCCAGGTTTAATTTCAGTTTATCGTTAATTCTATTTTGATATTGAACAAAAACCTGACTTAAAGCAGCAGTACCACCAAAGTCCAAAAGGATTCTCCACTTATCATCTAAAAAAACACTATCCTGCACATTAATGTCAAACAACTCTTGTTGTAAACCAAAAGTCAACCTGTTTTTGGCATTAAACTTTTTGTTAAACTTCCAGTTGATGTTATATTTAACCTGACTATTATCTTGAGCATTAAATGGAATAACACTTCCATCTTCATTTATCATTTCAACGTCGCCAATTACCTGAGCAGCCGATGCAGCAATGTTCAATTTTGAATAAGTGTTGTTGTTAAAGAAATACAAATGTGATAAACCGATTGTCCCGGTATTGGATTCGAACCTGGAGTTTTCATTGTCTTCATTAAACAAATTATCGCCACCATTGTCTTCCGCCAAAAATTCAATATAACTTAAACCAACAAGCCCCCACAACGAAAATCTGCCTGCTTTTTCGGTTGGAATATTAATTTTAAAAGTCAAATCCTGGTATTCAGGTACCGCAGCACCCGTACCAAAATTAATACCCAAAGTTTGAAAAACGCCCAATGTAGAATAGCGATAGTTCGCCATAAAAGAGGCGTTTTTACCAATGCTCAAGGGACCTTCAGTTCCTAACTCGAAACCATTAAATCCTATTTGTCCTAAAAATTCAAACTGCTCGGTATTGCCCGTTCTCAGCTTCAAATCGAAAACGGAAGACAAAGCATTGCCATATTCTGCCGGAAATGCGCTGCTTAAAAAATCGCTGTTTTTCAAGTTGTTGGCATTCAACATTCCCACCGGGCCACCAGTAGTACCCAAAGCAGAGAAGTGGTTGGGCGATGGAATATCCACGCCTTCTAAACGCCACAAAACCCCTGTTGGAGAATTGCCTCTTACAATAATATCGTTTCTATCATCAGAAGCTCCGGCAACCCCTGCATAGTTTTGTGCCATACGTGCCGGGTCTTGAATAGAGCCGGAAAAACGGCTCATTTCTTCAATGGAAATAGTTCGTGCGCTCACACTTGCCATTTCGTTAATGGCTTTGTCTTTCGATTTTTCGGCAGTCACCACCACTTCGCCCAACTCGCTAACTTTTTCTTCCATTTCTATGTTTAACACCGCTTCTTTTGCCGAGTTAACCAAAATGTTTGCCAACACCACCTCTTCATAACCAATGTAGCTGCACTTTAATGCTTGCCTCCCCACCGGTACTTTTTCTAATTTAAAGTTGCCATCTATATCAGTTGTGGTAGCCATAAGTGTACCCTTATTCAACAACACAACATTTACCCCAATTAACGGATATTGTGCCGACTTATCGATTACCGTACCTTTAAGTGTTTGGGTAAATTGCTGAGCGTTTATACTTAAACCACACCAAATAAAACTTACAATTAATAGTACCTTTTTCATTTGTTAGAAATTATCTTTCAAATTTCTTGTACAAGTATTTAATATTGAAAGTAAAGATAGTGAATTGTAGAATTAGGCAAGTGAATTGTGCGTGGCATTGATTTTCTAACACCAATTTAAGTATAGAAAGAGAAGGTTGCACAAAAAATGATAGTATTAATTTGACATTTTAATAATTGGAATCTTTTTGGAAGCGAAACGATAAAACTATTTAGAAACTGGCTCCCCGCTTTACGTTCCAAGTCCTCGCTCCACTTTGTTGCGCTGTGGGCTTTCCTCTACAATCGGGGCTATTTTGGAAACCTCGCTGACTCGTTGGTGAAGAATACTTTATTTCATTTTGGATTAAGTGTTCTGGAATTTCTCCTTTGCATTGTCTTAAAGATAAAATAGGCCAAAATAGAACTTAATATAAAATTTAACATATAATTATAAAAGGGGGTTTCCAATATTTGTGGAATAAGGAAAAACAACTTTGACAAAAGAAACGCTCCTCCTAATGCAACAATTATTACACAGACAGCACCAATTACTACTATTATAGGTTGATTTTTTTCGAATTTGAGCGAAATCGGTATTAATACTATCATGATAGCAATTAATAACAACAACCACCAAGTAGATGATAAAAAGTGAATAATAAAATTTCTTGAATCTCCTTGTTTTATACTAATGTTTGTTAGCTGATAAAATATAGCGTGACCTAAAGATTTATAGGAAGGTTTAGACAATATTTCTTTTCGAATTTCAAAAAGTTGGCTTTTTTCTTTTTCAGAAAGTGTTTCATCTTCAATAGTATCTCCAATAATGTTCACATAATTAACTTTCTTCGAAACAGTCTGAAAATAGACAAAGTTTAAGGTATTGTCAATGAAAACTAAAAGTAAAATAATCAATAAGATTGTTATTGCTTTAGAATAAAAATTTTCTGATTTATCAAAAAAAATTTTTATGAGTGAATTAAGAAACTCCATACATAAACAAACAATACAATATTAGATATAGTTCCATACAATTTTTGATGAAAGAAGTCTAATAAAAACCGTCATTCTGGAATTTTGCGTAGAGCAACGAAGCAAAATATCCAGAATCCCCATCTCGCATTAACCGCAGCGTTTTATCAATTTAACCTCACTTGTAAACTAAAGGAGATACACTAAAGGAGACCTGACAGGTTTCGAAAACCTGTCAGGTCTTGGTAGGTGCTACTGGATATTTTCCTTTCACTTCGTTACAGAAAATTCGAGTATGACGGCTGCTAACAAAACATTTGCCATCTTATCCGACACCAAAAAAGCCAAATAAAAAACGTCATTCTGGAACTTGTGCTGAACCCGATTCAGAATCTCGTAGAGCAACGAAGCAAAACATCCAGCATCCCCAACTCGTATCAACCGCAGCCGTTTTGTCAATGTAACCTCGCTTGTAAACTAAAGGAGATACTGGATCTGGTTCAGCACAAGTTCCAACATAACGGCTATTGATAAAGCTACAAGCACAGCAAAAGCAAAACCTTTTTCGTAACTTAGCCAAAGCAATTTTAAAATTAAATGAAAAAAGAAGCAGCACTAAATGTAATTAAAAACTTACCACAAGAGTTCGAGTTAGATATGCTAATTGAAAAATTAATTTTTATGGAAAAGGTAGAAAAAGGTTTGAAAGATTTAGATGATGGCAATATCAAAACGCACAGTGAAGTGAAGCAATTGGCGAAAAAATGGTGAAAATAATATGGACAGATCCAGCCATTGAAGCTTTAAATTCTATTCACCAATACATTGCCAAAGATTGCTTCAAGATTAATTCATTTCTAAAGATTAAAGGCTGTACGCCAAAAGACAAGTCAGAAAAATAAAAGACAGTATTAAAATTTAAAAATCTCATCTCCTTGTAGGCAAAATGACTCCTGAATAAAACTTCATTATAAAATCTTTTTCAGTTACCTCAACTGCTTCAAAACCATTTTTCTCATAAAATTTTTTAGTCAGGGTGTTTACTTTCTGAACTTCTAAGCTAATAGGTGTTTTTAAAGCTGCCGATTGTTTAATTAAATGTTGAAGAACTGTTGTGCCTATTCCTTTGTTTTGAAACTCTGGCAATATTTGAAAGCCGCCAATGTAAATCTCAAAATTTGTCTTTACTACTCTAAGTCTGCCAACGTCAATTCCATTAAATATAATTATATCAACTTCATTCGGTTTAAATAGGTTATTATACTTTTTTAAGGCTTCTTATAAACTGGGTTGATATGTTGGGTCAGTTTTTTTCATTGTTGGCAACATAGCCAGAGTTATTACTTTAAATAGAAAGTAATCATCGTCACTGGTTGATTTTCTTAGGCTGTACATTTTGAAATTTTATACTTTTAGTTTTTAAAGGTTTTTTTACTAAAACTGAAAGTAAAGTTACTTTTTTAATAAGCATCTTATAAAAAATTGGTAACTAGTTTTATCTAAAATATAGAAAGTTTTTCAAATAGAGTTATCTAGTATTGTTAGCATCACCTAATTATTGAAAATGTCAAACATTTAGACAAGAAAAATTAGTGTTGCCTCTTTATAAAGTAAGCACTTATTTTTTGATATTTAGAGACAGCAAAAAATATTGTTAAGAAGGTTAATAAAATCATATTAGAAATTGATACTCAATTTATCTCGCTATAAAACACAGTTAACCCTATCAAAATATACCTTATAAAGTGCCGTTATCTATAAACTGTTGGTTATTTAAAAAAACAAAATGATAGGATTACATGATTTAGAGGAGTTGGTTCTTAATGTTCGAAGTGAAATTTCTAAATCATATATTTTAGAAGGAGTAAATGCTTATAAAGGAGGCGCGTATCGTTCAACAATTATATCAACGTGGGTTGCAATAACCTACGATATAATTTCAAAAATTCGTGAGATTGCAGATCAGGGAGACCCAGATGCAAGGAGTGAAATTAAAATCTTTGAGGATTACTTAGGACAGCTTAAATCAGGTAAAACAATAATAAAAAAGCTACAAGAATTTGAAAACGAATTACTTGATAAGGCGTTAAAAAAATTTGAATTTATTACCGAGACAGAACATAAATATTTAGATAGAATAAAAGAAGATAGGAATCTGTGTGCTCATCCTGCGTTTATTGATTTTGAAAATTTATTTCAACCATCAGGGGAGTTGGTTAGAAGCCATATTGTACATTCAATCAAGTACCTTTTGTCAAACAAACCAACTCAGGGGAAAAGTGCATTTGCAAGAATTGTAAGAGATATAAAAAGAGCAAGTTTCCCAAAAGATTATAATACTGCAAAAACCTACTTAAAAGAAAAACATTTCAACAATTCAAAAGAAGTGCTTATAAAAAATTTAACTTCTGGCTTTTTAACCGGTTTACTAAATGGAGATGTTTCAAAGGACGGTAATGATTTAAATGTAACGAATACTTTAGTAGCAATTTCAGAGGAATATCCAGAAGTATTTGAAAGCCAATTAAAAAATAAGTTATCTAAAATAATAGAAGAAATTGAAGATGAAGAATTATTACATTTTCTTATCTTTTTAAATTCAAAACAAATTGCTTGGAGTTTTTTAGATGAGCCTTCTAAGATTAGAGTCAAAGAATTTTTAAAAACCAAATCAAAAGAGAGAAGATTTTTGTTAAATAAATTTAGTTTGATAAAATCAATTGAAATACCTGAATTGCATAAAACAATTAAGGAATTAGGAGAAGTTGTAAATTCTGAAGTAAAGGAGGCTATTGTCCTATATGGAAATTCTGGAAGCTTCAATAGCGCTTTTGAAAATGGCAAAACAATGATTCTCCCAATGCTTTCTAACTTTAACTCAAAAAACGTAAAAAATTTCATTAATGCAGTTTTGAACAACAAACGAGACCAGATTCTTAATGCGTCAAGAAGTGAACAAATAATCGAAGCTGTATTTGACGATACTGCTCATCTTAAAGAAAAAACAAAAAAACATTGGCTGGAACTATTACCAAAATTGGAAGAAGATGAGGACAAATACGAAAGTTTAATAAATAAAATAAAAGCGATCTGAAATAAATAAAAAGAGCACCAATAATTAAAGGTAGCCAAAAGAACAATGTTGCGAATGCTCGAAATCTGCAAAGTACTTAATTAAATTGGTAGTCAGTTCAATTACCTTTACTTCGTAAATTTAAAGTATTTTTTTTATGAAATAATAATGGTTTCATAACAAAATAACCTGTTCTTTTGCAGTAATTATTTATGGCCTTACCAAGGTTAAAATCAATACAAGAAAAAAGCAAAACCGATTGGCGAGCTGCCTTTGCTGCGCTAAAATATATTCCGCAATTTTTTAATGAAATTAGAAAAAGCGGGCCACTAATGTTTTACAGCAACGTAGCTTGTCGCTTGTTTAATGCCTTAACGCCAATTGCAACTTTATGGGTAGGCAAATTAATAATTGATGAAATTGTATTACAAATAAACCAACCTACCGCAAGTTATGAAAATTTGTGGCAGTTAATTGCCTTGGAGTTTGGCATTGTAATTATTGCCGATATTATTAACCGCCTAATTAATTTAACCGATGGTTTGTTGGGCGATTTATACGCTAACGCATCTTCTATAAAAATAATTGAAAAAACGAACCAGCTTAGTATTGCCCAATTAGAAGACAGTGAATTTTACGATAAGTTAGAACGGGCCAGAACGCAAACCAATGGCAGAGTTGGCCTAATGAGTAATACCTTGTTACAGTTTCAAGATGTAATTGTAATTATTTCGCTCATTAGCGGCTTAATTTATTTTGAACCGTGGCTCATCATTTTATTGCTCTTTAGTATTATCCCTTCTTTTATAAACGAGTTAAATTTTACATCATCTCGCTATTCTATTGCCCGAAGCTGGACAGCAGAAAGGCGCACCCTTGATTACTTGCGCTACATTGGTGCTAATGCTAAAACCATTAAAGAAATAAAATTGTTTAGTCTTACTGGTTTTATTGCTGGCAGGTTTAAAAAGCTATCTAACAGTTATTACAACGTTAACAAAAACTTGGCAGTTAGGCGAAGTATTTGGGGAGCGGTGTTTAACATCTTAGGCATCTTATCTTACTATGCTGCCTATGTTTTAATAGTAAGCCGGGTTTTAGCAAAAGTTTTAAGTATTGGCGATTTAACTTTTTTGGCTGGTTCGTTTAACAGCTTGCGTAATCGCTTGCAAGGTTCGTTTTCGCGCATTACCCGCATATCAGAAAGTGCTTTAAACCTTCAAGATTATTTCGATTTTTTAAATTTAGATGGAGAAAAAAAACGTAGTGATTATGCAGCTATTCCCCAAACCATACAGCAGGGTTTCACTTTTAAAAATGTTAGCTTTGCTTATCCTGGTGCAGATCAATTGGTTTTAAAAAACATTAACTTTACATTAAAGGCAGGCGAAAAAATGGCTTTTGTTGGAGAGAACGGCGCTGGTAAAACAACGCTAATAAAACTAATACTGCGTTTCTACCAACCTGCTTCGGGCGAAATTTTATTAGATGGCATTAATATTGAACAGTTTGAAAAAGCAGCTTACCAAAAAATGTTTGGCGTTATTTTTCAAGATTTTATTAAGTACGAGTTTACCATAAAAGAAAATATTGCCGTTGGTAGTATTGGCGATTTAAATAATTTAGATAAGATAAACCAAGCAGCAGAAAACAGTTTAGCCAACGAAGTAATTAACAGTTTAAAAGATGGTTACCACCAACAGTTGGGTAAACGCTTTGCAAGAGGAACAGATTTAAGCGGTGGGCAATGGCAAAAAATAGCTTTAGCAAGGGCTTATATGAAAGATGCTTCCGTAATGATTTTAGATGAACCAACCTCTGCCTTAGATGCAAGAGCAGAGTACGAAGCCTTTCAACGTTTTATAGGTTTAACCAAAAACAAAACGAGCATTATTATTTCGCATCGCTTTAGTACGGTGCGTATGGCCAATAGAATTTTGGTGTTAAAAGATGGCACAATTTTAGAAATTGGTAACCACAAAAAACTAATGGAAAACAAACAATTATATGCGGAGTTATTTAGCTTGCAAGCGGTGGGCTATAGGTAATGGGCTTTTAATCTATTGGTATTAATTATAACTTAACTTAAAGCTCTACTTGCAAACTCGGCAAAAGCAACTTATCTTTAAATAAAAATTAAAACGTGTATATAGGCGAAAATACTTGTGTAATAAAAGGGGCGGTTGTTGAACAAATGACCACCAATGATTTTTTTGATTTTTGCAATGCCAACAAAACACTAAATTTTGAAAGAGATGAAAATGGAAATATTATATTAATGTCACCAACAGGAAGTTTAACCAGTTTAATAAATAACAACATCGCTTATCAATTAACACAATGGAATAGAGAAGCAAAAACTGGAGTTGTATTTGAATCAAACGGTGGCTTTACTTTGCCCGATGGTTCGCAAAGAGCGGCAGATGTTGCTTGGGTAACCAACAACAAATGGAATGCATTAAGCCAAGAAGAGAAAGAAAAGTTTGCGCCTCTTTGTCCTGAATTTGTAATTGAGCTTCGTTCTAAAAGCGACGAACTAAATTACCTACAAAAAAAGATGGAAATGTGGATTAACAACGGCGCTTTAGAGGCTTGGTTAATTGATCCTATTGAAGAAAACGTTTATATTTATAGCAAACAAACCAATTATAAATTGATACCCAATTTTAGTGAAATAATAAGCACTACAAATGTTTTACAAGGCTTTAAGTTAAATTTATCTGAGTTGAAAAATTAGCAGAACCAACTACAAATATTAATTGATACCAATTTTAAAAAGCACAATAGCATTAATAGCCAATCGCTTCTTTTAAAAACCAACTTGCAAACTCCGCAAAAGAAACTTATCTTTAAATAAAAATTAAAACGTGTATATAGGCGAAAATACTTGTGTAATAAAAGGGGCGGTTGTTGAACAAATGACCACCAATGATTTTTTTGATTTTTGCAATGCTAACAAAACACTAAATTTTGAAAGAGATGAAAATGGAAATATCATATTAATGTCACCAACAGGAAGTTTAACCAGTATTTATAATGGAGATATTTTTTTTCAACTAAAAAGTTGGAATAATAAACACAAACTGGGAGTTGTATTTGAATCAAACGGTGGCTTTACTTTGCCCGATGGTTCGCAAAGAGCGGCAGGTGTTGCTTGGGTAACCAACAACAAGTGGAATGCATTAAGCCAAGAAGAGAAAGAAAGGTTTGCGCCTCTTTGTCCTGAATTTGTAATTGAGCTTCGTTCTAAAAGCGACGAACTAAATTACCTACAAAAAAAGATGGAAATGTGGATTAGCAACGGCGCTTTAGAGGCTTGGTTAATTGATCTTATTGAAGAAAACGTTTATATTTATAGCAAACAAACCAATTATAAATTAATACCCAATTTTAGTGAAATAATAAGCACTACAAATGTTTTACAAGGCTTTCAGTTAAATTTATCTGAGTTGAAAAATTAGCAGAACCAACTACAAACAACAATCTTTATAAAATATCAAATCACTACTGCCGTTTACCCTAATTTACATGTATTCAACACGCTAATAATTATATTATGAATATTTCTGAAAAAGAATTTCAACATTACGACCAAATGGCGGAAATGTTGAAAACGATGGGCCATAGCTTAAGAATTTCAATAATAAAATTGTTGTGTGAAAATAAAAGACTATCAGTTACAGAAATATTTACTGCGTTAGGTATTGAGCAAGCCGTTGCTTCACATCATTTAAGGTTGCTAAAATCTGCCAGAATAGTTGCTTCGCAAAAAAAAGGTAAAAACGTTTATTACTCAATAGCCGACCCTATAATTAGCAAAATACATAAGCTAATACGGTTAAAAAACTAAGCCTAAACCAACTTAGGAATGATGAGAAAAAAAATTTACCATCTAATTTTGCCGCTTTTCGAAATACTTGTTTGAAGAAGCCTTGTTTTAACCCCACTAATACTGCTTTTTTTAACTCGTCTATCAAAAAATGGCTTTATCATAATAGTACATTTATTTTCTCATCATTCCATATATTTTCAAGACTCAGAAAAAAAGTTTCTATAAAAATTTGTTAATTCAAATATAGTTATCTATATATGTAGCTATATAAATCCAATAATATGAAATTTTTTAAACTTTTTAAGCTCATTTTACTTGTGCTTATCTTAGGTGGTAGCAATTTATGGGCGCAAGAAGCCCCTGAAGAAATTGACCACAGTTACAAACCGCTTACTTTAAAATTAAACGAATCGGGTAGCAAATATATACGGTTTATTATGTGGCACCAAATTTGGGCAACTACTAATAATTTATCGGCCACCGATGCAAAAACGCAGCTAAATTTTAGTATGCGGCGTTCTCGCTTTTTGGCTTTTGCTCAGGTATCTCCTAAGTTTTTAATTTTAACGCATTGGGGAATAAATGGTCTTAATCCAGGTAATTTAACTTCTTTGGGTAGCAACGGCGATAGTCCAAAATTGTTTTTACACGATGCCTGGGGCGAGCTGAAATTGCACAAATCTATTTACATAGGTGCTGGTTTACATTATTGGAAGGGCTTATCGCGCCTTTCGAACCAAAGTACGCTAAACCTGATGACATTAGACCAAAGCAGGCCTTTTAACGCCTGGCACTCGTTGGGTATTACCGATCAGTTTGCACGGCATTTAGGCATTTATGCCAAGGGCTCGGCTGGCGATATTGAATACCGGGTGGCGGTAAACAATCCAGGCCGTAATCCATTAGCTGGCGGAGCTGATTACAGTTCTAAATTTACAGAAACTGGTGTGGCAAATAGTAATTTAATTTATGCGGGTGTTGATAACATTAATACAGATGGTGACCCAACTGGTAATACCATTGTAGAAGCTTATGTAAAGTACAATATTTGGGATAAAGAAAGTACAAAGCTGCCTTATTATGTGGGCACTTACTTGGGCAAGAAAAAAGTTTTAGCCATTGGTGCAGGTACGTTTATTCATCCAAATGGTATGTTTAATATAGCTGATAGTACACATAGCAGTGTAGCCCATTTTGCAGTAGATGCCTTTTTAGATATGCCAACAGGCGATGGAGCGGGCGCTTTAAATGCTTACTTTTCTTATACAAATTTTAATTATGGTGAAAACTACATTAGTCGATGGGGAGGTACCGGTAACGCCATTTATGGGCAATTAGGCTATTACATTGCATCTGCAAAAATAATGCCTTATGTGGCTTCTTCTACTTCTTTATATGAAGGGGCCGAAGATGCTATTGGTGCATTAAACGTTGGTGTAAACTATTTCATTAATGGTCATTTTTGCAAAATAACAGCAGAGTACCACGGTATATTTAATGACTATAGAGAAAACAGTATGACCTTTGGCGGGCAAAATACTAATTCTCAATTCAGACTTCAATTACACATTTTCTTATAAAAATAATTTAACATGTCTAATAAAAATTTACAAGACTACTGGAAAAAGAATCTCCGGTATCTACTTATACTACTAAGCATTTGGTTTTTTGTTTCTTATGGCTGCGGTATATTATTTGCCGATGTTTTAAACGGCTTTAAACTTGGTGGTTTTCCACTTGGTTTTTGGTTTGCCCAACAAGGAGCAATTTATGTATTTGTAATTCTCATTTTTGTGTATGTAAGCCTTATGAATAAGTTAGATAAGGAATATGACGTTGATGAGAAGTAATACCAAAGTGAGCATAAATTGTAACACAAATTTAGTTTTAATGTTGGCGATCTTTTCGTTAAAAATACTCGCCATCCAGAAGTTTCAGGATGCCTGCGTTTTTTGCCTCAAGCGCACCAAATTAATTCCTAAACTTTTGTGTCACCTTCTATACTCAATTTGGCATAATCTATTTAATAATAATTTAAATTAATAATAATGAGTGTTCAATTATGGACTTTTATAATAGTTGGAGTAACTTTTGCGCTGTACATAGGTGTTGCTATATGGGCAAGAGCAGGTTCAACAAAAGAATTTTATGTAGCAGGTGGTGGCGTGTCGCCATTAGCTAATGGTATGGCAACTGCTGCCGATTGGATGTCGGCCGCCTCTTACCTTTCAATGGCAGGTTTAATATCTTTTATGGGTTATGGAGGGGCTCAATACCTTATGGGTTGGACGGGCGGCTACGTGCTACTAGCCCTTTTACTTGCACCTTACCTACGTAAGTTTGGTAAATTTACAGTGCCCGATTTTATTGGGGAAAGATATTACTCAAACATAGCCAGAGTGGTGGCATTAGTATGCGCCATAGTAGTTTCGTTTACCTATGTGGTAGGCCAAATGAAAGGTGTAGGTCTTGCCTTTGCCCGCTTTTTAGAAGTAGAATTTCAAACTGGTATATTTATAGGGATTGCTATTGTTTTTTTCTATGCTGTTTTAGGTGGTATGAAAGGTATTACTTACACACAAGTTGCTCAATATTGTGTGTTGATATTTGCTTTTACTGTTCCAGCAGTTTTTATTTCTTTACAAATGGTAGGTAACCCAATACCTCAATTAGGCTTTGGTGGTACAATGGCCGATGGTACTTATTTGTTAGATAAGCTAAACCAATTAAGTGTTGATATAGGCTTTGCAGAATATACCTCTATGGGAATGGATAACCGAATAAATGTGTTTTTTATTACAGCTGCATTAATGTTTGGTACAGCCGGGCTTCCACATGTTATTGTTCGGTTTTTTACTGTACCTAGGGTAAGAGATGCTCGTATATCTGCTGGCTATGCCTTGTTTTTTATTGCCTTATTATATACTACTGCACCGGCTGTTGCTACTTTTGCCAGAACAAATTTAATTCAAACGGTAAGCAACAAGTCTTATGCTGATATGCCAACTTGGTTTACAAAATGGGAAGAGTCTAAGTTGCTAAAGTTTACTGATAAAAATAATGATGGTCGTATTCAATATGTAGCCGACAAAGAAAAAAACGAATTAATTATTGATAATGATATTATGGTATTGGCCAACCCAGAAATTGCTAACCTACCTGCATGGGTAGTTGCATTAGTAGTTGCAGGTGGCTTGGCTGCAGCACTATCAACTGCTGCTGGTTTATTGTTAGTTATTGCAACTTCAATATCACACGATCTACTAAAGAAAAACATAATGCCAAGCATATCTGAAAAAGGAGAATTGATAGCAGCAAGAGTTGCCATTGCAGTAGCAGTTGTTGGAGCAGGTTTGGCGGGCCTTAATCCGCCTGGATTTGTGGCTCAGGTGGTCGCGCTAGCATTTGGTTTGGCAGCTTCCTCCTTTTTTCCAGCCATTATTTTAGGTATTTTTGATAAAAGAATGAACAAAGAAGGGGCTATTGCAGGTATGATAGTTGGCATAGTATTTACGGCTGGTTATATTTTATACTTTAAACCACAACTTTTAGGTTGGGGTACACCAGAAGGCCTTTGGTTTGGTATAGTACCAGAAGGTATAGGCGTAATTGGTATGTTTTTCAATTTAATAGTTTCAGTAGTGGTAAGTAGAATGACAGCACCTCCGCCACAAACAATACAAAATTTGGTAGAAGATATTAGAATACCGAGAGGATCATCTTCACCAGGAGCATCACATTAGAATACACAACTTTTTATTTTAAGGATGAGTTTTTTTAGAAAGGCTCATCCTTTTTTTTTTGCTATAAATTAAAACCAAAAAGCTCCAGCGCAAGTATTTTCTACTTGCAAACTAAAAATACTGACAATTAGCACCTCCTCATTGTTCTGAGTAGAAATAATAAATTAAAAGCTTAACTTTGAGCAACAATAAAGATGAACCTGAAATGGATAAAAATTTAATAAAACGAATTACGCTTAATCCTGATGTTTGTTTTGGAAAGCCAACCGTAAGAAATATGAGATATCCGGTTGAAATGATTTTAGACCTGCTCTCTGCTGGAATGACTACTAAAGAAATATTAGAAGATTATCCAGCTTTAGAAGAAGATGATATTAATGCTTGCTTATTGTTTGCTGCCAAACTGGTTAAAGTAAATTCAATTAGTAAAGTGATTGCTGCTTAGTGAAATTTATTGTTGATGCACAGTTACCTGCAAGGTTAAAGCACTGGTTTGTAGAAAAAAGGTTATGACACAATACATACTGATGATTTACCACAAAAGCATCTTACGCCTGATAAATTCATTATAGATATTGCCGAAAACAAAATCGAATTGTGGTGTCAAAAGATAGTGATTTTTATAAATCTAATCTTATTGATGGGATTCCGGAACGAATCATTTTTATTACAATGGGCAATTTGTAAATAAAGAATTGATCAAACTATTTGAACTTAATTTTCCAACCATCAAAACTTATTTTGAAACTGGTAGTAAAGTTATAGAGTTTGACAATAATTCTATTAGAGTTCATTCGTAAATACTAACTTAGAAACACACTCGTCCGCAAATCTTTCAACTTGCTTTTTAAAAACACAGAAAGTTTTGCACCATTGAAGATTTGTTTGAACAATTAATTGTTATCAATAAAATTGAAGAAGGCTTAAAAGATATTGACGAAGGTAATACAACATATTCCGAGCAGCCTCGAAGTACATAGAATCCAAATCAATTACTTGATTTCAGCCTTCAAATAATTTTTTATTTAGACGTAAAATATAAATATTCTTACTAAAACAACAACGATTAATTAATTGTTAATTTGAAGGTGTGTTTTTATTTAATAGACAAAAAATTGAATCATTACATATAATTAAGATAAAACTTCATAAACTATTTGGCTGTTTTGTTGGTTTTTTTTATTTTTATCATAAATAAACACAATATGAACAGTAAAATTCACTACACTCTTTTTCTATTTACTTTTGTTTTTGTTCAAGTAAATGCTCAAATCTGGACGAAAGAAGTCACATTAAATCGTAAAGTTCAAAAAATTTTAAAACCAGTTATTTACATTAACGACATTATTGATAATAGAACTAATGGAAATGTTTTAGGAGAGTTTTTAAACGAGGAGAAAGATAAATTTGTAGTTTACTATAGAGATAACATTATTGAAAGAACATTAGAAATTTGTCGACAAATTTCACCACAAAGAAGAAAATCGAAATCGTTTATTATAAAAATTGATTCTCTAAGTGTATATCCTGAGCAAACCAAGAAAAATGTAACAATTCATAAATCTTATTTAAAAGTTGAATTTATTAAAAAAATAGATAATCAATATTTTTCTTTTGGTAAGATTGAGCAGGAAAGAAATAACTCTGGTGCGGATTTGAATGGTATTTTTGCAAAAACGTTAAAACGTTGTCTTGAGAGTTTCAACATTATAGTAAAAGAGAAGTCATACGAAATGGAAGAGATTTCAAATCCGTTTGAGTTGAATAAAGCAGTTGCAAATAATATACTAAATGTTGACATAAATGACGGTATATACCAAACATTTGCTCAACTAGTGAACGGAGAACCAAGTGTTATTAAAAAGGTAGGTTATACAGAGAGCGAAAAAAGTAATTCCATTTATGTTTTAAAAGAATATTCATTTGAAGAATCTTTAAGCATAAATGCTTTTGTTGCTGACTCAGCGATTTTTATAAAATTAGGTAATATTAAAAATGAAGGTTTACTAATGCAATCTGGCTTTATTAAATCTAAACTAATTGGTCGTTTTTGCCTCTTTGAAGCTAATTTAAGCGATTTTAAAAACCTTCCGAAGGTATATTATGGAGAATATTACGGAGAAAATTTTGGAGAAATTATCGGAAAAGAAGTTATTGGAGGACTAATTGGATCAACAATTATTGGAACAGCTGTTGGAGAAGTTATCGGAGCAACTATTGGTTCTGCAGCAGATAATTCTCAGAAAGAAAAGGAAAATAGTATTTTGGATAAACGAACATTGGCGAAAACAAGAGGTTTGACTTCTTTTATTATGGATGGTATTACTGGAGAGATTATAGTTTTAAATGAGGAGAACTTAAAAAAAATGCTTTATTTTCTTGATCGTAAACTTCTATTAGAGTTTACGCTAGGTGATAAAAGCAAAGAAGGACAAATTGAGTTTATTAAAAAAGTAAACGCTCGCTTTAATTAATGATATATTAAAAGGTTAAGCAGAACTGAGTTTATTAAGTTTTTGAAACTTAGGGGTTAAAACAAAATCAAGATTGTGTCTGTTGTAGAATTATTTCCATCATGCACAATAAAACAAATTGTAGAATTTTACCCTCAGCTTCACCTTTAAAAAATTAACCTTATTTTTACAACAATAAAAAGCCATACCACCCAGCACTTTAAAACAAATCAGAAAATTTTGTTACATTTAAA
>Ga0209185_1001451_pt1 | contig 20481 bp, 11 predicted proteins | sample SidtaG_2_FD_187425 | JGI IMG/M metagenome (GOLD analysis project Ga0209185, IMG submission 187425) | Marine algal microbial communities from Sidmouth, United Kingdom - Sidmouth_Asex2 metaG (SPAdes) (version 2) | ecosystem: Host-associated > Algae > Red algae > Unclassified | place: Sidmouth... | reverse complement strand
CTTTTTGAATTTGGGCTTTTGGGTCAGAATTTTACGGATGTAGAATTGTGGTCAAACGTTTCTGTTTCCAAAAAAGTGATGGATGATGTGGATGTGGAGTTTATTGGAGATTGGCGATCTAATAATCATGTAAGTTCATTCAAACAAGTGTACTTGGCGGTAGAGCCGACGTATCGGTTGAATAAATTTTTGAAAATTGGCGGACAGTATCGGTACGTTTTTCGGGCTGCTGAGGAGACGAATAAACAGCGATTGGCAGGTTTTTTGGGAATCAAAGATAGAATGAAGCCATTGAATTTTTCAGGGCGTTTGCAATATCAGTACGATAAGTCAAATTATGAGTTATTGGAGGATGGACGGCATAGATTGCGAATAAAGGCGGGTATTGAATATCAGCGAAAAAAAAAGCACGATGTAGTGCCCTTTATTTCTGCTGAACTTTTTTATGATTTTGGGAATACGAATATGTTGAGTAGATATCGTTTGCAAACGGGCTTGGCTTATGATATAAATAAACGAAATAAGGTGCAATTGCGGTATATATTTCAACAGGGCGTAAACAGTGCTGATCCTTTGCAGTCTCATATCGTTGGGTTGAGTTATAGTAAGGAATTGCGCAAGAAGAAAAAAAAGAAAAAGGAGGAGTAAGATTGAGAAAGGAGGATTATCTATATCTTTTCAAGAAAAGTATGTGCTAATATTTCAAAGGCTTTGTTCACATTCTCGCCTGTTTTGGCACTGGTATAAATGTCTGTAAGCTCATAAAGGTCTTTGTTTTTCTCAAAAGTCTGCATATTTTCAATCAAATCTTTTTTATTGCCAATGACAATTTTAGTCAGATTGGGGGCTTTCTCTAAAAACCCTTTGTGTTCTTCTAAAATTCGGTTAAAGGTTTCGGGACGAGTAAGATCATAAACCAACAAAATGCCATGAGAAGTTTCTAAGTAGCTATCAGGAATACTTTGGTGCGTTACAATATCGGCAATATCCCAAATAATTAGATTGAGAATGACTTCTTCCGTTTCAATAGTTTTTGTTTTGATGTTAACGCCAATGGTAGAAAGGTATTTTTCAGAGAAAAACCCAGTGAGATATTGACTAACCAAAGAGGTTTTACCAACAGCAAAAGAGCCTAAAATTAAAATCTTTTTCCTTATTATTTTTTTATTTACCACTTATCAATTCTTTTAAAGCATTAGATAGTTGTTGCTCACTAAGTTGGTCATTTTTTTTGTAAATATCTTCGAGATTGTTCTTTTTTGCAAAAAGAAATAAATCTTCTTTGAATTGTACTTTAAAACGTTCTGTAATCGGCCCTTCTACAATGGCAGCGAAGTAATAACTGTGCAAATCATACATGGTGATGGTGTAGGTGTCATATTGAATGGTTCTAAGGTCTTCAGATTGTTTCCCAATGGCATCTTCTCCAAAAGCTTTAATGGCAGTAAGCATGCCAGCCACCATATCTTTGTTGGCACTTTCAGAATCCTTTGCGTAATTGGCTAAGACAAAACCACTTCCTTTTTGTATGATGTATATCTCATTGACTTTTATAGATATATCCTCAGAAGTGCTTTTTGTGAAATATTTTGACAAGGGTGTTTTACTAATTAAGTTTAAAGAATGTTTTTTTACTTTTTGTAAGAACTTGTTTTGCTGAAATGTATTTTCCATTTTTTCAGTAATCTGACGGATTTCATCTTTTATGAATTTAGAAATCATCAGACCAATAAGTGGATAAAGTGCTTCTGCCATTTCCTCTTTAGAGGTAGAAGTTTGTTGAGCAAGGGTTTCTTTAATAACATCTCCATATAACTCAGGAAAATGTTCTTGCATATCAGATAGGTGTTCTTTGATGATGGGAGCGACTCTTTCTCTAAAATTTTCATCTTTTAGAAAAGTACGTACTTGTTGTACATCTTCTTTGATAGAGTTTTGAGCTTCCCATTCATCTTCCAACAGCAAAGATCGTAGCTTTTCAAAAGACTCTGCTGTAGATTGATTGGTATTTCGCATAGCTAAATTTAAAGAGGGAGAAGTATTTTAAAATGGTGTTTGGTGTGTGTTGTTGTTGCAAGCTATGTTGTTTAGGAGCAGAATTTTTTATTTTAGAGATTCACCAATAGAAATCAGTGCTTCAGAAAGTAGCTTTTTGTTGTTTTGTACAATTTTCTCTTCAATCTTATCTAATTGTTTGTCCACATTTTTTTGTGATTTATTGACATTTTCCAGATTCTTTTGATTAGAGATTTCTACTTCATGTATACTTTTTAGCAATTCGGTACTAAGTACTTCGATTTTTTGATTGAATTCGGCTCTCAATGCCTTTATACCTTCCTCTAAAGCATCAAACTTGACTTCATATTGTTGGAGGTTATCCCCAAAAAGTAAATCTTTTATTGCCTCAATCTTTGTGTTTTCAGGTATAGATTGCTTATTCCCTTGATTTTTCATATTTTTCAATTGTGTGTTTTTGAATGTGTTTTAGTCTTCCTCTCAATCTATATTCACAAATATTATTCCAATATATCTTGCTTTTACTTAATGTATTTGAATTATCTGCAATTGAGTAAAATAAATGGGCGTAAAACCTTAACTCCATTTTGTGCGTATAACGAATTACCTTCCATATCCCCACGTAACCATATTACGTGTTTTTTATATAAATGTTGCATCATTTATATGTGTTATTTTGTATTTATGGACACCCCTTCGAGTTTTCCTAACAACTGTATTTCTATGGCTATCAAGGATGTTTAAAGAATAGGGTGTTTTAATTTGGAAGTTATGAAGTATATATCAACTATTTTAATCGCATTTTTGCTCGTTTTTTCTACAGAACTTGCTGCACAATCTTCATTAGAACTGCAATTTGCTACTGATTTACAGTGTGAAACAAGTACTTATTGTGCTACTTTACAAGTAAGGATTGGTGAAATGGGACAAACTGCAAATTTAGGTAGTTCTTCGATTTTGTTTCATTACAACGAAGACGCATTGGCTTTCCAATCCTATAATTCACTTCATTTTAATGGCTCTGACAATTGTATCTTAGATATATTGACTGCTTGGGATCTGCATGGCACTGATGGTGCTTCTGCGGGTGTTTTTAGTTTAACCATGAACTTAAATGCCTTTTTAGAAGAAGCAACTCCACAATATAGCTGTCCTACTATTGGTAACGACTGGGTTGATATAGGGGAAATTTGCTTTGAGATTACCAACAATACATTGACGTCTAACCTTGCCTTTAGTGATAACGCTAATTTGGTTTCTTTCAATAACTACCATCCCAATGATGGTACAAATTCTATTGCAGAAGGTACTTTTTACAACAATGATGAATCTCTAAGTTGTGGAATGGATAATCCTTGTTTGGGCGTTGTTACGAGTGTGTTTGATACAACAAGCATTGCTATTTGTTCTGGTGATGTTGTCAATTTACAAGGAATCGTTGGGACAGCCAACGGAGTTGATGTTACTTGGACAGATGAATTCGGAATGACTTTTGAAAATCCTATTCAGGTTTTTACGATGGCATGTGATGGCGAACTTCGAGGATACAATGCACAGTATAACACAGAAGATGAGAATGGATGTATGATCTCCAATCACAAACATTTGAGAGTCAGCATATATCCTGAGATTCAAGCAAACTTTGAGGTGAGCGAAGATGATTGCACCATTGCCATTTTATCTTGTCCTGATATGGTCGTTAGTTGGGAAAGTGATGGACAGTCAGGAACAGGCAATGTTTTTACACCCGAAGCAGGCACTTCAGGTACGGTTACTTTTACCATTGACAATGTAGTGGCCTCGCCCAATTGCCAAGATGGTGTTTTTCAATATGAGTACAATTGTACAGCACCCCTGCCAACTTGTATAAACGATACTTTGACCGAATGCGTGGGTATTGGTTCAGAACTTGTACTGTGTCCTACTTTTTGTCAATTAGAGGATGGAAGCATTTTAGAATTAATTCAGGCAGAAAGCAATGCTTCTCTCGTACAATTAGGTGATGATTGTTTTAGATACACACCCAATCCCAATTTTAATGGAACGGATTTGATTGAAGTAACGGCTTGCAATATGGCAGGTAGTGTTTGTGATATAGCATACTATTGGATAGAAGTACCAGGCGATTGTGTCATTGAATCTGCATCACTTCCCACTTCAACAGAAATGTTAGCGGTCAATGATGTTTTCTCGCTCAACATGGGCATCACCACCATTATAGATGTACTCCTCAATGACGAAGGAATTGATAATGGAGCGGTACATATTTGCGATGTTACCCAACCGACTTCTGGCGTTACTTTGATGAATTCAGACGGAACCGTTTATTATTTGCCAAACAGTAGTTTTGAAGGACAGGCTTCTTTTACCTATACACTTTGCGACGGCTTGGGCAATGAATCAGAAGCAACAGTCAGCTTAACCATAGGCGCAGGCAACAGCAGTTGTGGCAACTTTGGAACGTGTACACAACTAATGACCTTAGTAGAATTGTGTGTTGATTTTTGTGCAACAAACCTTGCTATTACAGAAACAAATACTTTATTTAATTGCAGTATTGGCATCCTCAATGACACTTGTTTTACCTATCACCCCTTACCAGGCTTAGTCGGATTTGATGAAATCACCGTTACAGCTTGTGATGGCAACGGCGTTTGTGAAGTCGTAGAAATATTGGTAGAAGTGACAGAAGAGTGCGAAGAAATTGGAGCGAAATTAGCCGTACAAGAACTAAAAAATCAAGTATGTGATTTACAAATAGCCAATGTATTTACACCAAACAATGATGGTGTCAATGATCTTTTTCAAATCAATCAATTACACACTTGTTATAACGGATATGATTTAGAATTATTTATCTTCAATCGTTTGGGACAAGTAATTCATTCGGTAAAAGAAACCGTACACAGCGATTTTTCATGGGATGGTTCAACCGCAAAAAAAGCACTTGGTGAAGGAGTTTATTACTACTATTTACAATTGAGCCAAGACAATGATTTAGTGAAAAAAGGCGGCTTTATTGAGTTGAGGTATTAGTCTTAGTGCCGTAGTTCTTGGTTCTTGGCGCCGTAGTTATTTGAGTCGTTATCTAACCACAAAAACCACTTAAACCACAACCACAGCACTAAGAACTACAGCACCACAGCACTTGATCATAAGGAGACAACGGTTTGTCTTTCAATAAAACGCATGGGCCCGCTATACGCTACTATAGCTAACAAATAATATAAATCACAGCAGAACCGAACCACAGCACTAAGAACCAAGAACTACGGCACTTGGATAGCTATAACGCTACTATCGGGTCTAGTTTAGACAGATAGAACCTCTTAGAACGAAAAAAAAACAGTAAAACAAACGTGCTGTCCATGCAAAATAGACCCGATAGTAGTGGTTCCCGATAGGGAAGGAACGAATAGCGGGGACTGCCATGACGACGAAGCATTTTTACCTTTCTCTCCAAAATACTTTAAAAGATAAAACCTGTCTTTTAGAGTCTCTCCAATGTAGGAATGATAAAACAATAATTTATCACAGCCTTATAAAATTAGACTTTAACATATTGTTTGTGAAGCAATGCCTTCCTCTATCATAGAGCAAAAATATTGCCTATAATTAGTTGCATGCTTGATTGTGTTAGTCTTTTTGTTTGCAACAAAAAGACATGGCATTCGTATGCTTATAAATATAAATATTTAATGCTCTCTTTTTAAGGATATATATGTAATAAAACGTATGAAGGAATACACTTCAAAAACAACATAGATATGAAGAGTTTAATTTTTATGGTCTTTTGCTGTTTGTCATTTTATGCGCAAGCACAATCTAATATAGCATTACGTAGCAGCATTGCGTATGAACAAGGCACGAGTGATGTCTGGGGCTATGTAGATTCTTTGGGCAAGGAATATGCACTTGTAGGTTTGACAGATGGACTTTCGATTGTAGAGGTGACAGACCCCGATAATCCTCAAGAATTATTCACAATTGCAGGAGAAGAGAGCGTTTGGCGAGATGTTAAAGTTTGGCAAGATAGAGCGTATGTGGTCAATGAAACAGGTGGAGGCATGAAAATTGTGAATTTAGCAAATTTGCCCACTAACATCAGCGTCGCTACTTGGGAAGAAAATGGTCTTACAACAGCACACAATATCTTTATAGATGAAAAAGGATTGGCGTATTTGTTTGGTTCTAATATCGGAAATGGCGGAGCTTATGTAGTAGACTTAGCTCCCGATGCAGACAATCCTGTGTATGTGGGAACTTACGACAACGCCTATATTCATGATGGCTATGTAAGAAACGATACTTTGTGGGCATCAGAACTGTATTTGGGTCAAGTTAGTATAGTGGATATGCAAGATTTAAGCAATCCACAAATATTGGCTACACAAAATACACCCTCAAGTTTTACCCACAACTGTTGGCCCTCAGATGATGGCAAATATGTATTTACAACAGATGAAGTTGTAGGCGGATGGGTTACTTCTTATCAGGTAGATTCCGCAGGCATTTTTGAGAGAAGCCGTTATCGTTTAACCTCTAATGGAGAAAATGTTGTTCCACACAATGTTATGTATAAAGATGGATATACCATAACCTCTTATTACACAAGTGGTATTTCTATTGCAGATGCAAGTTGGGAAGGCAATTTTATCATTGTTGGAAAGTATGATACTTCCCCCTTGACAGGTGGTGCATTTGATGGATGTTGGGGAGTCTATCCCTATTTACCATCGGGCAATATTTTAGCGACAGACCAGCAAGAAGGGCTGTTTGTATTGACGCCCAATTATGTAAAACCGGCTTACCTTGAAGTCAATGTAACTGATGCAGATACAGAAGAACTACTAAGCAATGCATTTGTGGATTTATTGGAAGTTAGTGGAGAAGAACGATATACAACGATTGTAGGAACAGCTCGCACAGGTGTTTTGGAAAGTGGAACGTATGATTTAGTGGTATCAAGAGAAGGCTACTTGACGGATACACTATTTGCTATTGAGTTGGTAAATGATAGCATTGTGGTTTTAAATGTAGACTTGCAATTAGATATCGCTTGTGACAATCCTCAAATTTTTGAGATGAGGGTTTTGTTAGAAGGCCCTTATGATACGGCAAGTCAAAAAATGTCAACAGAATTATTAGAAAGCGGTTTGTTGCCACTAAAACAGCCTTTTGATGTAGCCCCATATAATTACTATGGTGTAGAAGCAGTAGATAGCCTAATAGAGTTTCCTGAGAATGTAGTGGATTGGTTGTTGGTGGAGTTGCGAACAGGAAATGAATTGATTGAAAGACGAGCCGCTTTATTGAATGAAGATGGGTATGTTTTGGATATAGATGGAACAGAAGGAATCAAGTTTTGTAATACCCAAAATAACATAAGCTACAACTTATTAATATGTCATAGGAATCATTTGAACATAATAGGGGCTTTCACCGTATATGTATTTAATGATATTTATGATTTTACAATAAGTCAAAATCAAGTATTAGGCGCAGAACAACTTAAAGAAATAAATGATTCTATCTATGTAATGTATGCAGGAGATTATGATGGAAACAACGTGGTTAACAATTTAGATTACAATATTTGGAGTGTTAATAGTGCGATGTTTGGAGCATATATGAATCAGGATGCAGATATGAATGGAGTGAGCAATAACCTTGATTTTAATTACTGGAAATTAAATCGGAGTAAAATAGGAGCACTTTTAGAAGAAGAGTAAGAAATTATAAGCCAACTTAAAACTTATGAATCAAAATACTTATACATACAATTGTATAGACATAGGCTTTAGACTAAAATATGAATTAATTACTCAGTTAAGAACATTTTTTATTCCTGTATTGGTTTTACCAATTTAGTATCATTTAAATGGTGCTTAGAAACAAATTCAACCTTAAGTAGTGACAGAATTAAGATTGGGAGATTATTTTTTTACTCATACAATCGAAACGCCGAAGCGGACGAAAACGGAAGCGTAACCACAGCTACGGTGAGTATTTTCAACGAAGTATAAGGGAAAAAGAAGCCACTTGATAAATTTGTCAGACTACTTAATTATGGTTAGATCACAATTAACAACCTCCTGAACCTTCAGGTCTTAAAATGCCATGTCTATGAAATTTTTGAACAATTGGATTATTAGTTTTTTAATAATCTTGTTTATGGGAAGCTTGTCTACCCAAGAAATCAATGCATTTTCACCAAAAGAAGAAATGCCTACACTTCAACTAAGGTTTCTTACAGAAGCCCCATGTTCTGGAGGAGGACTTTATTGTGCTACTATACAAATAAAAGTTATTGAGAGTGGAGAAGAAACCACTATTGGTACATCAGGTATTTTCTTTGAATATAATGCAGATGCACTGAGTTATGCTTCTTATACCTCTATACATTTTGATGGTTCAGACAGTTGTATTCCATTGGATGGATTTGTAGCTTGGGACCCTCATGGTTTTGACCCTACAGAACCAGGTAAGTTTAATCTCGTATTAAATTTGCAAGGAAATGCTTCTGCATTTAGCTGCCCAACGATTACAAGTACAGAGTGGGTAGATGTAGGTGTTGTGTGTTTTGATGTTTTAGATGCTACTGAAACGACTGATTTGACTTTTGCACCAGAAGCTTCTCTTACAAGTTTTAATACAAGTGATAATGATGGAAGCATGATTGATGTGGATCGTGATAACATGGGGAATGTCAATGAAATGCCATTAGGTGGAAGTGGAGGTGTTGCGCCTCCTGTAATTACTAGTGATGATGGCTTAGTTATTTGTGCAGGTGGAACAGGTACTCCTACTTATGTAACCCTTACCTCAAATGTAACAACACCAAGTGGCTATACTCCTCAATGGCAATTAGATGGTAATGATGTATCTACTAATCCAAATTTCAATCCGACAAGTATTTTAGCCAATCAAGCAGGAGATTATACCTTGATGTATGCACCAACAGAATCTGGTTGCGAATCGGGCTTTTCTAATTCTTTGACAGTCGTAGAACAAAATTGTGCAGTCGAAAAAACATGTCCAACAGTTACGCCTTTAAATGAATCAGAGGAAGTATGTAATGGCTCTTTTAATATTAATGCATTACTCAGTAGTTGGCAAAATAATATTGCGATTAATGATCCCGATGGTACAGCAGGTAATTTGATTTTATCAAGTGTACCAACAACATCATCGGTGTTTTCGTTAACATCAGGGCCTACAGGTGTTTATAGTGGAGATGGATGTACAACAGATACACAGATTTGGTATGCAGGTTTGGAATGTAACAATGATGATGATGCCGCTATAGAGGAGTATATTGCTGCAGGAATATTCACACTTACGATTTATCCTACACCTCAAGCACCTACCTTAGTAAGTAGTTTTATTGAAGATTCACAAGCTTGTATCTATTCTTTTGAAACAGTTTGTACAAATGATAATGTTGATGTTAATCCAGTTGGTTTAAATGAATCATGTGGAGCAACTGACTTAAATAATGTAAATGTAAATGTAACCAATGAACAAGGATGTACTGCAGGGCCATTTTCGCTAACAAAACCTGATTGTGGGGCATGTGCTTCTTGTGTTTTAGAAGTAATGGACTTGAATAGCTTTTGTGTTAGTTCAACGACTTATATTGTAGATATAGTTTATCAATTTAGCAATACTTCTTCAGGAGATTCTTTTAGTGTTTTTGATCAAAATAATAACAATCTTGGTAGTTTTAACTATGGTGATACTACTCAGGTAGGACCTTTTGATTTGGATGGAGGTACTTATAGTTTTGAATTAATTGATGACAATAATATCAATTGTAATGCTTCTTCTGGAGTAGCAACCATTCCAACGGATTGTGTGCCTGAGTGTTTGGCAGATGGAGGAACAGTTTCATTATCTCAATCAGTACTTTGTGCCTCTGATTTATCTTCTGTAATAGTTGATGTTTCAGGTATCAATACAAGTAATGGTTATGATTCTCGCTTCTTTATTACCAATGCTGCGGGTACAATTCTAAATGGTTTCTCTGCAAATGGTCCTGTATTAAATGGATTGGGAGAAGGTACTTATTGTTTATATACAGTCTCTTTTGATGAAGTAAATGGTATTGATGAAAATGCAAATACAATTACAGATTTAGGAGATGGTTGCTATGATATTTCGGAATGTTTCTTATTTGATTTTTATGACAGTGTTCCTATTTTGGGGATTACAACAAGTCCTACTTGCGATGAGGGGGTAGATACCTATACTGTAGGTATTACCGCACAAAATGGAACAGGTACTGCTATTATATATGGTTTGCCAAATAGTCCTATTACAATAAATGTAGGACAAGAAAGCATGTTTGTTTTACCACAAGAAACAAATTATACTTTAACAGTAGAAGATGGACTTTCTGGTTGTTCTCCACAAAATAGTTTTTCAGTTGTCAGTCCAAACTGTGATGTGAATTGTGAGCCTGCGTCAGCTAGTTTAACGGGTAATACAGAAGCTTGTGCAGGAACTATGGTAAACTTAAATAGTTTCTTATCTATTCCAAGTGGAACAGTCGTTTCTTGGGCATTGGGGAATACCATTATTACAAACCCTAACAATGTTAATGTAAATACAACAAATTGTAATGGCGAATCAACTACTTATGTAGCAACTTATGCGATTGATGACAGCAATGGTTGTCCTCTAAATCATACGTATACATTGGACGTTTTTGTCTATCCACTTATTACAGGAAGCATCAGCAATAACGGATGTACCATCAATTTGTCTCAAGATTGTTCTAATTTTACAGCAAGCTGGACTGATGGAACAACAACTCAAAATGGATTTGCTTATACAGCTGGAGTGGGAACAACAGGAACGGTTGTGTTTACAATTAGAAATATAGATGCGCCTGACGGTTGTAATCTCTTTACGGTAACAGAAAATTTCGATTGTGCAGATCCTTGTGATAGCAATAGCCCTGTTGTAGAGACAGTCACAGATGATTTATGCTCAGGAGCGAACTTTAGTTTGAATAGTTACGTAAGTATTCCTGCAAATACAATAATTACTTGGAGTAATGGAGGAGGCACAACAGTACAAAACCCTAATAATCTAACAGCTTCTAATAATTCGTGTACTGCTCAAACATTCTTATTTACAGCAACTTATTCTTTAACAGAAAATGGTTGTTCTGTTGATTATACAACGAATGTAGAAATAGATGTTTATCCAATGGTAACGGCAACAGTCACAGCAAGCAATTGTGGTGTATCTATCTCCCAAGCTTGTCCAACTTTTACAGCGACATGGACAAATAATGGCACAACAGAAAATGGATTTAACTATACCGCCACAGAAGGCACATCGGGAACAGTTAATTTTACAGTAACCAATGCTGCTGCCCCTGCAAACTGCAATAGTTTTAGCATTAGTGGAAATTACGATTGTCCTGTTGCTTGTGAAGAAGAAACCATCACAACCAATATGACTTATGATCGTTGTGCTGGTGCTACCTTTAGCTTAGGGGAACAAGCAAACATTCCTAACAATGCAGTTGTTACATGGCGAGATGGAGTAGGCAATGTAGTATCTAATCCAGAAGCCATGAATTTAACCAATGCCACTTGTGTTGTTAAAACCTTTGATTATCAAGCAACTTATACGCTCAATAATGGCGATTGTCCAGTAAACTATGTGATTAATTTAGAAGTAGATATTTATCCATCTGTCACCGCAACGGTCACAGCAAGCAATTGTGGTGTATCTATCTCCCAAGCTTGTCCAACTTTTACAGCGACATGGACAAATAATGGCACAACAGAAAATGGATTTAGCTATACCGCCACAGAAGGCACATCGGGAACAGTTAATTTTACAGTAACCAATGCTGCTGCCCCTGCAAACTGCAACAGTTTTAGCATTAGTGGAAATTACGATTGTCCTGTTGCTTGTGAAGAAGAAACCATCACAACCAATATGGCTTATGATCGTTGTGCTGGTGCTACCTTTAGCTTAGGGGAACAATTGAATACGCCAAACAATGTTACAGTAACTTGGAGAGACGCCAGTGGACAAATTGTTTCAACACCAGAAGCAATGAGTCTAAGCAATACCTCATGTAGTATGACAACTTCAATGTATGAAGCAAGCTATACAACGATGAATAGCGAATGCCCTGTGAATCATATTGTTAATTTAGCAGTCAATGTTTATCCTGAAATACAAGCAAGTGTTATCAATAACGGTTGTTCTATTAGTTTATCACAAGACTGTTCTAATTTTGCAACAACTTGGGAAGATAACTTAGGGGAAACAGGTTTTGGTGTGTTTTATGAAGGAACAGAAGGAGCTGCCGGTAGTGTTACTTTTACGGTAAGCAATACAGCAGCACCCACAAATTGTCAAAGCATCAGCCTTACAGGAAATTATGATTGTCCTGTTATTTGTGAAGAAGTAAACAACAACAATACAGGAAGCGAAGATATTTGTGCAAATACATCTTTTAGTTTAAGTGAATTCATAAATGCTCCTGCCAATGTAAGCGTCACTTGGAAAGACGGAGTTGGTCAAGTAGTTTCAAATCCAAACAGTTTAAATTTATCAAATGATGATTGTGTGGTCAAAACATTTGATTACACAGGGGAATACACAACCTTTGAAAATGAATGTCCAATCAATCATCTATTTAGTTTGTCCATTAATATTTATCCAGCAGTTACAGCAAGCTTAATTGATAACGATGACTGTTCTGTAAGTATTAGTCAAGATTGTCCAAACTTTGTGGCAACTTGGACTATGGGCAATACCAATGGAAATGGATTTACTTATGCAGCAACAGAAGGAACATCGGGAACAGTCACTTTTACAGTAAGCAATCCAAATGCGCCATCAAATTGCAATAGCTTCTCTTTAAGTGGAGACTTTGATTGTCCGATTCCTTGTAACAATGAGACAGTAACCTCTTCAATGTCGTATGATAGATGCTCTAATGTATCTTTTAGTTTAGGAGAAAGCTTAGAAGTATCAGCCAATCTTGTTCAATGGGTAGATGGTGCAAATAACAGTGTAGCGGACTCTAACAATATGATGTTAGAGAATACAGGATGTGAGACAGACACTTACAATTATACAGGTACATATACATTAACAGATAACAATGGTTGTCCAACAGAATATGTAGAGAATCTGTCAGTAAATATATATCCTGAAATAACAGCTAATCTTATGATTGGAGGTGAATGCATCGTCGGTATTTCTCAGGATTGTCCTAACTTCACAGCATCTTGGTCTGATGGAACACAAAATAATAACGGTTTCTCTTACAATGCAACAACAGGAACCTCTGGAACAGTATCATTTACGGTAAGCAACACCAATGCACCACAAAACTGTAACAGCCTTACAATGACAGGGAACTTTGATTGTCCTACTCCTTGTAACAATGAGCCTGTAACAAACACAGTATCTGCGGATGCTGTTTGTGACAATACAAGCCTTGATTTAAACGACTATGTTACAATTCCAGCAGGAACAACAGTTACTTGGACAAACAATACAGGAGCAACTATAACTTCTGTCAATAATGTTCTTTTAACCAATAATAGTTGTACCGTAAAAATAATAAATTATACAGCAAATTATACTTTATTCGATGGGGAGGATTGTCCTATTAGTCATACAATCACCGTATCCACTCAAGTATATCCTGCAATAGATGTCAATATATCAGGAGGACAATGCACCGTAAATGCTATATCTCAATGCTCGAATGTTACAGCAACTTGGAGCGATAACTTAGGACAAAGCGGAAACAGTTTACAATATACTGCGGTATCAGGTACGTCGGGAACAGTGACCTTTACCATTAGCAATTCTGACTCCCCTCAGGATTGTTTTATACAAGTTGATGGAGACTTCAACTGTCCATTCACTTGTTTACCACAAACCAATACGGTCACAGTATCAAATGATGTCTGTGAAGGTACAGGAATTGATTTATATGAATTGGCTAATGTAGCAGAAACGACAGGCGCAAATTGGTACAATGGTATTGGTATTTTTATTCCCAATTCCAGTAATTTAAACCTATCAAATCCTACTTGTTTCACGCAAACATATTTGTACAAAGCAACTTATGCTAGTGTCGATGAAAATGGATGTACAGTAGATAATGTAATCAATCTATCTTTAAAAGTACATCCAAAAATTACGACACTCATTATTGAAAACGCAAATGAATGTACAGTACAACTTACACAAGATTGTAGCAACTTCACGGCAAGTTGGGCAACCATGCAAGGTGGTACAGGAAACGGATTCAGTTACGAAGCAACTGGCGAAAGTTCTGATATTGTAACTTTCATTGTGAGCGATTCAAATTCTGAGGCTTGCAATGTATTAGAAGTGGTCGTAGAAGTAAATTGTGGAGATATTGGATGTGAATCACAAATCTTTGAGACAGCAACAACAGAAGAGGTATGTGGAAGTTCAAGCCTGAATCTAAACAATTATGTAAACACCAATAATTTAGTTGGTTGGAAAGACAGCGATGGAAACATCGTTAGCAATCCAAACAATATGAGTTTAACAGCCAATGGATGTACTGCACAAAACTATACATTTGTAGGAAGTTACACACAAAGCAATGGCGATTGTATCGACCAATATAAGACAACTTTATCCATAACAGTCTATCCAGAAGCAACGACAGCAATTATCGAAGAAGGCTGTAACACAGTCTTGAGTCAAAATTGTGATGACTTTACAGCTTCTTGGACAAATAGTTTAGGCGAGTCAGGAAATGGATTTAGCTACAATGCAAATGAAGGAACAGAAGGCACAATCACTTTTACAATTGAAAGTCCAAATTGTAGTAGTATAGAAATTAATACAGAATTTGAATGTACAGATCCATGTGGAAACGGAACAGTAAGTGAAACGGAAATAGTCAAAGCATGTAATGGCGAAACAATGAATCTTTATGAGTTATTACCAATCGCTTCAGGCGTTGCGATTACTTGGACTGATGCTTTAGGAAATACAGTTCAAGATGCAGACGCATTGACATTAACAAACAACGAGAACTGCGAAACAACTACCGCAACTTATACCGCAACCTACGCTTTAATAGGTTTAGACGGATGTACAACAAATCATGAATTTACAATTTCTTTTGTAGTCTATCCTAATGTTACAGCAGAAGTATCAAATACAGAATGTGAAGTAATCAGCGTAATTGGAGCTTGTCCAAATTATTCAATTATTTGGGAAGATTCCAATGGAGCAACAGGAAATAACAACAATTATACTGTACCAAATAACGGAACAGGTTCTGTTACATTTACCATTGAAAATGGATTAGGGCCAGATTGCGCCACTGCTTCCTTTACAGAATCTTACACTTGTATAGGTACAGATAGCTACGCAGATTTAGCCTTATCAATGTATTTTGACCCATCATACACAGTTATGGTAGGCGATATTGTTGAGTGCGTAATGACTGTCATAAACAATGGACCCGCTACTGCAAATAATGTAACAGTATTTGATGTAAACTTAGATGCATTTGAATTCCAAGATGCAGAAGGAGACGGTGTTTATACACCCGCAGGCTACTGGATATTAGGGAACATTCCACCAAATAGTGAAATGACACATACAGTCCAACTACAAGCTTTAGAAGAAGGCGTATTTAATTTCGTTTCTTATATCTTAAGTTCAGTAGAAGAAGATGCGAATCCTGACAACAACGCTGTTAGTGAATACCTTACAGTAATCGCCAACATAAGTGGAGGCGAAACGCCAGAAATTCCAGAGACACCAGAAGAAGAAGAATGTGAACCTTACAATTGCGGACAAGACATGGTTGATTGTATCAGCATCGAATATGCTTCTGAAATTTGTCCTGCTTTTTGTGAAGACATGGGCGGTAACTATACCATTACAGGAGTAGATCCAGACAATTCAAGTAGCATTGAAGTAGATGGACAATGTGTTACCTTTATGCCATCGCCCTTAGCCATTGTTTATGGCGAAGAAACGGTCGTATTTATCGCCGAAAATGCTGATGGTATATGTGCAAGTCTTACCGTTTACATCGACTTAGGAGATTGCAATATAGGACCACAAGCCATAGACGATTTCTATTCTTTAGAAGAAGGCAGCTTGAGTTTTGACCCAACCACTAACGATTCCAATGATGAAGATGCAGTCTTAACAATTTGCGGAGAATTTACACAACCAATGAACGGTACATTGATTTTTGATGATGGAACATTTACTTACACACCAAATGGCGATTTCTTTGGAACAGATTCTTTCAGCTATTTTGTTTGTGATACAGCAGGCAATTCAAGTTTTGCAATGGTCTACTTAGAAGTACCAGGGTATGTAGAATCTTGCGAAGAAGACATCATCATTCAAGAATGTACAGAATTTGTAGAACCTGTTATAATCTGTTTAGATTACTGCCAATTTGGAAGCATCTCCTTCTCTATTACCGACATCACCACAACCTTTGATTGTACGCTTGCCATCTTAGATGATTTATGTTTCCGTTACACACCACTACCAAGCGTTACAGAAGGAACAGACATTATAGAAATTACAGGTTGTTCTGAAATATTAGACGACTGTCAAACAATTGAAGCAGAAATAACAATCGGTTGTGCGACGAATTTACCACCAATTGCAGAAGAAGACAATGCCACAACTTCCGAAGAAGAATCAATCGTTATCACCGTTTTAGACAATGACGAAGATCCCGATGGCGACCCAATCAACGTATGTGCTTACACACAACCACTCTTAGGAATGGTCGAAGCACAAAGCAATGGGACTTTCATCTATTATCCAAGTGCTGGTTATACAGGAAGCGACAGCTTTACCTACACCGTTTGCGACATCAATGGAGCAAGCACTATTTCAACCGTTTACATTGAGGTATATGCAGTAGAAGCGACTTGCGATAGCAATCAAGAATTATGTACACCCGCTTTCACTGCCTTAACAATTTGCCTTGATTTCTGCGAAGACAACATGGAAATCGAAGACATTGCCATTCCTTTCCACTGTAGCATCGTAGAATTAGACGACAACTGCTTCCGTTACACGCCACTACCTGCTTTTGCAGGCACAGAAACCATCGAAGTAGAAGGCTGTAATGGCAATGACTGTGAGATAGCAACCATCACCATCGAAGTAGGAGAGGGCTGTGATGAAGGTTTTAGAATCGAAAACAACACAAGCCGTTTACAAGACATCAGTTTACACGAGAATTGCGAATTAAATATCCCGAACGTCTTTACACCAAACCAAGATGGTATCAACGATATTTTAGCATTAAGTGCATTAACAGAATGCTATGCGAATATGGACATTGAATTCACCATCTTTACAAGAACAGGAATACTAGTTTTCGCTGCCCAAAACATTCAAGACGGCATCTTATGGAGAGGCGAAAACCTCCAACAAGAAGGAACATACTTCTACCGTCTACGCATCCAATATGAAGGCGAAACATTAGACAAAACAGGCTTCATCGAAGTCCGACAATAGAATATAGTTTTAGTCAAGACTATAGCCACATTAACCAATTGCATTGCGTTAATGTGGCTGTTTTCTTTTAAAAATGCTTCAAAAATAAGGAGCGAAAGGCAAGGAGCTTCGTCGTGACAGAAAGGCCTGCTATCCGTTCCTATGGCTTTAGGTCAGGTCATTGAACGGAGTCACCATGACAACGACATAAACCACAAAAACGACATAAACCACAAAAACCAAAAGCCATACCACTTCTATCAGGGCTATTTTGGATGGTTGCAACTAAAAAATTATATGTCCTTATAGCTTATATGATTTCAAAAAAATAATAAATTAAAAATGTTATAAGTCATTGATAATCAGATACTTGTTTTTAAAAGCCTTGTTTGCACAAAAAATGCCATAAAAAAAATTAGTTAAAAATTAAAAAAAACGAATCTGATTGAATGATTTGAAACCCTAATGCGTTACTTTATTTGTATATTTGCATCTAAAAATTAGAAACAACAAAAATTTTTTAAATTATGAAAGGAATAGGAACTTTTTTATCAGGCATCTTAATTGGTGGTGCCGTAGCCCTTTTGGTTGCTCCAGAAAAAGGAGAAGACACTCGTAAAAAAATCAAAGGAAAAGCAGAAGATCTTCAAAAAGATCTTGAAATCCAAACCGCAAAAGGCAAAGAAAAACTTACAGAAATGAAAGATGACAGCCTCAAAAAAGTAGATGGATGGAAATCAAAGACAGAAGAAATGATGGAAAACGCTACTAAAAACGTCAACAGCGCAGTAGAAAATGCCTAATTTGATCTGATTCAAACTTATTTTTAACAAATCTTGCTACAAGCGAATTATAAAATAAGTTTCAACTAAAAAAGCCCAAAGTTTGTAGCCAAACTTTGGGCTTTTTATGTAGTTTTGTATAGAAAAAAGAATAACTTATCGTTTTGGGCTTTGACATTTTCCGTCACAAGGCCTTGTCAAGCATATGCAACCACTACAATTTTTGGCTAAATCTCTTTGCCAAAAATCGTGAACTTATTCTTTCTCCATTACTAACTATTTCTGCGAAAAACAATTATCAAAATATTATGGCATCAAACAACAACGGCAAATCCGAAACAACCGTCAAAAATCTACTTAATACAGGTGTTTCCCTTTTTCAAAACAGACTGGAATACCGTGCGACTCAATATAAAACTATTGGTATTGAAAAAGGCTCTAAATTAGCGGCTACCGTTATTATTAGCGTCATTCAAATACTGGCTCTTGGCTTATTCTGGCTATTTGCCAATCTCTCCTTAAGTTACTGGCTCTCCTTCTCGATATTTGATTCATATGCCAAAGGTTTTGGCGCAGTTGCATTAGGTCATCTTGCAGTAGTTTTACTTGGACTTATACTTGCAAGACCCCTCAAAGGATTAATAGAATATAACTTAGCTAAAAAATTAAAATAACTATGTTTAATACTTTAGAATACAAAAGAGTTGAATCTGATCGAAAAATGGCAGAAACAGAAGAAAAGCTCATCGGAGATTTAGGTTTTTTTGTAGTTAGTGGAATAGGTAAAGCAATTTCCCGCTTCTTATTCGGCAATGGTAAACGAAAAAAAGAACTCAAAACCGAACTCAATCAATTCAAAAAGGCAGAAAAAGAACTTGCCAAACTCACCCGCAATAGCCAAAGAAGAAAAAGCATACTGGGCAGTGTCGTCGTTACAGGCGTTTTTGCAGTAGCAGGATTCCTTATCACCAAAAAAGTAATCGAAAAATAAGGTTTTTTAGTTTCAGTAGTTTATGTGGTTTTTGTAGTTGGTTATAGAACTACAAAAACCACAAGAAACGTAGTGCAATTTCGTTATGAATCTTTGCAAACCTTGCGAAAAATCTTTGCGCCTTTGCGTTGAAAGGAAAATGCATAGGAAAAGGTGATTTAGGAATAGGTACAAAATAAATTCGTAATTTAGTCATCGCAGATATGACATTTCTTTGAGAAATGTCATATCTAATCTAAGAACTTATTTCGTACACGTTCCTTAGTTTTTGTAGTTGGTTATAGAACCACAAAAACTACAAGAAACGTAGTGCAATTTTGTTATGAATCTTTGCGAACCTTGCGAAAAATCTTTGCGCCTTTGCGTTGAAAGGAACATTGCAGAGAAAAATGAAACGAATTTAATTCGTACTATATCCTAATTCGGAACTGAAACTACAAAAACCATCAACTACAAAAACCCCAAAAGGGTTGAAACCATCCAAAATAGCCCTGATAGCAGTGGTATGGCTTACTTATAGTGCTGTGGTTCTTAGTGCTTGGTGCTGTGGTTCTCTCCATAATTGAAGGTTGTTTTAAGCCATAAGAACGGATAGCAGGCCTTCCCATCACGACGAAGCACCAAACCATTCGCTCCTAGTCTCCACAAAAAACCAAACTACAAAAACCACTTAAACCACAAAAACTACTTAAACTAACTTCGCCTTCCGCTTCCCAAAAGTCCTATTAATCATCCGAAAAGCGAGCCGCCCGTCTTTGTAGACCATAGGCACACCGATGAGAATTTCGCAATTAGGACAATGTAAATTGGGGATGTCATCTTTGGTAGAAATGATATTGTGTAAATCCGCCAAATCTTCAGGGAGCAAAATGCCCGTTAAAAAACAACGCAACAAACCACCTCGTCCGCCCTTCAAATACTGCATCACAAAAGCATTACATTGTGCACAATGAATGTCATATAAAAAAGTATTGCCCTTCTTGCGTTTACTCATTAGTCTTGCTTCTCTTTGATTATCAATTTAATATGTGTATTTTTGCCATTAAAAGTAAATGTAATAAAAAAGATGAATTATACCAAAATAAAAACAGAAAGACAGTTTAGAAGTACAACAGGTTACAGTAAAAAAGAATTTGATTGTTTACATAAGGATTTACAATCTGTATATTATGA
>Ga0209185_1001450_pt1 | contig 20535 bp, 14 predicted proteins | sample SidtaG_2_FD_187425 | JGI IMG/M metagenome (GOLD analysis project Ga0209185, IMG submission 187425) | Marine algal microbial communities from Sidmouth, United Kingdom - Sidmouth_Asex2 metaG (SPAdes) (version 2) | ecosystem: Host-associated > Algae > Red algae > Unclassified | place: Sidmouth... | reverse complement strand
AGCCATTCTTGAGTCGATAGAGCATTCCATCAATGAGGTCTCGATAACTCCATTCGAGCGGGCGAGTCTTTTTCTTGAGAGGCAGAATCTTGGGTAACAGCGGTTCAAGGAGTTCCCATTCTGAATTGCTCAGACTGCTGGAATAAGCCATAAGAACTGGAATTGACGACACTTACCATTGTCGAGAATTTACCAAAAGATTTCAAATGGGTTCTATAGATGCACTTGCTACAAGGCTATATTTAGTTTTCCGTAGAAGAATAAAATAGCTCTACAGAACGATAGTTGCGTGGCCTATGGACAACCAATCTTAACGATACACTGATATGCTTCCCTAATTTTGGAGTAGCTGATTCAACAATGGAGCTTTAATTAACTCATAAAAAAAGAAAAGTGCTATTTGTTTGCAATTGATTTCAGATAGATCTGCCACATCTGTTGATAAGCCATTTCCATTTCACCAGTAAATTGCTTAGTATTCCAGAGAGGAGAGGTCTGGCGCGATACCTTAAGTTTCTGAGCTACTCGTTGCCTCAAAGCCCCATCTTTGCCGAGTCGGACTCCCCATTCGATATATTCTTCATCTGTCCAAGCAATACCTTCTGTAATGCCTGCATTAGTTAGGAAGGTATAACTATTTCGTGCGGCAAATTGTTGACCAACTTTTGTTACCAAAGGTACGCCTACCCATAAGGCTTCTAAGGTTGTCGTAGCACCGTTATAAGGGTAGGTATCTAAGATGACATCTGCAATTGCTAAATTAGCTCGGTGAACTGATTCATCTGTAACATTTTCTAAAAATCGCAATCGATTGGGGTTAACCCCTTCGTTGGTGGCGCACTGGGAAAAGAGTGTTCTAATGGTAGTTTGGTCAGCACAGCCCTTGATTAGAAAATAGCTATTAGGCACTTCTTTAAGAATTTTGAATTGCAATCGAACTGTATCAGGATGCCGTTTTAAGGGTGTTTGGGCACTCAAGTAAATGACTGCATCGGTAGGGATCATCAATTGATCGCGGCGTAGGGTAGGCACATCTATTTCAAATCCATCTACGGCGATATAGGTTTGAGGAAGACGCCAAATTTTTTCTTGGTAATAATCTTGAGCGTCTCCTGGTAGCACATAGGGGTCGGCGATAAAATAATCAATTGCTGGTATACCCGAAGCATCTGCTCCTAGCCAAGTTACCTGAACAGGCGCAGGCTTAAGTGCCATCACCTCGACACTAACATCTAGAGTATAGCTATCAAGGTCAACGAGAATATCAATGTCATCCTTCAAAATACGGGTAGTGATTTCATCTCGTTGACTTCCGCACCAACTGGTATCCGCATGATCAATGAACCAAGAGCTTGTGAACTCATCAATGTTTTGGGAGACTAAATATAGTGATACATGAAACTTTTTGCGATCATGATACTGAAAGAACCAACGGCTCAACCACCCTACTGAATGTTTTCGTAAAGTGTGGGCAATATAGCCGATTTTGAGAGTGCGCGCTTGATTAAAGTACTTGTTATGCTCTCTTGAAATTATTCGGGTAGCAACTGTTGGTTGATTTGCATGAGTCCGTAGATTCTGTTGCGCAATACGAGCAACTTGATTTTGTAAAGTGCGATGAACCTGGGGTTGATCTTGTAAGTAATTAAAGAAAAAATTTATACATGGTAGTGCAATTGCATGTCTACGTTCTAAATTAATGGGATGAGTTGTTACTAATTCTGCTAGCCAAGTTTTTTGCTGATTTTCAATTGTCCATACCTCTTCTCCATGGATTCCTGCATTTAGTAGTGCCCGGAGTAATAAATATCCGCCTTGTACCTTATCGATAGTAGTAGTACAGAGACTAAGATATTGCTTAGCGAGTTCAATACCTCGCTCGAATCGCAATGCATCGGTTACTATGCATGATGCTTGTTTCAAAACTTCTAAACTAGTAGAATGCAAGGCTACACAAATTTCAACTAAATCGGCTGCAAGTGACAAGTTGCCAACTTTAAAACGAAGTTTAATAGCTGTCATCATCATTTTATCTATTAAGACTTCTGTCTCTGGAATATAAGCATAAGAAGCCTTAATTAACTCTATTATGAATGGCTCTAAAACAGAGACATCCAAAATCTTGAATAATACTTTTTGAAGCAAACTGTAGTTAATGTTGTCTAGCGAATGATTTTGCAGCAACCCAACAAGATAATTATCATTCAATCGATGGGTTATGCTGATGTTCATTTCTAAGCTAAGGTCGATGAAGCGCAAGTAGTTTTCAAGATTTTCAGGAGAAAGTTCTAAAATGAATTCTCGAATTGACAGGCTTGCCTGAAAATCACCAAGCGTTTCTAATCGTTGAACTTCTGCTTCTAAAATAGTTGCTAATTCAATGCTTCTGTCAGTAACTATTTGAGGACTGACTTGATCCATAGGTATCAGCCAAACAAGCTGAGCTGTGTCTTCATTACCCTGTAAAAGGTAAGTCAGTCCTAAGTACCAATAGTTTTGGAGGTCAGTAGTATCCTCAGTAATTATTGCCTCGTAAAGCTCTGCAGCATATTCATACTTACCTTGGAGAAGATATTGGTAAGCCTGCTGGCTCTTTTGTTTCTGAAGAATCATATATGATATATAAAGTTGACACCAAAAAATACTGATTCTTAAGTGTTTGAGTGTACTTCTAACCTAATAAAATCTTCTCCATTTTAGTCAGTGCAGGATTCCTGATAGATCTGCCACATCTGTTGATAAGCCATTTCCATTTCACCAGTAAACTGCTTAGCATTCCAGAGAGGAGAGGTCTGTCGCGATGCCTTAAGTTTCTGAGCTACTCGTTGCCTCAAAGACTCATCTTTGCCGAGTCGGACTCCCCATTCGATATATTCTTCATCTGTCCAAGCAATACCTTCTGTAATGCCTGCATTGGTTAGGAAGGTGTAACTATTTCGTGCGGCAAACTGTTGACCAACTTTTGTCACCAGAGGTACGCCTACCCATAAGGCTTCTAAGGTTGTCGTAGCACCGTTATAAGGGTAGGTATCTAAGATGACATCTGCAATTGCTAAATTAGCTCGGTGAACAGACGCATCAGGAACAGCTTCCAAAAATCGCAGCCGCTCCGGGCTAATTCCTACTTCTTCGGCAAGCTTTAGGAATTGTTGTTCGATAGCAGTTTTATCTCCAACTATGCTCTTGACTAAAAAATAACTGTTAGGAACTTCTTTCAGGATTTTGAGTTGCAAGCGAACGGTGTCAGGATAACGTTTTGGTCCTGTTTGGCCGCTAAAGTAGATGACTGCATCAGTAGGGATATGAAGATGATCACGACGCAAAGTTGGCACACCTATTTCAAATCCATCGACAGCGACATAGGTATGGGGCAACCGCCAAATTTTTTCTTGATAATAGTCTTGAGCATCTTCTGGCAACACATAAGGATCGGCAATAAAGTAATCGATTGCTGGGAGGCCAGATGCATCAGCTCCTAGCCAAGTAACCTGGATAGGGGCTGGCTTAAGAGCCATTACTTCACATGTACCATTGAGTGTATAACTATCAAGATCAACTAGGATATCAATCTCATCTTCCAGAATACGTGCAGTGATCTCATCTCGTCCATGAACTTTCCAGCATGTATCTGCATGATTTACAAACCAACGGGTTGTAAACTCATCAACCCCTTGGGAAACTAAATAAAGAGATATATGACAAGCATCATGATTATGATGCTGAAATAACCAACGGCTAAGCCACCCTACAGAATGTTTTTTTAAAGTGTGGGCAATATAACCAATTTTGAGAGGTTTAGATGAGTTAAGTAGTGGAGTGCATCCACTGGGTGCTGTTTTAGTTAAATCATCTAGCTGATCAGCACAGGCACGTAGATTCTGCTGAGCAATTCGGGCAACTTGGTTTTGCAAAGTGCGATGAATTTGAGGTTGATCTTGCAGATAGGAATAACAAGAAATCGCAGAGGTTAGCGCAAGTGCATTGCCGCGGGGCAAATCAGTTGGGTTTGAGCTTACCAACGTTTCAAGCCAGGTTTCTAGCTCTGCTTTTACAGCCCATAGTTCTGGGCCATAATGGCTTGCAGTTAAGAGTGACTGAAGCAATATGCTTTTCCCCAACAATTTAGCGTCAGGGGATTGGCAAAGACTACCAAATTTCTTGGCAGCCTCAATGCTATCGGTGTAATGATAAACATCTGCATATAAGCGCGATAGTTGTCTAAGAATTATCAGACTATTAGGATCTAAAGCGTTAGCTAGCTCAGCTATATCTACCGCTAAGCTATATTGTCGGTGTTCAAACCGAAGTTTAACAGCAAAGTCTAGCAACTTGCTACTAATGACCTGGGGCTGGTGAACGTGGGGGAGAGCAGCTCTTAGGACTTCTACGATGGGTGGCTCAATAATCGAAATACTTAAAAGTTTAATAAATAGCCGATGTAGCAAATCTGGATCAATCGTTTTGTGGGCTTGCAGCAGCTCTACAAGTTGTCCATCAGTGCATATATCGATTACATTCTTGTCGGTATCTATTCCTAGCTCGGTCAAATACAATAGATTATTGACACTAGGGTCAATCTCTTGCAGGTATTGACGAATTATCCAACTTGCTTGTGGGTTGCCTATTTTAGCAAATCGTTGAGCTTCTGTTTCCAAAACGTCTGCTAATGCTTTGCGTCTATTATCTGTCTCTTGCTCAGTGCTAGTCTCAACAGCTGAGAACCAAGTTAATTGCGCAGCATCTTCATTCTCTGATAGCAGATAGGCTAGACCCAAATACCAACAACAAGTCAAATCAATAGTATTTACAAGGATTGCTTCATAGGCAAAGGCAGCTCGCTCATACTCACTTGCCAAATAATATTGATACGCTTCAGTGGCTTCGAATCCCAGAATAGACATTACTAGAACAAAATAAAATTAACAACGCTAAAACCAGACAAGAGATACCTCTTATCTGGTTAATTAAGCCATGACTATGTATAGGTTTACTAGGCAAAAATTGTGATTGGCTAAGTACTAGCACAATCTAAGTTAGAGTTGAGAACCTCACTTCAAGTGAGGTTCTCCCATAAATCTCTAGTTAGTAACCTTTAGTTGCAACCTGCAAGGGCAGATGTAGAACCATCTACAATATCAGCAGTTGTGTTACCACCAGCCTGAGTAACACAGCCATTGTAGTATAGGAGGTTTGAGCCTGTATCTTTAGGAGTTGCTGTAGCCGTAGCTAAGGCAGCAGTGCCACCAGCAACTGCCACAGTGTAATCATCTGTATCCATAGAGGTGGCGGCAGCTCCAAGACCTAGATCAGTTACAGTGGCGCTAAAAGTTGTATTTTCTAATCGATGGGCCTGCTGAGCACGGTTGATAGCCCCTAACTGGCTTTGTGCACCTGCTTGCTTAGCTTTATTTGCTTGGCTAAGCATAGAAGGCAAGGCAATAGCGGCCAAAATACCGATGATGATCACAACAACCAAAAGTTCAATCAAAGTGAAACCTTTGTTTCCGTTCTTTTTGATGTAGTGTTGTAGAAGTTTGGCTTTTAGTTCAGTCTTCATAGTTGCTAAAGTCTCTCTTTGGGTATTGGATTCAAGTCTGTTGTTTGCTCCCAAATATACATTACCCAGTCCTAATCCGTTTGATATCAAGACCCACAGATTTCGCTGCAAAGTTCAGTAGATGCACGGACATTCTGAAGGGCTGAGCATATTCTGGACATGTTTCTCATCTTGCTTCTGGTTGTAAACACGGAGGAACATTAGTATATAGAATTCAATAATTGTAGGTTGTAACAGATTCACGTGTCCAAAATTGATTTCACTTAGCAGACCGATACGCTACGAACCATTTTCTGCACCATGGCAAAATTACCCCACAGCACCATCCGCTCCCTAAAGATTACCTTTTCCTCTAATAAAAAAGCATCTAAAGAAAATCAAGTATTATATCTTGCTAACAAATAAGACTTTTATTGATCGACACTCACAACCAAACGTAGTTAACATATTACAACATCTATGAATCAGCAAGCACAAGAGTACTTAACTTCCTACTTGGCATACTTGCAAGCTAATAACACTCAAGAGAAAGCTCTTTTGCCTTGGCTTACACAAGTATTTGAAGAAACATCTTGGGATGACCCAGAGTCAGGAAATGACTGGAACAACGTAGGCGTCATGGCCTTGGTAGAGGCAGAACATACCGCAGAAACGAACTTGCAATCTGCTTTTTTGGAGATGGCAGCCAATGCTTTTGATAACGGTGGACAAGATTATCTATTATCCAAGGTACATCTAGCATTAGTACAAAGCCTATTAGGCAACGATCAAACAACATTGGAATCATTATTTACTAGCTTTTTGATGGCATTGGAGCCAATTAACAAAGACTGCCTGATACCATCGCGAGGGCTAATATATTTTCCATTTTTTTGGAATTATAGATTTGTAGAAAGTCGTCGCCAAAAATTTGAACTATTGCTTCAAGAAAAAAATGGCAATACGCAAGCAATGCTATTGTCCAACGAACTTCTGTGGCGCTCTCAACTTGCCTTCTATAATCCGTTGAGTCTTCGATTTCTAAATCTTGCAACTCAAGTTTTCCCTCAATCTGTAGAACTATATTTGAAATCAGGTATTTCCTATATAATGAATCAGCAATGGGAGGGCATCTTTTACTTGAATGAGGCTAGCAATATCTCCCCGCAAAATCTAGCTGTTTTGCAAGCTTTATATCTAGCTTATTTAGATCTTGGAAAACCTGATATTGCTCAAGGTATTGCCCGTCAAGCATCTCAGAGCTTAAATAATTCTTTGGAAAAACAATGGAGTAATCTTGCCTGCAAGCAAGAGGAAGATTTTACCTATACATTGTTTGAAAACGATACCGTGCTAGCAGTAGAAGCTAGCCTCAAGAGTATTGTGACAGGAGTACTAATAGCAGAAGGTGATTGGTTTGAGAAAGAGATGGCTTGGTGGCGTGCTTGGATAAAGCCAGGAATGACTGTCATTGATATTGGAGCAAATGTTGGTGTTTATACATTTAGCGCAGCTAAGCGTGTTGGTTCTCAAGGAAAAGTAATTGCTGTCGAACCCTTCTCAAAATGCGTAAAGTATCTACATAAAACAGCTCAACGTAATAAATTTCATTGGGTAACAATTTATGAGGGAGCTGCTAGCGATCGAGATGGTAAAACGTATTTATCAATACAGGGGGCTAGTGAACTTAATGAGGTTATTGATGAAAACAAAGTTAGTGAAGATATTCTAGCTCATGCACAGCAAGTGAATTGTTATAAGCTTGACAGCATCTGTAGTACAGAAAATATACAACGTTTAGATTGTCTTAAAATTGATGCTGAGGGGCATGAGATGCAAGTTTTAATAGGAAGCCAAGATATCCTAAGGAAATTCTTACCAGTAGTACTATATGAGAATATTGCTGGAGCAGGAGAAAGTAATATAGATGTAATTAGTTATCTAGAAAGTTTTGGATATAGTATTTATAGATATCAAGCTTTTTTGCAAGATTTAGTCCTTGTCGAGTCTAAACATGATTATGAAAACAGCCTAAATTTAATTGCTTTGCCTAAAACAAAAATCGATGCTTTTGTAAACTGACAAGCATGGTCTCTGATGTAGCTTTTGCAAAGATCAAAGCAATGGAATTGTAAATCAAATTGATTTATTCTAAGAAATATTTCATATAGATGTATTTTAATTTACATTCAAAAAAGAGTTCTAAGGTATTGGTTTATTGTTGTCAATAGATATGCTATTTTAACCATTCCCATAGTAAAAATTATACAGGATTTTTGCTTTCAGTCTTTGATGATTTTTATATGAAAATCACTTTAGAAATTTTGCCTAAGATATATCTATGAATAATCAAAGCCAGAAGAATAAGCTAGAGTACTTATGTAGTTTAGTTAAAGAGATCTCTGAAAATCTTTCTTTCTCAATTATAGAAATAGGAGCATTACCGATAGGAGGTCAATCAGAACGATTTCATCAGCTACTAAATTTTTTCCCTGAGTCTCAGATTGTTGCATTTGAGGTAGATCGTGAGCTTTGCGAGAAATTAAATCAGGAGACACATCCTAATATTAAGTATTTTCCTGTAGCACTTGGTCTCAAAAATGGTGAGTGTCCATTTTATATAACAAAGCACCCTATGTGTTGCTCGCTCTATGAGCCTAATAAAGAGCTTATGGAAACCTACAATAATTTAGAGGTTGCACTGCTTGAGTCTGTTAGCAGCATAAATACCATAACCTTGGATGATTTCGCAGCACAGAATCATCTCAATGAAATTGATTTTATCAAGATTGATATTCAAGGGGCTGAGCTTGATGTTTTTATGGGTGGAAAAAAGATTTTAAAGGATGTTGTTTGTATTGTCAGCGAGGTTGAGTTTATTCCGTTATATATTGACCAACCTTTGTTTGGAGATATTTGTAAGTATCTTACCCGTCATGATTTTATGTTTCATAAATTTCTAGGTCTTGCTGGGCGGACCATTAGTCCAGTTGTTTTGAATGATGACTTAAATTTTGCCAGTCAGCATATGTGGTCTGACGCTATATTTATAAAAGATGTAACCAAGCTTTCAATTCTCGGTCCAGAAAAACTTCTAAAAATGGGTATTCTGGCATTTCTATACGGAAGTATTGATGTAGCTTTTCATTGCTTTGATCACTATGATAATCTCAAAGAAACGTCCATTTCTCAAGCTTTCTTAAAAAGCTATTTGTAAAGAAAGATAAGTGAAGCCTAAGTAATTAATAGTTCTGTAAAAAAAATCATAAAAAAATTCTGTGAAAAACTAAGCATTTTAGATTTGGCAGCTATGAATTGCTTATATTTTCTCTATTAGTACGTATAGAAAAACTTCTAATCGACTCAGAGTTTTTTGCAGTTCTCTTTCAGCTCTATCAATAGTTGATGGTTCTAGGCTAATAGGAGTTTTAGGATATAACTGTAACCAATATTCTACTAAATGTTGGAAAGACTGAGGGCCATCTAGCAACATCATTAATAAAGAGACAACCGAACTATCGACAAAGTATGAACCACTTCCTGACGCTTTTAGTAATATAAGATCAAGTGGTTTCTGTTCTTGGAGGCTTTCTGAGAAAGCTTTTCGAGCGGCTGGGGACTTTAGTTGGGGATGGAGATACACCTGGGTAGTGTGCCAGTCTTCAGTGTCCCAGTCTGCGATAGGTGAAACACTTTCTTCCCTAGGAGGAGTACACCAAAAATCTAATAAACGATGGACAGGATGTAGCAACTCAAACAAGGTTAACTGCTCCTCTGGAGATGCTTCTGGTAAACTAAGAGCCAAGAAAACGGGTAAATCATCGGGATCTTTGAACAGACTAAAGATATCCCAATTTCGCCAGTTCACCATACTGACAAACTCTAAGTCTGCCTCTCGCATAGCAGCAAACATTTCGGGAACTTTGAAGCCTCGATCTCCTTGCAACAGGAAATTCATGAGAATAGAATATTTGGCATCATCAGCTTCTAAAGAAGGGTTCCATGTTCGCGTCTTCAGATCAACACTAGACTTTAGAGCTTTCATAATATCTTTCACAAGAGTAATTTCTATCTCTTCGGGATTGTTTTCAAATAACCCCATGAGTTGAAAAATATGCTGAGCCCGAAAGTATGGTGCTCTTTGCCATGCACTGTGAAGATTGGCACGAATAATGCCCTTGGGCTTCAGTACAGCTTTTAGAGCAGATAGCCCATCTGCCGGACTGGTGAGGAGGTAAAGTACTTCATCGCAATTGATATAGTCAAATTTCATGCCTAGACTGGGCAGATCTTCGATAGATACATCATAAAATTGGGCATTTTCAAACCCATGATGTTGCAATCGTGTCTTGGCTAGCTTAACCGATTCAGCGGACAAATCAACTCCAACAATTGTTGCTCCAGGATTGGCCTCCGCAAGGACTAGCGATTTATAACCAGTTCCACATCCAGCATCCAAAATTGTTTTACCCTTGGTACTGATGACTTGATGGTTTTGTAGATAGTAAGGAGTAACTAAGTTATGAACGAACAATAAATTTGTATTATCTTTGGGGGATTTGTCAATTGGGATTCGCGGATAAGGTCCAAAGTCGTACTGCTGGCGGATTTTATCTAAGATTGAAGTAGGAGTATCGTTCATTGGTACAGAAAATATCAATTAAAGATAGGGTTAGTACTGGGACACGAAGACTATCAAACTAATTTTGAACTAGGCAGGTATCAAAAAGCTTAATTTGTCTGTGGATTATCAAAATAATGACCATCTAACCCTTAATACCTTGCTAGGTTACCCAAATTATCCACAGACGGATGTGACCAGGTATGAATGGCTCAATTCAAATTAATCGAGTATCATCCTGCAAACCTATCAAACTCTGTGGAGGGGTGCCCGGAAGGCGGAGTAGGTCAAAAGTGTGGAGCCAGAGTCAAACCCAGCCCTACCTCTCTCAGGAGGAGATCATTGCTTGCTGGTTATTGATACTCCTGCAACCAACTCACCAAATCGGCGAGTTCCGAGAAATCCAACAATGCCTCACCCAAAGCTTCCAGTTGATCGAGGGACAAAGCTTGAATTTGAGATTGCAGCGCTGAGGGCACCTCACCGATACGGCAGGTGAGGAGGCGAAGGACGAGAGATTGTCCTTCGCTAAGAGCACCCGCCTGTTCACCTTCTTGGCGACCCTCTTGACGACCTTCTTGCAAGGCTTCCTGGTAGACCTTGGTTTGTCTGAGTTCACTTAAGCCCAACATATTCTCTATCTCTTCCCGACTGAGTTGAGGAAATTTGTACACCACAATGGTCTCTATCAGTTCAATTATCGCAGCAATTTTGGCATCTGTCTGGTCTTGGGTGCGTGTTCTCAACAGTAGCGCTTGAGCTTGAGTCACTGTATCAGCCGAATCGGCCACAATCAGTTGCATCAAGCTCACCCCCAAGGAATCACTGGGAATAGCTCCCAACTCTTCTAGGTAAATCCGATGGACTTGGTCACTGTTGAAGTTGGCTCGGTATAACGCAGGGGTAATCGGTTCAATGCCTCGATGGGGAAAAATGGCAACGGCTTGCCAATCAACCGTTTGAGGATGTAGGCCTAGGTACAGATAAATCTCTGAGAAGAATCTGGCGTAAAATCCTGGGTCTTTTTGAAACTGGACTTCAACAAACCAGACCGTTTGGTCTTGGGTATGAGGGGTGGGCAGGAATACCCCATCTAGGCGGAAGGCGACTTGTTTAACTTCAACGGATTTAAATTCATAGTTTTGGGCCATGCCAGGCGAGTATCCCAACAACTCGAACAAGATGCCAGGATCAGTCTGGAAAATTCGATAGAAGATGGAGTCTGTTTTCAAGGGATGTGCTTGTTGTAGGCCCAGAGCAAAAGTGTTCTCAATCATCCCATATTTGTTCAGTCTGATGGTCTGCTTTGAGTTGCAAGAGCGTCCCCACCGCAATATTCGATCTGTAATGATCCCCTAGAAGCTATTTGTGTCATGAAATCCTGATACAAAGATCCCCAGATATGCTTACTTTGCGTTGAAAGCCAATTCTTACTAGCTTTCAGGGGTTGACGAACTCAGAGACTTCATACATATTTGTTAACAGAGTGATCCCCAAGTAGTTATATTTACTCAAGGTTGACTTTGACATCACACGCTCTACTCAATTCGTTACCCTTCGAGGCCTTTACCCTATGTCCCCAGAACAATTACCCTTAGAACAGATGACTTTGCGCCAGTTGCGCCGGGTCGCCAGTCGCTACAGTGTGTCGCGCTATAGCCGGATGCGCAAAGATCAATTACTAGAGTCCATCCGAGTCGCTCAACAGAATGCGACCTTGCCTGCCAGCATGAGCCACCAAGGTAGTCCCGACAGGACGGATACCGTGACCGCTCAAGAACGAGTGGAGGCCGCCAAATTTGAAGTCGGTCAGGAAGATATAGTCGCCTTAGCATCTGTAGATGAAGGGATTGGTGATTTGCCAGAAGGCTACGGTGAAACCCGAATTGTGCTGATGCCTCGCGATCCTCAGTGGGCCTATACCTATTGGGATATCCCCAACGACCAGAAGGTGACTCTGCGGAATCAGGGGGGACAGCAATTAGCCCTGCGCTTGTATGATGCCACGGGTATCGATTTGGCCTACCAGGTGCCGCACAGCGTCCAGGAATATCCCTGTGATGAAATGGCCCGAGAATGGTATTTGCCTTTGCCCGTTAGCGATCGCGACTACGTCATTGAAATTGGCTATCGGTGTACGGACGGCCGCTGGCTCGTCCTCGCTCGTTCAGTGCCAGTGCATGTACCACCGACCTATCCCTCTGACTGGGTAGAAGATCAGTTCATGACTGTAGATTGGAATATGGCTCTCCAGGGTCAGCAGCTAGCCACGTTGGTGCCCCCAGAGCAGAAGCCTGTAGTAGCAGCTTCTACGCCGCCTGATAACAGCATCTACGACCAAGTCTTGGGCATGACGGCAGGGGTTGAAGCCCTGCGAGTTGCGGGTTCGCTCTATGGTTCCATGCAACAAGCTCCTGTGCACGAGTCAACCCTCAGCTCTTATGTCTTTCCGTCTGGCGTTGGTTTGTGGGCTATTCCGACTGCTTCTGGCCAAAATATGTCAGGTGTTGGTTTCTCTGCTTCGGCTCCTCCCATTCGGCCCCGCCAGTTTTGGCTCGTGGCTGATGCAGAGCTGATTGTCTACGGGGCAACGGAACCAGATGCCACCGTTACCATCGGTGGTCAGCCCATTCAACTCAATTCAGATGGCACCTTCCGGTTCCAAATGTCGTTCCAAGATGGTTTGATTGATTATCCAATCATGGCTGTGGCCGCAGATGGCGAGCAATCCCGCTCCATCCACATGAAATTTACGCGGGAAACACCTGAGCGCCGAACGAATACTAAAGAAGCAGCTGTCTTGGAGTGGTTAGTTTAAGTCCCTAACTCGACAAAATGCTTAGTTTAAGGCTGGGAAGGTAGATTCCCAGCCTTTTTGCTGGGAATCTATCGCTAGCAACCCGACTCGGTTCACGTGGAAGCCTCCAGACAGAAGGGTGATCCCCGAATCTTTGCCCTTGTGAGGTCCAACCTATCTCTAGGGCAAACTAAGGATAAAGCGAACTAGTTTTCTCGCATCAACGGGGATACACCGTCAGTGAAGCTGCTCAATCGATACTTCCAGTTCAACCCGTCATCGGCACCGCCACCCAACCCTAAGCCCAGTATTCAGATTGGCCAACTGTTAATTGATCGCTACAAACTGGTGGAGTTGGTGGGTAGTGGCGCCATGGGTAGTGTTTACAAAGCCCAGGATCAATTGCTAGGGGATGTCACCGTTGCCGTTAAGTTTCTCACCCATACGCTTCAGAATGATGCGATCGCCACCCGTTTTGCCCGAGAGGCTCGCATTGGTGCTCTCTTAGGACATCAAAGCTTAAATATCGTGCGGGTATTAGACTATGGCCTGCATGAGGAGCAAATCCCGTTCTATGTCATGGAGTTTATGCAGGGACAAACCCTGGAAGACTTAATTGAGGACGAGCGAATTCCGTTAAGGCGGTTTATACCTTTAATGTCTCAAGTATGTGCGGGTCTGCAATGTGCGCATCAAGGTATCCAGATGGAAGGTGAGTTACATCAGGTGATTCACCGAGATATCAAACCCAGCAATATTTTTCTGATCAAAGACGCCAGTTTGGGTGAACTGGCCAAACTCCTCGATTTTGGGATTGCGGACTTCTTGAGCAGCCAAGCCCAAACAACACAGTCTCACGCTTTTGTCGGCACCGTTGCCTACGGCTCACCGGAACAATTCTCTAATGCTGTGATTGATGTCCGATCTGATATCTACAGCTTGGGCGTCACCATGTTTGAGACCCTGACGGGGTATTTCCCGATTATGGCCGAAACTAACACCATCGAAAGCTGGGGCCATGCCCACCAACAGACTCCCCCCCAAGGGTTTCGGGATATAGATCCAACACTGCAAATTCCTACCGCATTGGCAGACTTGATCATGAGCTGTCTCGCTAAAACTCCAGAGCAAAGACCCCAATCTGTCACAGAAATTATCAAGTCCTTAAAGGAGATAGCCGATCAAACTTCACCATCAGGCATCCCTTTAGTAGAACCTGCTTCCCTCGATCTGGCGTCTATTACACCTCAACAGCATGCTCAACGCTCTAACTTAACAGTTGGTGAACAAACACAAGTTGTTTTTTGGTCGATTGAAGATTTAGCTTGGCGCGAATCCTGGCCTCAAAATAAACCAATTGCGAATATTGTGTTTGCCCAACCGATTCAATCACCAGATCAAGCAGCGGTTGCTTTATGGGTAATGTTGCCCAAACAAGAGATTGAGGAGCGGTCTCTCAGCACTCGCCATAGCCATTTTCTCTGCACATTTTCACCCCACCCCACGATCCTGTGGATTACGACGTTGTTTGATCGACAACATGGCCCTCGTTGGTTACCCTGCTACATCGATTTGAAGGATACAGGGGGTCAGCATATGACCAGACTATTGAGTGAGATGGGATATTATCTGTTGATGTTTTTCGATCCTGCCAATCCCAGTCAGCCTGTTAATGTCGTCACCATTAAAATTCCTCAACGTCAGTGCCAGTTACTACAGGACTGTTTGTCAACAGCAAAGCAAACAGCCAGCACTGGAACGCTGGCAGATAGCAAACAGCTTCTAAAGCAAAAGTATCAATCCGTAAAACAAAAAATATTAGCAAAACTCTAGCATTGGCGAGACAGGACTCCGTCAACTTTCTCTAAAACAGAACTTTTGCCAGGGTTGGTTTTGGCGAAATTCGGTCCTCATTCAACCCACGACGAGTGTTCTGGAATCTTTCATAGATAGCCTTTGAGTAACTCGATTAGATTGCTCCCACCCCAGAGGGCAGCTGCTAAGACTGAGAGGGTAATCGCAGCACCAAACAAGCAGATGACAAGTCCTCCCAAACTAATGGCACCGTCGTCTTCTAGCAAACCAAAACCGGTCACGAATACACCAATTGCAGGCACGGTGTTGGTCAGTGGAAACGGAATCATCATAGAAACCCCCATCAGGGCCAAGATGAAACCGATCACACTCCGTCCCATCACACTGGTACAGATCACAAACAGACGGGGTCGTGCCACTGCTTCGATGCGTTGTAGCCAAGGTAGCGCTTTTTCCAGAATGCCTTGTACGGTCGTGAGAGCAACAGGATGAGTTGAGAGCCGATGCGGGAACCAAGGCTGCTTGGACCCAAAAATCAACTGGATAGCCAACAGGAAAATGATGATTCCAAAGGGAACAGAATATCCGGGTGCCGGGACAGGAAGGGCTGAAGGGAGCGCCAACAAAACAAGCAGAAAACCAAAAACCTTCTCTTCTGCCAGGTTTAATAGTTCTTGCAGAGTGACGTGGGGGCCGTGGTCGTTCTCTAGAAAAGAGCGTTTAAGCTCAGTGGACAAACGTGCCATAGACATAAAAGTGCGAGCAGACCCATTTATCCTAAGGGATCAAGCGCGTTGTGATCCTGAAAATCAAGATAGGGTGGGTGCTGCCCCTACAAAAAATGAGTCTGGATGTTTCTTCTGTACCTATTGGGTCAGTTTTGCTTGTCTCTGTCAGCTTGGTGCAGGTTTCCCTCAGCAAATTGAAGGTAAAAATCTTAGAGGTTAGCCTGTAAAGACTCAAAAATATTGTCGTATTTACTCAATAGTAGTGAATCAGAATCCTAGTTTGAGGGAAACTTAAATCTATCTTCCGATAAATCTGTGGGAATGCCTCACTATAATTAACGAAAGAGATAATGAGTACACAAATCGTTGAGAAGAATCATATGAGCCCACAAGTTTTGACCCGAGATTACAAAGTAGCGGATATTTCCCTGGCAGATTGGGGACGTAAAGAGATGGCCATTGCTGAGGGTGAAATGCCAGCACTGATGGCAATTCGTGCTAAATATCGTGATAGCAAGCCTTTGCAAGGGGCCAAAATCATTGGCTGTATCCACATGACGATTCAGACGGCTGTCTTAATCGAAACCCTCTGCGAGCTGGGAGCTGAGGTTCGTTGGTCATCTTGTAATATCTTCTCAACCCAGGATCATGCTGCGGCTGCGATCGCTGAGTCTGGCGTACCTGTCTTCGCTTGGAAGGGCGAAACCGAAGAAGAGTATATGTGGTGTATTGAGCAAACCTGCCGCACGCCGGCAGGGGAACTTTGGGATGCCAACATGATTTTGGATGATGGCGGTGATTTGACAGGCCATATCCATGAGCAATATCCTGAGATGCTCAATCAGATTCATGGGGTAACGGAAGAGACCACCACGGGTGTCCATCGGTTGTTGGAAATGCTGGAAAAGGGAGAACTCAAAGTCCCGGCTATTAATGTCAATGACGCCGTCACCAAATCCAAAAACGATAATAAATATGGTTGCCGCCATAGCTTGAACGATGCTATTAAGCGAGGAACAGACCACTTGATGTCTGGTAAAAAAGCATTGGTGATTGGTTACGGCGATGTCGGCAAGGGATCTGCAGCTTCTTTGCGTCAAGAAGGCATGATCGTCAAGGTGACTGAGGCTGACCCCATTTGCGCGATGCAAGCTTGTATGGATGGTTTCGAGATCGTATCTCCCTATAAGAATGGCCAAAATGATGGCACGGCCAACAGCATTAATACAGACTTATTAGCGAATACTGACCTGGTGGTGACGACGACAGGCAACCTCAATGTTTGTGATGCGCATATGCTAACCGCTCTCAAGCGCGGGGCGATTGTCTGCAATATTGGCCACTTTGATAATGAAATTGATACGGCGTACATGCGCAAGACATGGCGCTGGCAAGAAGTGAAGCCTCAAGTCCACCAAGTGTATCGAAGTGATGATCACCAAGACTTTTTGATCTTGTTGTCTGAAGGTCGTTTGGTGAATTTGGGCAATGGCACTGGGCATCCTTCTCGGATTATGGATGGTTCATTTGCTAACCAAGTCTTGGCTCAGATGTTTTTGTTTGAGCAGAAGTTTGCTGATCTTCCTGCCGACAAAAAAGCAACTGCTTTAACAGTCGATGTGTTACCCAAACATTTAGACGAAGAGGTCGCTCGTTATATGGTGGAAGGTTTCGGGGGTGTAATTACCCAACTGACATCCAAACAAGCTCAGTATATTAATGTTCCTGTTCAAGGACCCTTTAAATCTGATAGCTACAAGTACTAAGTCATAAGGTATGTCAGGGCCTTCTTCTATCCTCAAAGAGGATAGAAGAAGGCTAGAATGGGCTACGAATGTTCTGAAACCGTTAGAATTGAGTGTCCTGGGTTGAGGAATCACTGCCTTCTTGATCGGCGTTTGGGATCTAATGTTAGGGAAACGTAAGCTGAGCGGCTGAGTTGAAGAACTGGCGGTAAACTCCTTGGATAACCAACAGCGTCGTTACGAGGGTGGCAAAGGCCAGCATAAACATAATCAAAATTTGATAGGAAGCAGCTTCTTGGGGATTGACGCCACTGAGCAACTGTCCCGTAATAATGCCAGGAAGTTTGACTAGACCCACCACCATCATGGCGTTGATGGTAGGAATCATCCCTGCCCGGATGGCATCCCGACGATACTGAGCGATCGCTTGCTCTGGTGATGCCCCTAAACAAAGATGGGTTTCAATCTCGTTACGATTGGCTTGCAAACTTTTGACCAGACGTTCACCTGCGATCGCAGCCCCATTCATGGCATTTCCCATCACAATTCCGGCTAGGGGAATCAGGTATTGTGGGTCAAACCAACTCTCTGGCCGCAAGATAAAGATAGTGGTGTAGCTCAGCGTCAACACCGTACTGATAAAAATAGATCCCCACAACCACAACAATAGATGGGGGATTTCCTTGCCAATGCGATTGCGAGATTCAATACTGGCAACGGTCAACATACCGCCCACCAGTGCCAAAATCGCCCCAGGGTTTTTCCAATCAAAGATAAACCACAGCAAATACCCCATAATCATCAGTTGCAAGACAGTCCGCCCCGTCGCCAAGGCCAAACTCCAGGTCAAATCTAGCTGTTGCCAGACCGAGAGACCAATTGCGATCGCCATCAATCCCAAGGCCCAGGCTAAATCAATGGGTTGAAGTGCAATCAACGCCAAAGTCTTGCTAGAAATTGAAAGGTCTGCCAACATCTAGGTCCTTTGTCTAGTTCTACTAAACGGTACATCACTCTTTCCAGAACTGGCACAGAGACAAAACCAGACTTGAGTGGCGTGTCCGACTGGCTTGACGGCGTCGACGCCGTTGAATCAAGATCGCTTTGGTCTTGCGAATCAGCCAGATAATGAACAGCAAAACCACTGCAGCCGCCAATAGGGGAATTGCTAACCCCAACAGGGTTAACAACACCGATAAAATCACCTCTATGGTCGAGAGCACAGGATTACCTATACCTCCTGTCATGGTTGTGGCAGCAAGACGAGTCACGGAGGTGGTTGTTTCCACAATGCCCGCGGCACTGCCCCCTGCAAGAATAGCCAATGTCCATTGCAATACAGGATTGATATCGCCCAAGCTTGCAGCGGTCAAGACAGAGCCGACTGCGATCGCAGTCGGTATCTCGATCAAGTCCAGCAGGTTGTTTATACCTGGAATGTAATAAGCCAGCACCTCAACCACCACTGCAGTGCTGAGTACGACCAGAGTCGGATAGGTGCCTATCCATTGCAAATTTGAGGCCAATGGCAAATCCCCAAACAAGGCGGCCAGACACATAATCAGCGGGGGGATAAAGACCCGTAGGCCGCTGGCTGCACTCAGCGTAATCCCTAAACAGAGGCCAATCAGAATTTCCATATCTTTTTCGTTGAGGCTTCGCCTTTATATTGCCTCAATTGCTTCTGACAAGGAAGTCAGCGGATGTTCGAACAGGATCAGTTGATGCTGGTTGTAGTTGCCATTTGCAGGGTTGCATCCAATCGTTGTAATGGCCCTATGAGTCCATTGCAGAACCTGGAAGCTTTTGGGGTGTGAGTTCAACAGTGAGACGATAAATAACCCAAAATTGTGTAATGCTTTCAGTAAATCATCCTGATAGCTACGACTGCTAGGCATATCCACGACTTCTACAGCCAAAATTCTATTGTTGCGGACAACCAGATTCCATTTATTTACTCCAACTATTCAATCGGTATCTCTCGATAATTTTCCAAGGTAAATACTCTCTCAATTCTGTAGTTTTATGGATGCTATCTATAGTTTCTTTCTTTGTTAATTTTTTATTTCTAGAATTCATTTGATAGTCAGAGCTATTTCTAAAAGATAATGTATTGAACACTGATTCAAGAAGCAATTGCCGAATATTTGCTAAGATGATCGAGTAGAACTCATGTCTAACTAAGACTGCTAGATCTAGTTTTAATGACTGAATTAACCAATCTAATGATTTGTAAGAATTGTGTTTTATTTTATTTTTTTGAGATAAATAAATATAAAAATTACTAGTAGAATAATTGTAAATCTTTCGATCTATATTTATATCTTTGCTGAGCAAGTCATCCCATATAAGGTGATGAGATTTTGCCATTGATATATCGTTGCATGACATACTGTTGTTTGTCAGACGGTAGCCCACGAGAAACTCAGGGATGACTCGAAATTCGTAGTGTCTCGCAATTCGCAGATATAAGTCTCGATCTTCACATCCTTGTGCACCAAGCTCCTTAAGATTTACGTTGTAATTACCTACCTTTTCGAGGCAAGATTTTCTAATTAATGGGCCACTTGCATGTCCGATGAAATTACGATATGCCATAGGCAAAAACACATTTCCTTCCCAATTGGAAATATTTGCGCCCCCGGTAAAATCCCCCTTTTCGTCTATAAATATTGACCATGTATACACCAAGCCAACACTGTCTTTAGAGTTATCCAAACACCGTAGCTGTTTAGATAATTTTTCTGGATACCAAATATCATCAGCATCTATGGGGGCAATGAAATTTCCCCTGGCTTGAGAAATAGCATAATTTCGGGCTGCAGCAACACCTAGGTTTTTTTGCTTGCATAATTTTATTCGTGAGTCTTGGCGAACGAATTCATTAACTACTTGAAAGGTGTTATCTTGGGAGCCATCATCAACCACTATTACGTCTAAATTAGTATAGGTTTGTGATAAGACTGAAATAATAGTTTTAGCAATGAAATTTTCAGCATTAAAAGCAGGAATAATAACTGAAATAAGATGCATCTCATTCATGAAATCAGTATGAGTGATTTACAAGAGGGAGTGTAACAGATAAGAACTGCAAATATATTTTAATCGTAAAATTGCAAGCGCATTAGCCATCAATCCGCAATTGTCAGTGTGACCTACTTTTGATCCTACATTCAGCAGGCTAGCTAGCAGAGCAGATAATATTTTTCACAGCCCTTCCCAAGGAACGGCACGATAAGTTGCTGCCTGCTGTTGAGCTTGATGAGATGCTTGGCACCATCAAGCCAAACTAA
>Ga0209185_1001449_pt1 | contig 20539 bp, 5 predicted proteins | sample SidtaG_2_FD_187425 | JGI IMG/M metagenome (GOLD analysis project Ga0209185, IMG submission 187425) | Marine algal microbial communities from Sidmouth, United Kingdom - Sidmouth_Asex2 metaG (SPAdes) (version 2) | ecosystem: Host-associated > Algae > Red algae > Unclassified | place: Sidmouth... | reverse complement strand
TGATGACACCTATACTGCTACTTCCATCAGTACTGGAAATTCGTGCTGGGGAAAACTGAACGTTTCTCCATCTATGTTGGTGTACCCTACAGTGAATCTTGGACTTGACGGGAATACGGATTTACTTCTTTCAGCCGAAATTTTTCTTACAGGAACATATCCAGACTATTCAATATTCACAGTAAGTCCTGAGTCTGTTTCTGATACTGAACTAGGTGAAATCGAGTATATGATTACTAATACGGTAAGTGGTGAGACTGGTAGTGGATTGCTGCAATTATGTGCAATGTCCTCAGAGCTCACTTGTCAGGAGGCTACAATTGCTTTAGATATGGATGCTTCGGCAAACTTTGGTGTTGCACATTCAAATGCTATATGGGAAGATGCTTGTAGTGTCGGTGGTTATACGCTATCCTTAAGTGCCAGTTCTAATAGTGTATCAAACATTGATCTTAGCTGTGCAAATTTGATGAATGGAAGCTTTGATAATTATCAAGTTTATTTATGGTCAGGGAACGTATTAGTGGATGACTGCGAAAATATTTTGCAAATAATAGATCCACAAGATGCTTGTAGCAGCACTTCTACTTTATCTTGTAATCAAGAGGTCTTTGTTTCAGTTGAGCCGTGGAAGTGTAGTGTGGATGTGACTCCAGAAATGATATTGGAAGGCAGTTTTGACCCTAATGGAATTGAAATGTCTGAAACAGAGTTGGGTCTGGGACGACATTTCATTACGGTTACAGAAACTGCAACTGGAAACTCTTGCTGGGGTTATATTAATGTAGAAGATACAGCGCCTCCAATAGCTATTGCTTCGGAGAATATAGTTGTAAGTCTGACCCTTGATGTAAATGATCCTGATGGTGGTACTGCAAAATTATTTGCGATTAGTGTAGATAATGGCAGCTTTGACAGTTGTTCTGAAGTTACATTTTCTCCAGAATTTTGGGTATTTGATTGTGATGATATTGGAGTTCAAATTGTAGAACTTACGGTGACTGATGCAGCTGGAAATTCTAATAAGACTTGGACTGAGGTTGTAGTCGAATCCAAATTGGAATTTGAATTGATTTGTCCAGAGGATGTTGTTGTGAGTTGTAGTACTAATATTGGTGAAGAATCTGTGATCACAGATTTACTTGGAGGTTATCCAGTAACTAATGCTATGTCTTGTACAACAGCGTCGATTAATTATAGGGATGAAATATCAGTTGACTTGAATGGTGATGGCGATACGGATGATGTGGTTACAGGACCTGATGGTCTATCCTATTCTGAGGGCACTAATTGTGATAACAAAGTGGTTGAGAGAACTTGGATCTTAGCTAATACAAGTTGTGTGCAATTGATTTTCTTGCCACTGGATAATGCTTTTGATGAGGCGGATATTCTATGGCCACAAGATCAAGAGTTTATCTGTGCTGGAGTTGCATTTCAAGAGCCAATCTTGTCTGACAATGCAGGCTGTGGACAAGTGCGGACTAGCGTTGAGTCAGATACATTTAGATTTGAGGATAATGCGTGCATGAAAATAGTCAACAATTGGACAGTTTTAAATTGGTGTGATAACCAGGTTTATCAGTATAGCTCTACTGTAAAAATCAATAATGATGTAGCTCCCGTATTTGAACCTAGTGAGACTGCATTGATTGGTGGAATTTCCAATACTCAATTAGTTGCAGCAACGGCTAATGGAGATTGCCCATTGGAAAATTTTAGTTGGGAAGTAGAAGTAGATATTGATAATGACTTCTCAATTGATTTTGAATTAAGTTCGTTTTTGGCAGAGGATGAATTGAATAATCTTTGGGACGATGATGATGGCAATGGTGTTCCGGATGTGAGGGTAGGAAATATGGGTCATGTTGATAATGCCATAGGCCACACTACTCTACAGGGAGTGACTTATGGTTTTAGATTGCCAGCTTTCATTTCTGGTAGCGAAGACGTCTTGCATAGAGTCCTATGGACAGCTTATGATGGTTGTGGTAATGTAGCCTCAGAAACGACTTATTTCCAAGTTCTATCTGATACTGCAGATGACAAAGCCCCTACGCCTTATTGTGTTACTCTGAGCACCTATCTTGCTGACACTCAGAGTGGTGTTGAGGTAAATGCCAATGATTTTGATAGTGGCAGTTTTGATAATGTCACCTCTCAGGATGATTTAAGATTTACATTCTCAGCTGTTACGCCAGATCAGGACCCTGCTTACGATGAACAAGAAGGAACCTCTATCAAAACGTATCCTTCCAGCTCAATTAACCAAGTCATCGATGAGACTATATATGTATGGGATGAAGCTGGGAATTCCGATTATTGCAATGTCAAGATTAGCATAGTAGAGAACACTGATCAATTGGAATTCAAGCCAATAGATTTCTGTTTCCCTAGAAAATACGCTAATACTGGTGATCAGGTTTGTATGCCACTTACTGCGTCTAATTTCAATAGAGTTAGTTCATTTGATTGTACTTTGTCTTGGGATTCTGAAGTCTTAGAATACCAAAGTTGGAATAATGGGGCATTAGAGCTTGCAAGTTCTAACTTCAATTCTTCGAGCCAAGCTCAAGGGATGTTGACAATCTCATGGTTTGACTTAACTGTAACGAATCCTGTTACAGCGAGTTTAGGAAATTCTTTATTTGAAGTATGTTTTGAAGTAAAAGGAGAATTGGGCCAAGAGTCCTCTGTAGCATTGACTGATGATCAGATTTCAATAGCTGTGAGTAGTGCTGGTACTAATGTAACTGACCCCAATATCATAAGAAATGTCAGTAGTAAGGCTGGTGGAGTTGTAGTTGGAGACTCAGATTGTGATGTCACTATTGCATGGCCAGACCCATTATTGGAAGTGATTATCAATGATAACAATACCTTGGTTATCGAAGATATAATCAGGCCAACTAATCTTATTGATGTTCTTGGGTTTTCTGAGTCACAGGTCATTCCGCAGTTTCAATCAGCTTGTCTGGTCGGTTTTAATTATGAGGACATCATACTTCTCGTCTTGAGTGGAGAGAGTAAAGTGATTAGAACTTTTATAATAATTAATTGGGATACAGGTGAATCATTTGAATTTGTTCAGATAATAAAAGTCCGCAAAGAGCTGTCATTTATTTGCGATATTTTAGCTCGAGATACTCCAGTCGGTGATTGTAACTCAGGTCATTCAGCTACGGATGATGTGGAGTGGCCAGCGGATATCAGCATTGCAGATCACAGAATTACTCCAGCAGAATTGGTTCAGTTTTCAGATGTCCTAGTAATTGATTCTGAGCCGCAGTTTTTCAATAATCCTGATCTTTATTCTGCGACGTACGAGGATGTTCTAGACGGACTGACCACAGAAGCGTTGGAAGTAGATAGGGTATGGTCTGTTACGAGAGTAGGTAGCCCGGGATATATATGGAATTTCACACAGGACATAACCATCGATCTGGTAGAGCTCACTAATCTTGTTACTGTGGCAACGCCTTCAGTAAGGCCGATGCCTGCTGTACAGGTAACAGATCAGATAATGACCAATGATTCTGGTATGGCTATCGTAGATGGTAATGATGAATTGGATTTACAATATGACGATGAAGTCTATAATGGCGTCAATATCAAGGATTTGATTCTGATGAGGAATCACATTCTAGGTTTGAAAAAACTATCAGGCATTCAAGAATATGTGGGTGATATCAATAAAGATGGACGTGTATCAACTTTGGATCTAGTGGAACTACAGAGATTTTTAGTGGGTATAGATACGCCAAATGATATGAGTTGGGATTTTATTGACCAATTTGAATTGGCTGATATAAATGGTGACCCTGCACCAGTTCTCGTACAGACCAAAGGACAGTTTACAGGTATCAAGCCAGGTGACGTGGATGATAATGCCGTTCTTTCAAATGAAGCCAATCAATACCAAAGTGTACAATTGACTTATGAAGATGAACTTTGGAATTCTGGACAGATCTATAGTATACCACTTACAATAGATGAGGATCACTCACTTTGGGGAGTTCAGTTGAAGTTTGATATTGACGAATCTCTGGTAGAGGTGCTCAATGTTACATCTTCAGTATTCGGTGATGGAATCCAATATGCAGTTGTGAATGGAGAATTGAATCTATTGAATATTACACAAACTGGACAGGCACAATCTGTCGATGCACTAGATGCGCTAATCACCCTCGAAGTTAGAGCTAAGGCAAATACGGTGCTATCCAAAGCAATCAGCGTTGCACCAGAACAGTATTCACTATTCGTCAAGAATGCTGATATGGAGATATTTACTGTTAATACAGAATTGCAAGGAATGATCGGATCATCGATATTGGAATTAGCTGATATGCAGCTTAAAGTCTATCCTAATCCTGCAGTACATTCACTAAATCTGAATTTTTCAGGTTTGGACCTACAACTAGCTGATTTTGCATTTACGATATATGATGGCACGGGTAAGGAGGTCAAAACAACTAGAAACGAATTCAATATAGATGTGAGTGATCTTTCAGAAGGCTGCTATTTCTATACCATAACAATGGATGAAATGAGTTACACGGATAGGTTTATGATAGTAAAATAATTAGCTGATAAGTCGCTATTAGAGGTAAGTAAGGGTTGATTCAAATAAATTTTGGATCAATCCTTTTTCTTGTCTACAGTTTGAGAAATGACAATTGAGTATAGATCATTGATAGTGAGTGGATTAACAATAGCTTAAGAAAGCTGAGATGACAGTTAATTATATACTAAACGTTTCGTACTTGCTGATTAATACCTGAAATATCCTCATATTTGTATTAACAAAAATTTTAACGTGTGAGAAATTTCGTATCAACTCTTTGTCTGGTATCTGCTTTTTTCCTTTTTGGAGCAAGTTCCATAATCGCTCAAGATCTAGGTGATTACAAAGCAAAAAATGATGGATGGCTAGTCTTGATAGATGAAGCTTTTGCTGAATCTCAAAAGACCGGTAAGCCGATCTTAGCCAATTTCACTGGTAGTGACTGGTGCGGCTGGTGCAAGAAATTAGACAAAAGCGTCTTCCACCACCAAGAATTCAAGGATTGGGCTAAGAAGAACGTTGTGCTCTTAGAACTTGATTTTCCTAGAAGATTTCAGGTTCCAGCACATATCAAGGAACAAAATGCCAACTTACAGAGAGCCTTTCAGGTTAGAGGGTTTCCGTCACTATGGTTATTTGATATGACCAAAGATGCTCAAGGACAGTTTAACGTAAATGCTTTGGGTAAGACAGGCTACACTAAGACAGTAGCAGAGTTTACAGGAAATATGGAGCAAATGATGACAAAGCGTAAGACTTAGGCTCAAAATATACAGATATGCAAGAGCCTTGAAACTTTGTTTTAAGGCTCTTTTTTTATTCTTTTCTATTGTTCAGAATAGTCTATATTTGCAATCCGCTAGGAAGCTGGCAAAAATAAATATCGCGGGGTGGAGCAGTTGGTAGCTCGTCGGGCTCATAACCCGAAGGTCGTTGGTTCAAGTCCAGCCCCCGCTACTAAATAAGACCTAACTGATTGATTATCAGTTGGGTCTTTTCTTTTGGGCATCGTTTTGGGCATCGTTTATTGCTGTGATTCACCGTATAGTGATTTGGTGTTCATTCGCTTTCAACATAATCATTCTTGTCTTCTCTGGTTATATAATTGAATCATATTACCCAATGGGGGCGAGGTACTTTTGAGTTGAAAATAGGACATAGGGGGTGGTTCGAAAATCGAGAATTCATGTACCCCATTCCCATTTCCGAACTGCTATTCGCTCGCTCTTTGATGTCTAAACATTCACAGGAAGGTCACTATGTAAAATAATAACAGATCCTCTCTGGTCAGAAAGTCCGCTTTGGACTGATCAGGCACTTATAACTGCATCCTTCAGACCTCTGTTTCATTTTTTATCAGGGTTATAGGAACTGCATCCAATTGAACTGCATCCAATTGACGGTACAATTAATTGCTTAGAAGCTTAGCGTTTTTAAGAAGAGGGTAGGCTTCTAAAAAGCCGTCAGCGTCCCAAAGGTCTGCTTCCTGTCCTTATTAAAAAATTGATATTCAATCTTATATGTGTAAACACCAGTCCCTAAATTTTCATTCTCAGGATTAAACACTTCATCGCTATTGCCAGTTCTGAAAATCGCATTTCCCCACCTATCCATAATTGTTAACTCATAGAAATCCAAATCACAACTTGTTTCTGGCCTGAATGAGGATTCCTCAATGATATTGGTAGAGAGTATATTGGGTAGATAGAAGGTGCAATCGCAATCAGTCTCTGGAAGCAAAATCTGTATAGAATCTTTTACTTGGCAATTCTCTTCAGAAACTGTAACAGAGTAGATTCCTGGACTCTTTACTTCATAGGTATCAGAGAGGGTACCATCCTGCCATTCTATTTCAAAACCCATTACATCCCCAACACTGAGTTCAAGAGGTGCATCCAGACAATCAATGGTATCTGCTCCTAAATTAATTTTCGGTAAGCTGATTTCGCTGATGATTATCTCATCTTCATAGGCGCAATCATCTATTTCTACACTCACTGAAACAGGCCCTACAGAGATCACTATAGAATCCATAGCTGTACCTTGCCATACGACTTGATCGTAGGTGTTATTAATACTTAGGGTAATCGTATCACCAGGACACAAAGTCTGATCGCCTAGGATTACTGGCAAAGTATGGTCATAAATCGCCAAGACCATACTATCCACACTACTACAGCCATCTTCAGTAACTTGTAACCAGTACATTCCTGGTTCAGAAGCTACTACGCTTGAAGCATCACTGCCATCTTGCCATAGGTATTCGGCTCCTTGACTGGCAGAACTCATTACATTAACCGTACTGCCCATACAGAGGGTGGTATCTGGTCCGATATCAACAATAGGTAGAGGGGTTTCAAATACTTGTATACTGTCCTTTGCCTTACAACCATCTTTCTCGGCTTCTACCCAGTAATTGCCAGGCTGGCTAATGGTAAGGCTCCCACTTGTAGTTCCATCATACCACTCCAGGGTGGCTCCAGATATGTCAGGTTCCAGAGTCAGTAGATTGCCTTCACAAAAGGAAGTATCTATGCCTAAATCGGGAATTGCGGCATCATTGAAACTGACTCTTATACTATCACTAGCTTCACAATTTCCAATACTGCTACTGGCATCTATCCAGTAAGTACCAGGATCTGTGACATCCAGCTCAATATCGTTACTACCATCTGACCACGTCAATATGACATCCATAAGAGACTCTTGAAGCGCAAGACTGACAGTATCTCCAATACATAAAGTCGTATCTACGCCAAGATCAGGAACAGGATTATCAAGCAAATGTACCTGGACTGTATCTGTGACAAGGCAAACGCCATCTTGTAGGGCTCTGACCCAATATGCACCCGAATCCCTTATGGCAACGTTCTGAACAGTATGCGCATAAAAAGGATCTTCATGGAACTGATCAAAAGGGGCAGTACCCCAGAGACAAGCTGTATTACCTGACTCAGGGGTCAAGTCTAAAACTGTACCAGCACAGATTGTCGTATCTTCTGGCAGTATTTGCCAATCTATGTCAGGCTCATACTCATAGGCTCTCACCATATTGTTATGGAGCGCTGGACCATCATAGATATGATTTCCGAGATCAAAACCCATCTCTTTGAACTCGCAATCTAAGCCCATCTTATCAGGTTGCTCTATGCTGCTCAGATAATTCTTGCCCTGTCGTCCGATGAATATGCGCTGATCTGGCGTGATCTGCATATTGACATGGGGGACAGAATTGGGGAAAGTGGCGATGGCCATCTTACTGTCTCGGATTGCATCCAGTTCCCAAGTGGCAACATCATACTGATAGATCGTCGTGAGATAAGAATCTACTCCTAAGCTGTCACTTTCTGTCACGTAGACATAGCGATTATTGGGTGCAAAACAAGCGCCGTAGGGGTTACTGGCCAGAGTATCCAATTCTATGTAGTCATAGAACTTACCACTAGCATTGTCAAATTTCAAAAAGAAGACATAGCCATAAAGACTGGTATGCACCATTTTATCATAATCATAGGAGGTTCTGATCTTCCCTCTCATGTGTTTCCAAGTAGAGAAATCTGGTCCAAATTCAGTAATGATGGGTTCTGCACGAAGGGCTCTCAAATTATCTACTCCAACTACCAAATTGTAATCAGCCCTACTTGTGCTAGTAGCGGTTTCATAAGGAACTCTGTTTACCGTCGTGGCTATATATTGATTCCGATCATGACGATAAAAGTATCTTGGACCACCTCCATTAGGGATATTTATATATGTCGAAGAATCACTTACAATTCCATAATGGCTTATCGCCCACAGATTGCCACAAGTTCCAGGTACTGTTGCAAATCCCTCAGTTAAGTGGTGGTCCACACGATTCTTGCCAGTACCAAAGGCGCGCCAGTCAAAAACGCCAGTTTCGGGATGTTTCACGATTTTCATCATACTAGCTTCCGTTTCTTTAGCATCATCTTCCCTTAGTTCACAACCTATCGAATAATATAGGCTATCTATTCCTGGTGATGGTATGATAGCAGCAATACTTGACAATTCTGCCCTCCACCAACTATCAAACCCTATTTGAAGAACATTAGAACCTGTAAAAGAGGAGTGTCCTATAATATCACCATTAGCCCTATATGTTCTATAGCCATTTGTTGATATCTCGACTTCTGGCCTCCCGTTTACTATTTGGTTCAGGACAGCAGACTCTATGATACCGCCAGCTATAGGGCTGTAGTCCACCACCTCTGGCAATGGCAGTCCTCCTCCATTTGGAAATACCCACCGAATACCTGTATGCTCCCCAAAAAACCACAAGGCATTATCTGTCTGAAAATCCGTTTGTGCATCTAAGCAAACTGGACTGATCAGAATGACCAATCCAGTTATGAGCTTATATATGACTTTATCAAAAGAAAACTGTTCCATAGGTCTAAGTTAACTCCAGGCTTAGATCTTGATGACTTTGTAGATGATTTTTTCATCTCCTGACAAGATGTATACAAAATAAGTGCCACTGAGCCAGTCTGTAACCCGCAGCTCTAGACTGCCTTTCAGCTGAGTTTCATGGACTAAGCGCCCTGCCTCATCATAGACCTGAATAGGATTGGTCGCTTCTTTATCACTAGAAACTAGGTTAAGAATGTTTCTAGTCGGGTTAGGAAAGACTTTAAAATCCGTCTTTGACAAGATGTCATCACTGATAATGACTTCTCCTGCTTCAGTGGTCATAGCACTATAACTCTGCATGGGCACATCTGCAGGTGTTATATGAGCCACTTCAGAATCATCAGAAACCAGACCGACTATCAAGTCAGCACTTGTCCTGTTACCTGCCAGATCATAACCATAGCATAAATCTACACTAGCCACTGATACCATAATGTCATCAAGCTCTATTCCTTTCTCTTCTCCCACAAATCGTAGGTAAACCTGTGACTCTCCAGCAATTGGAATATTAGAAATTTGAGGTACTTCCAAATCAGTATTTGCCCAGAATTGAATGTAATTAGTACCATCTAGGCTATACTCCAACTTTAAGCTTTCCACAGTACTTACCCCACAACTGAATTCAATCTTGTATGCCGTATGACCTGATAGGTCAAAGCATTGCTCTAGATAGTAAGTAGCATTATTGGGGCCATCCGTGAGTAGGCTATAGAATCCAAATGTTGCTGGTTTAATGTGGAAGCCTTTGCCTGGTCCAGAGTTGCAATTTCCAGGCCCTTCGCAGATGTCTTCCCAGCCAGAGGCGAGTGGGTCTCCATTTTCAAAGTCTGCTACCACGCCAAAATTTGTGGAGCATTGTGCTGTGAGTAGGTGGCTAGCGCATACGAGGGCTAGCAGGGTTAAAAGGGTTGTTGGGTTGTGTTTCATTATTTTCGTGTATGATCTAATCTATAATTGAATTAATGTTTTTTTACAATATGTGTATGTATCTAGTTGCTGAAGTTGAGTAATGCTTTTTCAACACTATTTCTATCAAGCTGTATATTTATTATGCACAACCTATCTACAAGTTGAAATTCCTGTAGGTCGTCTTTTTCAATAAGAAACTTAACAAGTTCTAAAGAATTTTTGATAGCTGTTCTCCTATCTAAGTATGAATGACCCAAAACTATTTCTAGTTCAGAAGATAGGGATTCAAGCACTTTTTCCATAAGAAGCTCATAATTAATAATATCAGAATTAGTACAATCCGGAAATATTTCTGATAGAAAATAATACAAAAACCTATGTCTTTCCAAACCCTGCTCGACAGCATATGTCACTAAGTCTTCATCTGTGCTTATAATTTTTTCTGTCACTAAGAACTTACATATCTCCAAAGCTCCAGCTATATCATTATTAGTCTTTTCAGGCCACTCTAAACTACTATTGTCAATGGCTTCGCTAATATTAGCTTGGTCAACTGCTAACCTCCAAATTTCAGCATTGTCTTCAGCGCTAAGTTGGAATTTTGGGTTCTTGTGATGCAATATATCAAGAGCAACATCATTGCTTAGAATTATAGCAAGGTGCATATAGTACTTGTAGTTTTCATAAGAAATATATTCTAGATCAATCCTTTCAAGGAGTATTTCCAAAATTTCTGAATGAAAATGCTCTATTGCACAAGTAATCTCACAATTTTCTCCTTCATTAAAGATAAGGACATTGCTCAGCAGACTATTAACGATACTTCGATTCATGGTGTCACGACAAATCGCATACATCAATAGGGAATTCCCATCTCGAGTCGAAGTTAAGCAGTTGTGTTTTTCTACTAATTTTTCAAAAGTTGAGTTATCTGAGTCATCAATAGTTTCGAATAGACTAGCGCAATCTTGTTTTAACGTATTAGAGCAATTACTCAAATAACCCATCAGGAGTGTTAAGCAAATATATATTCTGGTCATATTAAACTTTTCTTGTTATTCCATTGAAACCGAGTTTAACTCTTGAGAGTTTCCTCGGAGGATGACGTTCACGCCATTCTGTACAAGGGTAATTTTCGATACAATTGCTCTTGAAAATTGAAACGTTAACATTAATATTAAGCTTACCTATGTTACTTGTAGGTAGTTTTTTATTAATCATTTCCTTAACAATATTATAAGTTTCAACAACTTTATCAAGATGCAACCTTGGTGCACCATGTCCTTCTTTGTGCCATACCCCAAAGTCCCATATTGCGGTTTCCAGTGGCTTACGAAGTTCAGAAGGAAAATTTCGAATTGACTTAATTAGCTTATTTTTCCCAGTTTTAAGGAAGTCTGTAGGAGCTCCGATCGTTGCTAATTCAATATTTATGGTAATTTCAGCACTACTGAATCCAGAACCATTGAAGCTATTAATATAGTCTGCTAGCTGTGTTAAGTTTTCATCTTGAAGCCTTATTTCATCTTCTTTTAGATGACTATAGTTGTGAACAATTAAAGCAATTGGTTCAGTCTCGAATTCAGGTAATTTACTAAAGAGATTTGACACTATAGCGGGCAAGATATTTGCAGAAAAATTTGAATTTGCAAAAGTCATGCTAGCAATGCCACTACCTATTAGATTTGAACTAGAGCTCCCAAGGGAAGCAATTCCTCCAGATTCTATTCCATATCCAATTCCAACACCTATTCCAGCTCCCAATAAGGCCATGGCTCCTGGCTTCACATCTGCTCCTAGAGCATTTGCAGCAATGCCAATCATCCCACCAGCAAAGAATCCATAGGTAGCATGCAAGATTGGGTTTTCCCCACTTGGATCATTAAACTTAAGTGGATTGTTAAGTACATAGCTATACCTATTATAGCCCTGTGAGTTACCGCCATGGCCAGCAAAATTATCTGGACTCAACATTCTTCCAATAACATTATCATAAAGCCTTCCATTCATATTCACAAGACCAAATTCAGGCAACATTTCATGACCCGTATATCCTCTATATAGCCAGCTTTGCTCATAGTTATTGACATTTGAATATGTCCAATCTACCGCATTTCTCTTGCGTCCCCAGGCATCAAAACTTTGTCTAGCATATTCATTCCCTTGCTGGTCAGAAATGCTCAAAATTGATCCTAGGTGATCAGAATGCGTATAGTAATTATTACGTTGGCCATTCTCCTCTTCTATTGTAATAACTCCGTTGCCTAAGTAGTGAATTTTCTCTTCTGTTCCATCTGAATTTATCTGTACTTCATAGTCCCCTAAGTAGTATCTTTTTGTGATTGCTTCACTCTCAACTAATTCTGAGTATCTTCTTTGATTGTCAGCACCATACTGCAGTATCATAGTGGCGCCATTGACCTGTGCTATACTAACTGGTTGTTGGGCAGCATTATAAATAATAGTTTCCTGAGGAGTTGTATTACTAATTACATCTTCAATCTTATTTACTTGGTAGTACTTGTCCGAGTCGTATTTATAATCATTTTCGCTAACATCTGACTTTGATTTAATATTGCCATTACTCTGATAATCAATTGTTACCATATCCCCGCTTAATGACGTTGGTCCCGAATACGATATAGTCTTCAACCGATCCCAGCTTTCATCATCATAGGTGAATGTCTCTTTAAGTATAGAAGAGACATCATTGCCCATATGTTTATCCTTTCTCCAGTTCATATTTCCATTCTGAACATTGAAGTCAAATTCCATATCGAATATGTCAGACCGATTCTCAACCCAGAATCTAGTTGGAAGACCATAATCATTGAATTGTTTTTTACAAACAAGTCCATTGCCATATGTTGACTGGGTAATCTGTCCATAATGGTTTGTGCTATTTGTAGTATAAACAGTCCCACCATGTCCAATAACTGAAGTCAGATATCCATTGGTGTCGTAATTATTGGTTACTGATAGTCCAGATGGGTATGTATAAGATAGTAACTGATTATTGCTATTATAACTGTCATAAGTATGTACAAAAGTCCTTTCACTATCAGTATTACCCTTATCAAGCACTTCTGTTTTCGAAATTGGTCTATTGTATGAGTCATAGGAATATGATTCAGTATTCTTATATTGTCTAGTACCTGTATAGTCATAAGTTACTGATTTAAGACGATTCAGTCCATTTACATTTTCATCTGTAACATACATATAGTCTGTGGTACTCTCAATGTTCATATCGACATCAACAATTTCTCCACATAGATCAGAAAGATCTCCATTATGAATATAGCTTACAGATTGCTCTATCCTTCCAAGGATATCATATGACATCTCTGTAATATTATTCTTTTGATCTTTTTGACGTATGATTTCACCAAATCCATTATAGCAATATTCCATAGTTCCAGCTCCTCCAATATCATTTAGTGAGTTTTGACGGTGGTATGCATCATATGTAATTACTGATTGAGGTACTCCCCCAATACTAACAGATACTGGCTTGTTGACAGCATTATATGTATAAGAAGTTGTGACAGCACCAGCGTCAGTTGAGTGGAGAAGATTACCCACGGCATCATAAGTTTCAGAGTTTGTTTTACCTTCTTCAGTAGTTGTTGTTATTTTTCTTAATCCAAAGTTCAATTCTTCATAAGAATAATTCAAATCATTTGTTGGATGGTTCACGTATTCCAACCTGTTTAAATTATCATAAACGTATTCGGATGTCAGCTCTGGAGTACCTTCTCTATGTGCATTAGTTGAAGTTGAAACATTTCCTCTAGAATCATATGAAGTTTTCGTTTTGGTGATTTCATCATTATAATCAACAAACTCACTTTGAACTTCTCGAGCGAAACTATCAAAATACTTGGTTACTGTGCTCAAACCTGGAGTTGAATTTGATACACTGTATAAATGAGTATCTTCTCCTGTTTCCCAACTGTAAACTTTATCTGTTATCACTGTTAGTGGTGAAGTGTAAGTGGTTTCACGTCCAAATCCATCAAATGCAAATTGTTCCATTAGACCATCTATAGAATTATAGGTAATTGGCTTGCCCCACTTGGCAATATATTCATATTCTTCTATTTGACCCAGATCGTTTGTAACAAATTTTGGGAACCTACCAGTTTCATCATATACAATTTGATTGGACCTTACAGGATAATTTGTTAATGTATGTGCAGTAGATTTTTCAACTGTCTGAGGATTGCCATAAGCGTCATAATTTGAATAAGTGGTAGATACACTATTATCTAAGTCAGCAAAAGATGTTTGAGTATGGATTTTGCCCTCGTTATTGTATGCTATTGATTGACTAAATTTCAAATCTGCATATCCTTGTCGTTTAAAAGTAGAGTTTAAGTTAGTAGGCTTATTTACTATATAAGATCCTTTTCCATCAAATTCTGAGAAGATTTGTTCTTTCTCTTGTAAAATCAAGGTCGAACCTCCTAAGTTCTCAATGCTTTCATATATCCTTGTTTCATTTCCTGCAAAACTATTTAGGTCAATAGGGTGATTATATTGAATGTTATCATATTCAATTCTTTTGAATGTCTTCATGTTGTAGAAGTAATTTCTTTCTGCAAAACCATTAGGCTTTATCCAGAATCTATTTTCATCCAACCGAATAAAAGAATTATGGTAAATTTTCTCCGACACCCATTCCCCATTAACATATGTATCAAGAACCGAAGGCAAAAGTACATTGATGTCGCGACCCATCTCAGAATTAGTACTTAATGCATTTCTTGATTCAGTAACAAGATGGTTAAGAGGGTCAGTTCTTTCAACTCTACCAAACCCTAGGAAACCTCCTCCTTCACGTTGAAACCAAGCCTTATAATACTTATAAGATATTTCTGTTTGTTCATCAGCTATACCAGTTGGCACATTCATCTTCCAGACTACATCTAATTTGGGTGTGTAAGAATTTATTGGAAAATTGGCACTTCTGGTAAGTGGGTCAAACACTTGAGGATGTGTTAAATCTGCATATTGAAATGAAACTTTGTTGTTGAATCCATCCAAGACATGTTCCAAAAGATTTTCTCTTGATCTTTTGTTAATCAGAACCAGATCCGATTCCTCACTAAACTGAGCAGCAGTTGAAGCGGGCATTTCATCTTTGTCAAGATTTCTATTGTCAATACTCAGGTCTAACATTCCATCACCATTAAAGTCACCTACAGCCATTAGGGCCTGAGTTTGAACACCTTCAATTAACTGAGACCTAACAAAATTTTGACCAGTGCTATAGTATAAACTAACTGGCTCAACTCTGGGTTGATCATAGTAGTATGTTTTATTTTCTGAAGGACTATAAACACCACCTACAGGTGCTGGGATTAACCTAGCATTTGGATGAAACAGTATGTCATCTTTTCCATCATTATTAAAGTCTGACGCTACCAATAGGTCCAATCTCCTTTGGTAGTAATTCCTGAAGTAATTGCTAAAATTAACAAGGGGCTTAAATTCATCCTCAAAGAAGAATGGTTTTCTTATGAATCTAGTTCCATCAGAGTAGCCTATTTCATATACGCATTCAGGCGATCCTGTAACAACATCGGTAAGACCATCTCCATTGAAATCTCCAGTTGTTAGTACAATATGTTCATAATTCGGATACGCAAGTTCTCCTGAATTCTGGAATGGCACAAAGGTTCCATTGCCATCGCTATCCACACTGATGTCACACAAAAGTGATTTATTATTTCTGCCGTAATTGCCAAAAAGTACATCAGATTTTCTATCGTCATTAAAGTATCCAGTATTAATATATGACTGCCAAAATTTATCGAAAGATAATCCTGGTATTGCATTGGAGTTTATGTCAACTCGATTATGATTACGCGAAGAGGCAACTAAGGAAAAAGATTGATCCTTTGTGTCACTACTTATTCTAAAATACCTTAGTAAAAAATCAATTTTCGAATCTCCATCAAAGTCACCAGTATAGAAACCAATTACATTATTTGCTTTTCCCTGAGGATTGTCAACCGTAATATTATCAATAATAACATTTTCGGCCTCATCAATACTTACAACTTGGATCACTTGATTATTACATTTATTGCAGGCTTCGTAAAATACTAGTTCAGATCTTGAATCTCCATCAAGGTCTATGGCTTGAAAAGTATTACCCATAGAGAATGGGACAGTAGAAGTGACGCCAGAGTAGAAAGAGTGGAAACCTCCAGTCATTGCGGAGAAAAGAATATCAATTCCAAACTCAAGGAAATCCCCAAGCCACTCTAGAAATGTCTTGCTGTCATCCCCATTACCTCCAAAGATATACTGATTCTTGATGTGACGGAATTTCCCACTCCTTTGGCCAAAATAGAATCTCGCATATGGATCGTTGTCTTTGTCCTTTGTTATAATTGCAATATCGTCAATTCCATCTCCATTCAAATCAGCTACTCTTTTAAAACTGTCTTCAATGTTTGGAAGGCCTGTGTCATCAACAAATTCTGTTGGAATTTCGTTCTGACCATATTCAAATCTGGTCGAGTTAAGACTAGATCCATCAGAGCCAGTTTCTGTAATTTCACTCAACAAAGAGTTAATCGAAAGCCCAGCAGAATTAGCATTGCCATATGAAATAGAATAGTTTTTGTAAGTTTCTGATTCTGTATCAGTAATTTCTATATTAACTAATACTTTTCTCATATTAGTTACTTCTGAGTTTTGATAGGCAAGATTAATATCTCCTCTATCATCATATATGAATTGAACAATATTAGGAGTTGCATCAGAATTAAATGGGTTTTTAGTATATTCTATCCGATCTACAATGAATTCGTTGCCTTCTTGAGAATAAATGTATTCAATATAGTTGCCGTATTGATCATAGCATTTGCTAAGTCTCCATTCCAAGACTGTTCCACCATTTCCAAGTTTCCTGGAGTCAGAGGTATTTCCATATTCTTTAATGAGTCCAGACTTCTCTAATACTTTAAACCATAAAGGACCATTACCTGCTGACTCCATAGGATGGACTTGTGCGAAATTCTCAACTCTAGTTTTGTAGAACCCCTGGTCTAAGTATAATTGCTGCCCATCTATATTTAGTCCATCCAGATCAGAATGCGAGGTTGCCAAAATTTCCCCATGGTTGTAATTGTCTTTTGAGTTTCGTGCAATTCTACTTGTAGCCATTAGCGTCCAACCCAAGCCTAATTCAGCAGAGTATTTTGAGTGGCTGTTATAATTCAAGGAAATGGATGGGACCATGCCGTTAATGCCTGGTGGTAATGTAATAGGGACAGAGTAAGCTGCTGAACCCAGATTTGTAACCTGATGTTGTCCAGCAGTAGTACCTACAGCTGCTTCTGTATTTATTTCTCTATCAATATCTCCATTATATAAATCTTGATAGTGATTTTTCCAATTGTTCTCAATTGGCATTCCACAAGGTCCACCTTCATCAATTCCAGTTTCTGTATCATCTACCACCCCATTGCAGCAACTCCCCCACGTAACAAAAATGTCTGTACTTGCGATATTGTTATCCTCATTACTCTCTGTATTGAGATCATTGCTGTCCGCAAATACGAATATCTTGTAACTCCCTGCATCAATGTCGGCAGGTATCATTACAGAAACAATCTCTTCAGTTTTTTCCCCTAGGGAAGTTACCCCATCTACAAAGAAATGTGGGACAGATGCAAGTCGTTCGCCTTCAGTAAGTACATCATCCTCTGATAGATAGATACCTACTATATAATTAGCCCCTACATTGCCTTCATTAGACACCTCATACATTATCTCAATTAGATCCCCTTGATTAGGATCGACTATTAAATTACTAGTTGTAATATAGTGTGTAACTAAGTCAGGCAAACAAGCCTCACAATTAGGCCCTCCACAATCTATACCAGTCTCACCATTATTCTCCTCCCCATCATTACAAGGATCCTGCTCTATTGTTATCGGAACTGATGTAATATTATTGCCCTCAAATGGAGTCTCATCAAACTGATCGTTAGGATCCACAAATCCTATCAAATGATAATCACCTGGCACAACATCAGCTGGAATGTTAATCAAGTCTGTTCCTGATACGGCATCACCTGGATTTATAACTATCCCACTATTTATCCAATAGTTGAACATATTTCCAATCTCTAAATCATCAATAGAATAGGCGTCATCTGATGAAAGAAAATACTTGAATGTAAAGTCCTGCATCGGCAATGCGCCTTGGTTTGTAAGAGTATGATCTATGCTGACATCTTGGCCATTAAGTACAGTACCTGATGGAACAGATATACTGGTGAATTCAAAATCAAGTCCTTTCAATTGCATAGGTATAGAAACAATGTTATCTCCTTCATCAATTTCGTTATTAAAGAAATCATTCGGATCAACGTAAGAGATCAAGAAGTAATCTCCAGGTGCATAAGTGTCTGGTATATCTATATAATCTTCCCCTGACAATATTTCTCCGATAGAAGCAGATGAGCTAAAGTCTTTTACTCTGGAGGCCAAGAAATCAGAAGGCAAAAGAGCTGGATCCGTAATGTCTTCTGTCAGTAAGAAGTACTTCACAGAAAAACTGCCTATGCCTATCTGACCAGAATTGGTAAAGCTATAATCAACCATTATCGGAGAGCCTGGCACTACATCCATAGGGTCAGTGACCAGACTCATAAAATTATTAGTCAAATCATACTGACAAGCATCACAACCACCCCCACAGTCAACACCTGTCTCATCTCCACTCATCTCACCATCCTCGCAATGGCTGACAGTAAAAGAAGATGACAGCTTGTTATTGTTTTCATTGTACTCATGGTAATCATCTGGCGCATCAATCTCACCTACAACCCAATATCCGCCATCAGGCATAGAGGATGAAAGTGTCCATGTAAACGACATTGCATATGATTGGTTTGGGTTAATGGATTCATTGGATTGAAGATTCAGAATTGGTTCATACACAGATCCATTAAAGCCCTCATTAGATATATGTGCTTTTAGATTGAATCCATTGATTACTTGAGATCCTTCGTTTTTTACTACAAGCTTGTAGGTAAGATCTTGTCCCGGACCTATTGGTCCAAAAACAGGTTCCTGTATAATTACATGTTCAAATACAAGTTCATGACATTCAGGACAATCAGGGCCTCCACAGTCGATACCTAATTCATCTCCATTTGCTACACCGTCATTGCAACCCCCAAAAGTTATCGGAAACTCAAAAGTATTGTCCGTCTCATCTGTCTCATTATAATTGTTATCATCATCTACTTCTCCTATTATATAATAGGTACCTGTTGTTACACTAGCAGGGAGATTTGCGTATTGAATCTGACTATATGGTGATCCAGCAGAAATAGTTGCTCCCAAAGCTCCATTGGCAAATGTAGCTATGGCAGGACCATCTGGTGTAGCTGACAAGTAGAAATCCAAATTGAAACCATTTACATCTTGACCACCTTGGTTAGTTATAATATAATTCAGTATGATCTGCTCTCCTGGACCAATAGACCCACTATTGAGTGTGATACTAGTGAATTCTAGATCATAACAAGGTGTGCAGTTCCCTCCACAATCGATACCTTCTTCATCTCCGTTCATTACACCATCATTGCAGCCACCTAAGGTAATAGGGAAGGAAAAAATATTATTCGAAAGGTCAATGTCTCCAAGTAGATCATCTTCATCTACTATACCTACAATATGGTAAGTGTCAGCTACAAGATTGTTGGGCAGGTTAAAGTATTGGATTGACTGAGTTGATACCCCTGGATCTAGAACTGTATTGAGAGTTCCACTTCCAAAAGGAACATCTCGTCCTCCTGCAGTATATTCAAAATAGAAATCAATATCGTAGGCTGCAACAGACTGTCCTCCATTATTAGTTAGGGCAAAATCCAGAATGATCTCCTCTCCCGAAGAAAGGATGCCAGAATTGAGAGCTATACTTGTAAAAGCCATATCAGGACAGGCAACACAATCTGGACCACCACAATCCACTCCTGTTTCTAAGCCATTTTCAATTCCATCGGTACAATTTCCACCAGGAGCACAAGCGGGATCTGTAGATTCTACACAACCTACTGAGCAAAAATTACTGAAATCTGCTCCGTTAGATAAACAAGTATTACCGCCCAGGCTAACAGATTTACCACACAATGGCATTGACCATTCATCTGGGATGCATCCACTTAGATTGTTATTATTTAGAAAGATTCCGCTAAGCCCAGATATGCCAGCGAGACTTGCTGGTAGTTCACCTGATATTTGATTGCTTGATAAAAAGAGTGTTTGTAAAGTTGAAATATTACCCAGCTCATCAGGAAGACTTCCAGATATCTTATTGTTATACATATAAACATACTTAAGTGCAGCCATATCTCCCATCTCAGCAGGCAATGGTCCAGCAAAATTTAGATTATACGTTAACTGTAAAGTTGTTAGTTTATCTAATGAACCTATTGTTTGAGGTAATGGACCACTCATGGTCTAACCCCCTATTTATCGGACAAAATGATGGTGATTAATAATAGTGATGAATATAGTTCATAATTTTGATTCAGCAAGATGCGACCGAAGGTGATTTTTGTACCGATGGTTGTAAAGTGGTGACGTCACTCACTTTTTGTG
>Ga0209185_1001447_pt1 | contig 20546 bp, 11 predicted proteins | sample SidtaG_2_FD_187425 | JGI IMG/M metagenome (GOLD analysis project Ga0209185, IMG submission 187425) | Marine algal microbial communities from Sidmouth, United Kingdom - Sidmouth_Asex2 metaG (SPAdes) (version 2) | ecosystem: Host-associated > Algae > Red algae > Unclassified | place: Sidmouth... | reverse complement strand
TCGTAGAATCAGGCACACACCGCACCCTCATCGCCCAAAAAGGCTTCTACCACGACCTCTACACCAAACAAGAAAAAGAAGAAAACAAAATGAAACCAGTGTAAAGACACACGACCATATACCTCGAATCAGAACCAAAAAAGTACAGACGCATTGAATGCATCTCCACTTGCTCATGCCCACCAAAAAAGCAAATAAAACCAGTCTAGGTAAAGCCACACGGAAGTGTGTCTCAACGCAAGAACCAAAAAAGTACAGACACATAGCATGCATCTCCACTTACTCATGCCCACCAAAAAAGCAAATAAAACCAGTCCAAGTAAAGCCACACGGCCGTGTGTCTCAACACAAGAACCGAAAAAGTACAGCCACATTGCATGCGTCTCCACTTGCTCATGCCCACCAAAAACTCGAAATAGGCAAAGATTTTCTGTACAAAGGCAATTACAACTGATTCAGAAATCAATAAATTAACTAAAAAGGAGCGAACTGTCAGGAGCTTCGTCGTGACGTCTGGTCCTGCTATCCGTTCCTATGGCAAGTAGACTTGGTAATAGTAGAGAACCACAAAAACTACTGAAACCACAAAAACCACAGAAACTACTTGCCATACCACTACTATCAGGGCTATTTTACACAGCCACAACAAGAAACAAAAAAAATAAAAACTTATGTGAAAATATTATATGAACTTATGTAACTTATATAGTTTGTGTGGAAAAAGATATACCCAAAGCAACAAAAATATAATTTTTAAAAGAAATTTGTTATTTATATAATATATTGAGTTAATATAAAAAGAATATGTTAGGAATATTACCAGATTTTTTCATTATTTGAATTTATTGCTATAAATTTGCGAAACAGGAAAAATAGGGTTAAATACTTTTATAAAAAACATAGACAAATAAAAAGTATTTTTGTATCTTTGATAAGATTATTTGCACTAAATTGGTGAATCACATAGCGAGTCTTGACACCTACATAGTTTGGAATAAAGACATTAAGCAAGACATCAATAGGAAAGGCAAATAATCAAAATTTTATGAGTATTCCGTACTTGACACCAATCAAGGTCAAATAAAGGAATAAAAGCAATCCTGAATTTCTAACGAATGACAGGATAGAGGCACTTTCAATCTTAGGATTGCCGTTAGTGCCAGTTAAGTTAGATAAACTTAGCGAAAAAACATTTGTCTATGCTTGTCATATTTGACTATGTGTTTTATAACGGAAAGTTAAATATGTTTTAGCTATCTAAAGCTGTTTAAAACTCTATATCTTGTATCTTACGAAGTATTATTTTTTAATTAAACTGTAAACAGTGGAGAACGGAAATTTTAACAACGAGGAAATCTACTCTAAAAGAGTTAGAGCAGGTAGAAGACGTACCTACTTTTTCGATGTACGTACAACTCGTTCAAATGACTATTATGTAACCATCACCGAAAGCAAAAGACGCTTTGATGAAGATGGATACGAAAGACACAAGCTGCATCTTTACAAAGAGGACTTCAACAAGTTCTTAACAGCTTTCCAAGAAACATTGGAACATGTCAAAACAGAACTCATGCCAGACTATGACTATGATGAGTTTACAAGAGACGATGATGATTATGAGAATCATCAAAACAATGAGGTAGAAGCTACTGTCGATGCTGTTGAGACCGATGAGGCTGAGGAGGAAGCAGATACAGAAGATGAAAATTGGGATTAATAACCTAATGATTCCAAACGAAAACAACTAAGGGAAGCAAAATATGATTTGCTTCCCTTTTTTTGTATCTTCGCACCCCAAAAAGTCATTAGTAACAATAATCTTTTTTATTTTAATCAATTGAGGAAAAAGTGTGGTTCAAAGAAATGCTCACACAAAAACCACAGGTTTTTTGCAAAAAAAACTGAGAAATTGTTTTCTGTTGAGCTATTTGCGGTCTTTGCGTTAAAATTCTTTGCGTGAAACTACTTTGCACTGATAGTTTTTCTCATAGTATCAATTAATGATTAATATAAGTAGGTGGACATATTTAATGAGATATTAGAGTTTTCGTAAAGAATTGATAATGAAAGCATTAAATACTCGTCACTCGTCACTTGTCACTCGTCACTTGTCACTTGTCACTCGTCACTTGTCACTCGTCACTCGTCACTCGTCACTTGTCACTCGTCACTTGTCACTTGTCACTCGTCACTTGTCACTCGTCACTTGTCACTCGTCACTCGTCACTCGTCACTTGTCACTCGTCACTTGTCACTTGTCACTTGTCACTTGTCACTTGTCACTTGTCACTCGTCACTTGTCACTCGTCACTCGTCACTTGTCACTTGTCACTTGTCACTCGTCACTTGTCACTCGTCACCTTACTTACAATGTCAAAATTAGAAATTATAACTTAAAAAAAATATGGGCTTAAAATGTGGAATTGTTGGATTGCCAAATGTTGGTAAATCCACACTATTTAATGCAATATCTTCTGGTAAAGCACTCGCTGCCAACTATCCTTTTGCAACCAAAGACCCCAATATGGGGATGGTAACAGTTCCTGACGAACGCTTAGATAAGTTAGTAGAACTGGTAGAACCTAATAACGTAGTTCCAACAACGGTAGAAATTGTAGATATTGCAGGACTAATTAAAGGGGCAAGTAAAGGAGAAGGACTTGGAAACCAGTTCTTAGCAGATATTCGAGAAACGGATGCTATTTTGCACGTTGTTCGTTGTTTTGAAGACCCCAATGTTGTACATGTCGATGGTTCTGTCGATCCTGTAAGAGATAAAGAGGTGATTGATATTGAATTACAGTTGAAGGACTTAGAGACGGTAGAAAAGGCTTTTCAAAAGGCTCAACGAAATGCTAAAAGCATGGAGAAATCCGCCATCAAAGCACTTGAAGTACTCAAAATTCTCAAAGAAACTTTAGAAAAAGGAGAATCTGTAAGGGTCGCTCCCATTGCTGAAGAAGACCAACCTTTTGTTAAGGAAATGAACTTACTGACAAGTAAGCCAATTCTGTATGTTTGTAATGTAGATGAAATGTCTGCTAAAAATGGAAATGAACATGTCGAAAAGCTAAAAGAAGCCATCAAAGACGAACCTGCACAAATCATGATTATTAGTGCAGCCATTGAGGAAGAAATTTCTGATTTAGAGTCTGTTGAAGAACGTTTAGAATTTCTGGAAGAAATGGGCTTGGAAAAGTCTGGTACTGAAAACCTGATTCAAAGTGCATACGATTTATTAAATTTGATTACCTACTTTACAGCAGGCGTCAAAGAAGTTCGAGCTTGGACAGTAAAAAATGGATCTAAAGCACCACAAGCAGCAGGTGTCATTCATTCCGACATCGAAAGAGGATTTATCCGAGCAGAAGTTATTAAATATGATGACTTTGTAACTTTAGGTTCTGAACAAGCCGTAAAAGAAGCAGGAAAAATGAATGTCGAAGGCAAAGAATATGTCGTTATAGACGGCGATATTATGCACTTTAGACACAATAGCTAATTTTTTTAAAGTGACGAGTGACGAGTGGCAGGTGGAGCAAAAATCACTCGCCACCCGTCACGTATCACATTTTTAAAGGAACAAGTGATGAGTGGCAGGTGGAGCAAAAATCACTCGCCACCCGTCACCTGTCACTCGCCACACAATCACAATAAAACAAAAAACAATGAAAAAAGATTTAACACTTTTAATTTTAGCGGCTGGTATGGGAAGTCGTTATGGAGGTTTAAAACAATTGGAAGAAGTCGGACCGAATGGACAAACCATTATGGACTATTCTGTATATGATGCCATTCGAGCAGGATTCAATAAAGTTGTTTTTGTAATTCGCAAAGATTTTGAACAAGAATTTAAGGAAAAGGTGATTAAGAAGTACGAAGGCAAAATTGAAACGGCCTGTGTCTTTCAAGGAATGGATACTTTTGTGGAGGCAGATGCAAGTGTCATCGAAAATCGCCAAAAACCCTGGGGCGCAGCTCACGCCGTTTTAGTCGCAAAAGATCACGTAAAAGAACCCTTTGCCGTTATTAATGCCGACGATTATTACGGAGAAGACGCTTTTGTACAAGTCGCTACCTTTTTAGCTGACGAAACAAGCCCCACCTTATTCGGGTTAGTCGGCTATCAATTAGTAAACACCTTGAGCGACAACGGTACAGTCAATAGAGGGGTCTGTCAAGTCGATGAAAATGCCTTTTTAACCTCAATTTTTGAAGGCAAAAAAATCGCAAGGGAAGACGGAAAAATTTTACATCATACCACAGAAACACCAGGAGAATTATCAGAAAAAGACCAAGTCTCTATGAATTTCTTCGGCTTTCATCCTGCTTTCTTCAACCAACTACACGACTACTTTAAAAACTTTGTAGCCAATAATACAGAAGACCCCAAAGCAGAATTACCCATCCCACCCGTCATCGACGAACTCATCAACCAAGACAAAATCCAAATGAAAGTCCTATCGACTTCAAGCAAATGGATTGGAATGACTTACCAAGAAGACAAAGAATGGGTACAAAACTCCTTAGCTGAATGGACCGAAAAAGGAGCATATCCAAGTGATTTTTAGTACACAACACCACAATCCATGGGCAACCCTCATGGTTGCCCATGCCCACAAATCGAAAAATAACGCAAAAAAAAATGTAGGGGCAACCCTTGTGGTTGCCCATGCCCACCCACAAAAAAACGAAATAAAACGTTCAAACCATCCAAAATAGACCCGATGGCAGTGGTATGGTGGCAGAAGCGTTGGCGGGTAGGGGCAGACCCATGTGTCTGCCCAAAATGCAAGCCACCATAAGAACGAACAGCGGGACCATCCTTCACGATGAAAGACAAACCGTTCTCTCCAAAAAATTAGAATTTAGAAATTAAGAATATAAAGAGTCCATTCTCTCCAAAAAAAAAACGATATGACATTTCTATTACACAAATATGACAATGATGACCGAATATTAAGGTTGTATAAGTAATTAACTTTTCAACAAACATCAATCTTTATGGAAATTCGTATATTAGTCGTAGAAGACGAAGAAAATATCTTAGAAGCAATCAAAATCAACTTAGAATTAGAAGGATATGAAGTGGTTGCGGTAGAAAATGGCGTGGATGCGCTCAAAAAATTTAGAGAACAACGATTCAATATGGTTGTTTTAGACATTATGCTGCCAGAAATGGACGGTTTGCAAGTATGTGAACAAATTCGGTTGGAAAATACCGATACGCCCATTCTCTTTTTGACAGCAAAAGACTCGGCACAAGACCGGATTTTAGGGCTAAAACAAGGCGCAGACGACTACCTCACTAAGCCATTCAACTTAGAAGAATTTTTGCTAAGAGTCAAAATTTTGGTGCGCCACAGCCTCAAAGGAACAGAGCAAGAAGACGAATTTCAAGTGTATGAATTTGGCGTTAACAAAGTCAATTTCAAAACCTATAAAGCCGATTGCCAATTAGGAGCGATTGATTTGACAAACAAACAAGTGAAATTGCTCAAATTGTTGATTGACAAAAGAAACCAAGTCGTTTCGAGAGAACACATTTTAGAGTCAGTTTGGGGCTACGATGTCTATCCAAATACCCGTACCATCGACAACTTTATTTTGGAGTTTCGCAAGTGTTTTGAAGCAGATCCCAAAAACCCAGAATATTTTCGTTCTGTAAGGGGAGTAGGGTATAAGTTTGTGGTTTAAAGGCAGTTATTTGCTTTATAACATATCGTTATAAAAATCCGTATAATAGAAGCAGTGCTAAGTAACATAATATGCAAAAACAACTACTTCTATTCATTATTATTGCAACTTCTTTGAGTTTATGTTTGCCTGTTGTAGCGCAGGAAAGCCGTTGTCAAACAACAGAACGGATGCAAGAGCTTTGGAGTGACCCCGTATTTAAAGCCCAACATCAAAAACAACTCAACAAGTTCAAGTCATTTCAAGGCAATCAAAAATCTGTCTTTAGAAACCCTGATTGTAGCAATGGACCTGTCGTAATTCCCATTGCCTTTCATTATCAAGGCGTCGATGCAACGCCCGCCAACATCGCTTGTTTAGAAACATTGGTTTTAGATCAAGTGTCAATTTTAAATGCAGACTATTCAGCGTCCAATGCTGATATTGTCAATTGGGATGCGGTCTCTTCTAATTTTCCTGATACACAATTGGGAAATGCCTGTGTGGAATTTTGCTTACCAACCTACAGCCATCCTCCCGAAAGCGGTATTGCCGAAGGAGATTTAGCGATTACCTACAATCAAACATTTCCAGATATAAACAATATTCCTGAATGGAGTGGTTATTTAAATATAGTCATTGATCCTGCTTTTTCAGGTTTAGGCGTCTCTTTTGTAGCAGGAGATTTTTTAGGACAAACCGCCATTATCAATGCCTGTGCATTTGGTTCTGACAATGTTGCTTCTTGTTTAGATGCAGCAGGGATGACCCTCATTGGTCCAGGTGGAGGCTGCTTTACCGATCCATTTTACAACAAAGGGCGGACTGTCACCCACGAAGTCGGACATTATTTAGGCTTACTCCACGTATTTTGTGATCCAATCAACAATGGAGATGGTACAGAAAGCCCCAATTGTACATGCGATGATTCCGTATTTCAAGCCCCTTATATCATAACAGACACCCCAACCTCCTCCGAAGCACATGGCGGTTGTCCAGACATAGGTGCAACCACAACCTCCTGTGGCACACAAGACCTTTTTATGAACTTTTTGGATTACGTAGATGACAGATGCATGTACATGTTTACCTCCGACCAAGCCACCGTACTACACGACTGGCCGCTCTTCAACGGCTTTTCCGAAGAAACCCCAACCCAATGCCAACAATGCGAAAAGAAATGCTTAGACGTAACAATCTATAGATAAATTTATTGATAAAAATTAGGAGCGAAAGGTAAATCGCTCCGTCGCCACAGAAAGGCCCGCTATCCATTACAATCCCAAGCCTCCCAAAACCTCCTGCCAAACATATTGGTATTTTCATTACTATCGGGGCTATCTTAAACGGTCTCAACGGCAAATCATAAAAAGCAAAACAGCAAAGAAAAACGATTTTGGTTTGTATAGAGCCTAATTCCCTAATAGACCAATCCACAAAACGTAGAGCCTAATTCCCTAATACACCAATCAAAGAATCGGCTTCAAATATCCCCAAACCGTCTCTGTCAACAACTTATGTCCCTCCACATTCGGATGAATCCCATCCTCCAAATTCAAAGACGCAATACCCGCCACCTTTTCCAACAAAAAAGGAATCAACGTCACCTCATTATTAGCCGCTAACGTTTGATAATTCTTACGAAACTTAGCCGTAAAATCATCCCCCATGTTAGGCGGAGCCTCCATACCAGCCAACACAATCTTCGTCTTAGGCGACTGTTCCTGCACCTTATCAATAATCCCCTGAAGGTTTTTCAAGGTTTCCGCAGGGTCAATCCCACGCAAACCATCATTACCCCCCAATTCCAAGACAAAAATATCAATCTCATTCTTCAAAATCCAATCCACCCGTCTCAATCCACCCGCACTCGTCTCACCACTCACCCCCGCATTGATCACACTATACTTCAACTCCGACTCCTGCAATTTCTCCTGAATCAAAGCAGGATACGCCTGTTTCTTTTCCAAACCATACCCAGCCGTCAGACTATCCCCAAAAAACAAAATAGTCTTAGGTTTCTCCCGTACAGGCTTCTTATTCGGAGATTGATTGGCAGTTTTAGCCGTTGTCGTTGTCGTCTTTGTAGAAGAAGCAGATTTTGTATCTGACTGACACCGCACAAAAAAACATAAAATAAAAGCAAAAAGTAAATATTTTCTAATCATCAATTGTCTAATTAATAAACACAAAAAAAACTTATATGGACTGAAAACTTATATGGACTTATATAACTTATATGGTTTAAAATAATATGAACTTAAAAAAACTCAAATAACTCATATGGTTCAGGGTTTAACAAAAATTAGCATAAAAACAAACAACCTATTTACCCTAAATAGGGTTTGTATCGTGTAAGCATGCTAATTTTGCACAAAAATAGAAAAAATACATGTCAGAAATACTGAAAGTAAGCAATTTAACTAGACAATACAAAAGCGCAGACAAAAAACTCACCGTTTTAGACAACGTAAGTTTTACAATAGAAAAAGGAGAGTCCTTTGCCATCGTAGGACCATCAGGAAGCGGAAAAACAACACTCTTAGGACTGTGCGCAGGATTAGACAAAGCATCATCAGGCTCCATCATTCTAAACGGAGTCACCTTAGACAATTTAGACGAAGACGAACGAGCCGAAGTCCGCAGCAAATACGTAGGCTTCGTTTTCCAAAGTTTCCAACTCATACCGACCCTCACCGCCATAGAAAATGTAATGATTCCCCTCGAACTAAAAGGAGCAAACAACGCCCAAACCATCGCCAAAGACCTTCTCACAAGAGTCGGTTTAGGCGAAAGAGCAGACCATTATCCGAGCCAACTTTCAGGAGGAGAACAACAAAGAGTCTCCATCGCCAGAGCCTTCTCCAACAACCCCCAAATCCTCTTTGCAGACGAACCCACAGGAAACTTAGACGAAGCCACAGGACAAATCGTAGAAGAACTCCTATTTGAGATGAACCGAGAAAAAGGCACAACCCTCATCCTCGTCACCCACGACCTCGAACTCGCCGCCAAAACCCAAAAAACCATCCGCTTAAAAGGAGGAAGGCTGGTTTAAGTAGTTTTTGTTGTTTAGGTAGTTAGATTACCTGAATTCACGAAATGAGAACCACAAAAACTACAAAAACCACTTAAGAGCTTGTTTGGACTTTGAATTTAAAAGTAAAAATAGTGTATTTTTTGACTGAATGAAGCGTTTTTTGAAGTTCGTAGCAGGGCTACGGTGCTGAAAAAAAGGCAAAATTCAGGTGAAAAAGACGCATTTTTGACTTAAATCTGAAATTCCAAACAAGCTCTAAACCACAAAAACTAAGAAAAAAATGAAATGGCTCCTCAAAATGGCTTGGCGTGATAGCCGCAAAAACAAACAACGCTTATTACTATTTATCTCTACCATCATCTTAGGAATTGCCGCACTCGTCGCCATCAACTCCTTCCATGATAATTTACAAAACGACATCAACTCCAAATCCAAAGAACTCTTAGGAGCTGATTTAGTCGTACAATCCCGTAAAGGCGTAGGAGAAGAAGTTGTCAAAGTATTAGAAAGCATTGGAAAAGAACGATCTTCTGAAAATAGCTTTGCGTCCATGATTCTTTTCAAAGAGTCAGGAGATACCCGCTTAGTACAAATTCGAGCCTTAGAAGGAAACTTTCCCTGGTACGGAAAAATAAACACAGAACCAGCAGCAGCAGCCCGAAGTTTTGAAGGACATCCCAGAGCCTTATTAGACAAAACGCTCATGTTACAATTTGGCGCATCCGTAGGCGACAGCGTCAAAATTGGAAATCGCTCCTTTGAAATATCAGGCGCATTAGTGAGCGTACCAGGACAAACAGGAATTGTCGGAACAGTCGCCCCAGCCGTTTACATTTCCAAAGAATATTTAGATGATACAGGATTGATGCAAGCAGGCAGCCGAGTTTTTTATAGTTACTACTATCGTTTTGATAGCGAAGAAGAAACCGACAAAGCACTCGCAGAAATAGAACCAACCATCAGAGAAGCAGGAATGGACTACTCAACGGTACAAAGCCGACGAGAAAGCGTAAGTCGAGCTTTTGACAACATGAGTGTCTTTTTAAATTTAGTAGGATTTGTCGCCTTGATTTTAGGTTGTATTGGCGTAGCAAGCGCAATTTATATTTACGTAAAAGGCAAATTAAGTACCGTAGCCATCTTGCGCTGTTTGGGCGTCAAAGGCTCAAAAGTTTTTAGTATTTACCTAATTCAAATTGCCGTCATGGGATTTTTGGGTGCCGTTATTGGAGCGATTTTAGGGAGTTGTTTACAATACTTTTTACCCGTTGTCCTAAAAGATTTTTTACCTGTTGACGTACAGATGTCTATTTCTTGGAGAGCCATCATTCAAGGCGTTCTCACAGGTTTGGGAATGGCGATTTTATTTGCGTTGATTCCCTTATTGTCTATCCGTAAAGTAAGCCCTCTTAGAGTTTTACGAGTCAGTACAGATACAGCAAATACGGAGCGAGACCTGTTGAGTTGGGCAATTTATGGCTTAATTGTCGTGGCGGTTTGGGGATTTGCCTTGATGCAAACAGGTAGCTTGCGAGATGCTTTTGCCTTTACAGGATTTATCCTTTTTTCCTTATTCGTTCTAAGTTTAGTCGCCCGTTTGGTTATGTGGGGAATTCGTCGATTTTTCCCAAAGAATTGGGGGTATGTCTGGCGACAAGGTTTAGCCAATTTATACCGCCCCAACAACCAAACACTAATACTCATTGTGTCCATTGGATTGGGAACAGCTTTAATTACAAGCCTGTTTTTTACACAAGATTTATTAATGAGCCAAATCGAATTTGCAGGCGATGGCGAACAACCCAATACCATCGTTTTTGACATTCAATCAGACCAACGAGAAGACATCAAAAAGTTAGCCACTGATTTCGATTTGCCGATTTTGCAACAAGTTCCCTTAATTACCATGCGAGTTTCCGCCATCAATGGCATTGGCGTAGATTCTTTAGTGAGAGACACCACCAACCAAATAGAACCAGAATGGCTAACCCGTGAAAATCGAGTTACATTTAGAGATTCTTTGATTGGCACAGAGACCATTTCAGAAGGAACTTACTATCCCACTGTCGAAGCTGGGAATGATACCGTTTTTGTTTCCATCGCAGAACGTTTTGCCCGAATCTTTAACTTGAATGTAGGCGATGCCGTCACTTTTGATGTACAAGGCGTACCCATCGAAACCGTTGTTGGTAGTAAACGAGAAGTAGATTGGCGACGCATCCAACCCAATTTTTTAGTATTATTTCCAAATGGAATTTTAGAAGATGCGCCCCAATTCAACGTATTGGTCACCCGTACGCCCAACAATGAAGTTGCTGCAAAATTCCAACGAGCCATCGTCAAATCCTTTCCCAACGTATCCGTTGTCGACTTAACGTTGATTCTCAATACCGTCGATGACCTCTTAGGAAAAGTCTCTTTTGTCATTCAATTTATGGCATTATTTAGCATCATTACAGGATTATTAGTATTGATTGGTTCTGTCATTATCAGCAAATTTCAGCGAATCAAAGAAAGCGTTTTGTTAAGAACATTGGGGGCAAGTCGCAATCAAATTCTCAAAATAAGTTTGTGTGAATACTTTATTTTAGGAAGCATTTCTGCTTTAGTGGGCATATTATTAGCCCTATTAGGAAGTTGGTTATTCGCCTTTTTTGTGGTAAAATCCCCTTTTGTGCCAAGCCTATTACCCATACTCTTAATATACATTGCCATTACAGGACTCACCATCACCATCGGTTTATTCAACAGCCGAGACATTCTAAATCGACCACCCTTAGAAGTGCTACGCAACAATGGATAAATTTTTAAATTCTAATATATAAATTCTCAATTTTTTAGGAGAGAACGGTCAATTGCTCCGTCGTGGCGCATGGTCTCGCTATCCGCTAATATGGCTAAGAAAGAACGAATATGAAGATTGAGCAACCACAAAAACTACAAAAACTACTTAAACCACAAAAACCAAAGAAAGCCATTCCGCTACTATCGAGTCTATTCTTCATGGTCAAAACGGAGAATATAAGAACGCTATTACCTTTCATTCCTCGCAATTAATTAATTTTATGATTAGTGCGTCAATTAATTTACATAAATGAATTGGTTTATGCCTTTTACGTTACGATTAAAAAAAATATGATAATAAAAAATTATAGCATAGAAAATTGAAAATTACATAAGGTGTGTAAGTAAGTTGTTGAAAGTCAGTATTTTGTGCGAGAATATATGAAAAAGCGAGCCATAATTTGCCAAATTTGTCTGTAATAATGATAAAAATAGAGTGTAATTTTATCTTCGCTTATCACAATGAAAGGAAATGGAGACAATGCTAAAGACCTTCTAAGATAGACCCGATAGTAGTGGTATGGTGGCAGAAGCGCAGGCGTGTAGGGGCAGACCCATGTGTCTGTCCGCAGCGCAGGCAAGCCACCATAAGAACGAATAGCGGGCCTTTCCGTAACGACAAAGACTTGAACCATTCTCTCCAAATTTTTTCTAAACACTATTTTTAAAGAAGACACTTAATACTAAGAATCATGAAGAAATTTTTAATTGTTGGCGTGCTAATTATGTGGGCAATTGCTACAAATGCACAAAATATTGTAGTCAACGAATTCCTATCTGTTAATGAATCCTCTATTGTCGATGAAGATGGGGAGTTATCAGACTGGGTAGAACTATATAATGATGGGAGTGGAACAGTTAATTTAAACGGTTGGCATCTTTCTGACAACGAAGATGATCCAACAAAATGGACATTCCCTAACGTAAGTATGAGTCCAGGGGAGCATCTGCTCGTTTTTGCTTCAAGCAAAGACAAAACAAATGATGAATTACATACAAACTTTTCTATCAAAAGTACAGGAGAACCTATTTTTATAACAGATGAAGATGGAACAGTCGTTGATTTTGCACCAGCACAAGCCTTGACTGCCAATCAATCGTTTGGGCGAGAAACAGATGGAGATGATGAATTTGTGATTTTTAGTCAAGCAAGTCCAGGCACTGATAATTTGGCAGGACTTGTTTTAGAAATCTTAGATAATGTGGTTATCAACGAATTTATGTCTAAAAATGAAGATGTCATTGAGGATCAAGATGAAGAATATAGTGATTGGATTGAATTGTACAATCCGACCAATTCATCAATTGATTTAGGAGGATACTATTTATCTGATGACGCCGATTCTTTAATGAAATGGACTTTCCCATCTGTGGTGTTAGGAGCAGATGAATTTTTATTGGTTTTTGCTTCTGGAAAAGATATGACAGACGGAGAGTTGCACACAAACTTTTCGATTAAGTCTGGTGGAGAAGACCTTATCCTATCAACTCCTGATGGATCTATGTTAGATTTTGTAGGAGAACAAGAACTCCTTACAGACCAATCTTATGGACGTTTAACGGATGGTGGAAATGCTTGGTCACACTTCACAGTTTCAACACCAGGCACGTCTAATGATGGAAGTATTTTAGAATATTCACTGGTATTTTCACAAGCTCCAGGACAGTATCAAGAAGCTTTTGAATTAGATATTTTCTCTCCCAATGGTGTTGATATTTATTACACAACAGATGGTTCAGAACCTAAATCTAATGATAACTTATACAATGGTGGTATCTCTATAGAATCAAGAGAAGGCGACCCAAATGTTTATTCTGAAATTCCAACAGGCGCATCATCATTCAATGCTTTTCCCACAGAAGAAGTTTATAAAATTAATGTAATTCGAGCGAGAGCTTATGAAAACGGTGTACCAGTAAGTCGTATATACACTCGTTCTTATATGATTGATAGTGATCCAGACCGTTATACTTTGCCTATTATTTCATTGGTATCAGATCCCGATAACTTCTTTGATGACGAAATTGGAATTTATGTGCCAGGCTCAGGATACAATGGAGGTGACGAAACAACCATGAATTGTTTCCAAAAAGGTAGCGAGTGGGAACGACCTGTGCATATTGAATTTATGAATCAGGAAGAAGGAACTTATTTAACACAAGATGCGGGTGTACGTATTCATGGTGGTGGAAGCAGAAGATATGCACAAAAACCATTGCGCTTGTATGCTCGTTCTGAATATGGAGAAAGCTATTTTAATCATAATTTCTTTCCTGAAAAAGATATAGATGAATACAAACGATTGGTTTTAAGAGCACAGCGACCTTCTAACTCTAGCTTCTTTACAGATGAAGTAGCAAGTAATCTTGTGAGTGAACTGGATATGGAAAGAATGGCTGTAAAAACACACGTCGTTTTTCTTAATGGAGAATTTTGGGGCATATATCACTTGAGAGAACGTATAGATGAATATTTTATAGAAGCAAACTCAGGTGCAGATAAAGACAATCTAACCATTATTGAAAATAACCCAATTGCAGCCTGTTGTGTTGAAGGAGTGAATACAGAGTATTTGGAGATGGTCGATTTTATTGAGGACAATGATATGAGCAGTACAAGCAATTACAACCAAGTCAAAGAAATGATGGATGTAGATAATTTTATGGAATATTTAGCTGCAGAGTTTTATATGTGTAATTATGATTGGCCTCGAAACAATCTCAGATACTGGAAGGAAAACGTAGAAGGAAGCAAATGGCGTTGGATTTTCTTTGACCTTGATTTTGGATTTCGTTTTTATGAGCGTCCTTCTATCAACAATTATATGAATAGTGCGACGGATAATGCTGCGGAATGGTCCACATTCTTAGGGCGAAAATTGATGGAAAATAATGAATTTAAAAATGATTTTATTGACTTGATTGAGGAGCGTTTAAATAATGAATATAGTCCTGAAAATGTTGGCTGTAATATGAATTATTTTTTCGATATAATGTCTCCACACATGGACGAATACAATAACCGATTTGATTATGGAGCAAATTATGACTATTGGGAATGGCATGTAGAAATGGCAAAGAATTTTGCAGCATTAAGACCTTGTTATATTCAAGAACAAATCGAAGATGAATATGGTATTACGATTGATATTCCTGACTGTGTAGAAAATTCTTTAGATGATTATGACGTAGTTTGTTCGCTGACATCTTTTGAAACAGGATTGGAGTTAGACGTAAAAGTTTATTTAGAAGGACCTTATATGACTGATGCTTTTAAAATGCAAGATTACTTGAATGACGAAAACCTAATTCCTAATACACAACCTTATGATACTGCGCCCTGGAATTATAATGGAAATGAATCTACAGAAACATTACCTGACGAAAGTGTGGATTGGGTATTGGTTGAAATGCGCTCAGGAACGCCAAATCTATCTGGAAGTGCTGGTACAGACGTAGAAGAAACAAAAGCAGGTATCTTATTACGAAATGGACATATTGTTGATGCATCAACAGGAGACGAGCTTGTTTTTGATGATTTAGAGGAGGGTGATTTGTATCACATTGTAGTTAGACATAGAAACCATTTAGACGTCATTTCCTCGCAAGCCATAGAAGCCAAAAAAGAAATGACTTATAATTTTACTTTATCAGATTCCTCTGCTTTTGGAACAAACCAACTCAAATCAACAGGTGACGGACGGTTTGCAATGTACGCAGGTGATTATGTAGGAGATGGAGTTATTTTGGTAACAGACTACGATGCATGGAAAGAAAGTCCTGCCCAGCTTAATGTCTACGCTAATACAGATGGAACATTAGATGGCGTTGTTCAGAACACAGACAACAACCTTTGGCAACCCAACAAAGCCAAAATAGGTTCAGTTGAAATACAGTATTAAGTAGAGGGGATGAGTGACAAGTGACGAGTTTAATATGACGAGTGGCGAGTGATTAATCCGATTATTATCAATTCTTTAGAGCTTGTTTGGACTAATAAAAATAGTGACTGAAAGAAGTGTTTTTTGAAGTCCATAGCAGGGCTACGGTGCTGAAAAAAAGACAAAATTCAGGTGAAAAAGACGCATTTGACTGGCAGGCGTTCCTGTTAAATCTGAAATTCCAAACAAGCTCTTACAAGAATTTTAATGTTCGATTAATTCTGTCTGCCCACTTAGTGTAATAGAAACGATAAAAAACAAGGATACGAGTTATGTATTTATTGACAGTCGAATGTTGGTGGATGTGTAACTCGTATTTTTTTTATTTGGAGAGAATGGTGGATTGCTCCGTCGCAACGGAAAGTCCCGCTATCCATTCCAATAGTAGTTTTGAAAAAGTAAGTACAAGAATGAGCTGTAGTTACAAAAACTACTATTCCATTACTATCGGGTCTATCTTGCAAGGTTTAAATGATTGGTGAGGTTTTCTCTGCATTATTTCTTGTAGCGCAAAGGCGCAAAGGTCACACAAGGTTCGCAATGAATTAGAACTTGCGCTCCTTGCTTGCGTTTAATATGCTGTTTATTGTTTTCATTTAGCGTAGTCGAAATGAGGAGTCGAAATGGCGATTTTTCTAAAACAGTGTTAGATGGGTTAAGGTTTAAAACTATATAGAAAATACACAGAAATAATCAAATCTTGGTACAGTAAAAAAAACATCAAGGCCACGAAAAATAGCCCCGATAGTAGCGTTATAGCTTATTTTGGTACTGTAGTTCTTAGTGCTGTAGTTCTTGGTTCGGTTCTTATGTGATTTGTGGTTTTTATTATAAGCTATAGTAGCGGATAGCGGGACTTTCTGTGACGACGAAGCTTTGAAACGTTTGCTCCAAAAGAAAAAAGACTAGTAAACAATAACCTGAACAATTAGCTTATAATCTTTTGTGTCAATACTCCGTTGAAAATACTCGTCATAGCTACGCCTGTGCCTGTGTTTTTCGCCTTGTCTTGACTATTTCTAACTTGTCCAACTTATTTTTTAATCGTTGCTTATTCCCTGATTGCCCAATACACTAAACGTTCTCAACCCCTTTCGCAAAACTCCCTTTCTCCACAAAAGAAAAATAAAAAGCCCCGGCAATCGAACTCAAAAAATAAAAAGCAATCAAATAATTACCAATCGAAAAATACTCGTGGATCCCAAACCAACTGCCCGTCAAAATAATCACCAACAAACCTGCAATACTACGAGCGGTCTCAATAAACGGAGCAACCTTTTCCCGATCCATCAAACTTGTATAACCATAAATCGACACAAACGTAATCGCCCCCGATAACAACAGAGAGCCATAATCCATATTCGCATAATTGTAAAAAGAATAATACAACAGAGCATTCGCCATCAAAAGCTGATAAAACGAATAAGCAATAAAGGCATTAGAAGGATTCGTGTCATACTTTTGGTAAGCATACACATCGCCAATCTTCACCCCAGGATACTTCTCCTTCATATCATCAGGACGCCAGCCCAACGGTTTAAACCAAATCAAAAACTTAGCAGAAATACTATTCGTTCGCCAAGCATCTTTCATCAAACGCCATAAATGCTGAAAATTAATTTTAATCGGATTCCAAGTTTTAGGTGGGGCCAAAACGCCATACACAGGCGGAACTTCCTCCAATTCCTCCTGAAAAGTACCAAATAGCCGATCCCAAATACAGAAAATTGCCCCCAAATTCTTGTCCAAATAAATCTCATTAATCGCATGATGCACCCGATGTTGCGAAGGCGTCACAATAATATATTCCAAAAATCCAAGCTTCGGAATATGCTTCGTATGGTACCAAAACTGCATAAATAAATGCAAGGGTGCAATCACCCCAATCACCTTATGTGGCACACCCAACATCGCCGCAGGAATCAAAAATATCGCATAAAATCCAAAAATCTCCGAAACCGACTGTCGCAACGCACAGGGCAAATTAAATTCCTCACTACTATGATGAACTACATGCCGATTCCAAAAATAATTGATACTATGCGCTAAACGATGGTTCCAATAACTCGCAAAATCAATCGCCACAAACCCAATAAGATACACCGCAATCGAAGGCTCTTGCATCAAAAATCCCAAGTGTTCCAGCATAAAAGGGTAGGAGACCAACACAACGACCAACCCCAAAGAGTCCTTAATCGAATTCGTCACCCCCGAACTCAAACTCGAAATCGTATCAAACGAATTTTGCGTCTGATTCCCCTTAAAATACCCATAAAGCCATTCAATAAACACCAACCCCATAAACATGGGAATCGCATACAACAACGCAGTAGCATAAGCCTCCATAAGCAAAAATATTAAATGAAAAAAGAACAAGAAAACAACGACAAAAACCTTATATGGACTAAAAAAAACTTAAATTACTTATATGGTTCAAGCCAGCCAACTCTCCAAAATAGCCTCAAACTTCTCATCCCTGACCCGTTGAATCGTATTCCGCAACTTCGCCTCTTTCAACTCATACTTTTGCACAATCTTATCAATAAAAGCCTGCTCCTGAAAATCATAATCATTGTCCGCAAACAACGCATCCGCAATCCAAAAATGCAACAAATCCGTTTTCCCCTCATCCGATTTCAGCGCAAACAACGCCTCCTGAAAGTCAATCGCCTCAACCACCTCCTTCTCCACCTTCAAACCTGCAATCAACCCCTCAAAATTGTCCCGTTCCGACTCCGAAAAAACCCCATCAATTTGGTACACCTCCAAAACAACCCGAAAAAGGTTATTCCGATCCACATTCGTCCATCTCGCAATCTGAAACTTTTCAACAATATCATCAAAATAATTAAGAATATTCATAGTATCTATTTGTATTTTTTAATCTGTAAAAATAGACCAAAAAAACAAAACCTACAAATCCAAAGAAAAACCACAAAGGTAAAGACACATTGAACCCATCTCCCCCCACCAGAACCGCCACACACAACACCCACACCAAAACCGAATGTACGGGTAACCCTTGTGGTTACCCATGCCCACCCACAAAAAAAATCAGAATCCCATTTCCATAAACCCACCCCACGTAGAGACGTAGCATTGCTACGTCTCCACACCAGAAACGTCAAATCAATCTGTAAAGACACATGGCCGTGTGTCTCCACCATAACCACAAAGGCAAAGCCACATCAAATACATCCCCCCACCAGAACCGCAAAACAGAACATCCACGTCCAAGCCATCCAAAATAGACCTGATAGTAGCGGTATAAGCAGCGTAGGCTAGCAGCATTAGCCTTATAGTAGCGAATAGCAGGCCCAGACATCACGACGAAGCAACCCACCATTCTCTCCAAAAAAGCAAAACAAAAACTGACAGGTCTTTAGATATGTCAGGTGGATTTATATATGAAAAAAGCTACAATGTTAATTACTTGTGCGACAATCGTTTTCTTTTTGTTTTTTTCTAACTTTGCGGGCTTTTTTAAGTTTAAAACACGACAGAAACTATTATATCTATGAAAAGATACCTACTACTACTAAGCCTTACCCTATGGAGCAGCCTACTACTCTCCGCACAAACAGCCAATTGCGATGATCCAGGCAATTTTAGCCTCGTCGTTCCAGACGGAACGGCAGGGTCTGGAACAACAGAAGATCCGTATATGTTGTGCCAATGCGCTGCGATTACCTTTGAATCACAAGGCGTCAATCCCAATTTAGGATATGTAGATCCAGGGGTTGTCTTTGTGGTATATCCAGGCGGACAGCCTACCGCAACAGATCCAGGTGGAGACCCCAATGCCTCTTTAGTGGCTTTCCCCAATGAGGACGACGGTTTGATAATCATTGATAATGGAACAGGGAATTTTTGTGCGACGGGCTTTCCTGAAGTGCTTCCTTTGCCTGCAACAGTCGTGATTGTGCCTATTTTAGTACCAGATGTAGCAGAGGCAGGAACTTTTGATATGAATTGTACAAGCATCAATCTTGATAATGAGTATCCTGTCATCACGTTTTATGACCCTGCGGTGAATCCCGAATGTGAAGGTGGTGTTACACCCGATTGTATGGCAAATGCAGGAACGCCACAACCTTTTTTAGATACTTATTGTCCTCTTTCTACTTTTAATACGGTGACAGACAGTTTTACAACGACTCCAGGCTATGAACAGGTGTATGTCCTTACAGATACAAATGGTGTGATTGTAGAGATCAATCAAACAGGCGTTTTTACGCCACCAACAGGCACCTATATGTGGGAAGCGTTAAATGTGGAGGCTGAAGGCGTTTTTTCAAACAATATTGAGCAGTGGATTGGTTCAACCATTCCAAATCTTCTTGAACAGTCAATGATAGAATGTTTTAATATTGTGTCTTTGACCAATACCATCACAATTCTTCCAGATATTGAAACGGAAGTTACATTAATAGACGATTGTGGAAACAACCAATATGCTGTGAGCATTACGGTTTTGAGTGGCGCAGATTCTTTGTACACGATTTTGGGAACAGAGGTTGGTTTGAATGAACCTTTTACAACAGTAGCAGATGCCAATACCTTTTTTAGTACGACGGTTATTGGGGCTTCAACAGGTTGTGGGGCTTTTGTAGAGCAAGCGATTCCAGCGTGTGAAGTGGTGTCTTTATGTGAGGCAGGAACACTTGTTTTGCCCGATACCTTGACTTACTGTAATACTGATACATTTGTGGTCAGTGCTGTAGATTTTAATGCGACAGTAGGCTATGTACAAGCTTATACAGCTTTGGATGCTGCAAGTGGATTGATTGCTGCTGCAAATTTAGATGGCATATTTAATTTACCTGAAGGCAATTACATCATCATCGCTATCAACGGAATTGACGGGGAGCTAATCGTCAATTCTTGGATTGGCGTAGGCTTACCTGATGTTTTGGGAACATTGAGTTGTTTTGATTTAGCAGAAGCGAACCAAATGCTTATCGTCGAAAATTGTACGTTTGTATGTGATGCCAATGTTGGGGTATTTGTAACAGAAGAAATGCCCGAAGAATTTCAGCCAGGTG
>Ga0209185_1001445_pt1 | contig 20568 bp, 12 predicted proteins | sample SidtaG_2_FD_187425 | JGI IMG/M metagenome (GOLD analysis project Ga0209185, IMG submission 187425) | Marine algal microbial communities from Sidmouth, United Kingdom - Sidmouth_Asex2 metaG (SPAdes) (version 2) | ecosystem: Host-associated > Algae > Red algae > Unclassified | place: Sidmouth... | reverse complement strand
CTCTCGAGATTAGCGCTTGCTGAATCACCTGTATCCCAACCCGGCGGATTTGTGGTTGGATCTCCAGCCACCGTTGCAGACTCCGTGCCTGCATCACCACCGAGCGCGGTCTGCTGCGAAACGCTTAATTTGTTGACAGCCATATGACCTGCAAAGCCTTCGGGGCGGGCTAAGTCCTCTGGCTTGGGGATATCAATATAGCCACCGTAGCGAGAGCTACTCATAATCGTTGGATCAACCCACACTTCGTGATCCGGCCCAACCCAACGATTTTTTAGCGTGTCAGGATATAAAGCCACCGAGCCGAAGCTCGAGGCTGTGGCCGGATCTGCTGTTGCGGTCTGGGGACTCAAAACCAGCAAATCTTCATTGATCGACACTTGCTCCAGTGGGGTATCATCATTGAGTTCTAAACCGCCATCGTAAACCGCATTCGACCAGCCTCGATACGATTCTCCAAATAGCTCTGGAGCGCCAGTCCAGTGGCGCGCGTGCGGGGCAATAATCGCGTCCGTGGGAGTCCCCGGCGGTGGAGGACTAACTAGCAAAACAATCGTTTGGACTTGAGCCGCTAATTCAGATGAGTATGGCGTGTTGAATGAGAAGTCAAAGTACAGTTCGTCTCCGTCGTCAAAGTCTACTCCTGGCGTCAAAAGCCAAATCGGTGGAACAATTACGCCACCAATTAGATCAAGCTTTTTGATTAGCTCTCCCTCTTTCTTAATTGTAAATGAGCCGTTGGGGACGTTACCTAGCGGACCGAGCGCAATTGCTGAAAGTTGCCAGAGTTTGGCCTCCGCAGTCCATGGTACCTGTGGAATATTCGCATCAGCTTCTTCGGGAACGTCTAGTCCAGGTATATCCCCGATTGGACCCAAGTCGCCCATCGAAGGATAATCTACCTCCGTGTACATATCGACACCGTAAGGCAGCGTCATTGTCACTACATCAGAATTGTCAAGTGGGTCAATTACGTTTGGATCAATTACCTTCGCCTCTGGAGACGAAACGTAGGTCAGTTTTGGTTCCCATTCGATTGTCGAAACATCTATTGGGGAATCTATGCGTACCGTCAGATTGAGTACGTCGCCAGCGGCAACCGAAAACGTCTCATCGATTGCAACTCTTGTAACTTCATCTTTGCCGATTGCTTGTTCAAAAACCGTTTCAGCTGCGCCCGAACTTTCTATAATTATGCGCACATCATCGGTTGTGGCTGCTGTTTTAGTAAAGGTGCCTGTCAAACGCACCTCGCCAGCTGCAGGCATCCGTGTATCGGCGATATCATAACGCGTGCCAAGGTGGAAATCGATCGATGCTTGGTAAGACTTTAGCGGTAGTTTATTTACGTCCAATTTATCAAGCTCATCAAATCCCACAATCTCAGTATATTCAATCAGTGGATCCCATTCGACGCGGTCTTGTGTCCCGTCAGCTTTTGAGTGAACACGGAAATAGATTCTATCACCCGGGTCTACAACGATGCTGTCGACATTGGTTGGCTCTTTCCCTTCATAATCACCGATATCAATGTTTGACCACCAGAGAGGAGGCTCGTCATTTTTGTGGATTGCAACAAAAACCCCATCGGGCGTACCTTCGCTTGGACCGGGTTCAAGCAGCCTGACGGTTCGCGTGATGCTTATTGTTCCATCATACGGCGCGACCCACCGTCGAATCACATCATGATGGGGCGAGGCCGCCTCTGCAGCTTCCTGCGTTTGGCTAATAATTTCTGTTACGAGTAGCTCAGTATCGATCTCACCTGACGGAGCAATCGCAACTTCCGTGTCACTGCTTGTCTGGGTAAAGACGGGAACATTGTTCGCGGCCTCATCATTGAACTCAACATGATTAAACCAGACCTGCCCATCCTTCACCACATCGGGTAGACCGTCTGCATTGACGTCCACAAAGTACGCTGTACCCGTATTGAACGTAAATGCTTTGTTCACGATACCGTTGACCCCTGAGCCGCTGTTGTCATAGATTTCACCACCATACGATTTAGTGGTATAGGTAGCACTAGGCAGCTTTTCGTTAAGCGATTCGACAAGGGTGATTGGGCCAAAAACGTTCTCGCCATTTACAGAGGGTGCCTGAAGCTGTACGGATACACCATTTTCACCTTGAAACACCTTATCCGGCAGATCATCACCATTAATATCGATTAACGCGAGCAGCGTATTGCTGTCACCTCGACTATATCCCACCTTAAAGCCCGTAGAATTGATCTTGGTTGGCCTCTCTTTATTGTATCCTGTATAGAAACTCCCACCGTCACTATTCGTTTGAACCCCGCTCAACGCAGTAGGATTCTTATAGGTAGACAATATATCTGTGTCGGCAGTCCCATTGCTATCACCTTCGCCGGTATTCCACTGTTGGGCATCTTGATAGCCATCATACGAACCATCATCTGCAACAATGTCTTCATAATATTCAAATTGGTGAGTATGGAACGGATCACTATTTGCCCCGAGTTGTGTAACAGACTTCAGCAGCGACTTACCAAAAGGCCCCGTTTCATATGCAAGATCATATGCGCGAATCTGTTCTTCAGCTTCGTCTTCAGTTAAAGTTACGTTAATACGCGCGAGCCGCGCAGCCGTCACGCGCTTAAATCCACCACGACCGTCAATTATTACATCGGAGCGACGCGTGGATGCATTAATCTCAGTGTCCAGCCCAAAGGTAACCGTGTATGGGCCGGTGGCATCGCCAAAGCTAGTATAGTTGATGCCCGCCAAATAAATTTGATGACCCAATACACCATCCGTTCCGTTGCCAACCCCGCTATCTTGCACAATATTGTATGTATATTTTATGCCATTACCATGAAGATCTCGCGTCTCTTGCAATGCCCAAACAAAAATGTTGCCCTGATTGGTTTTCAAGTCTTCATTGCTAGCAACAGCAGATGAATCGGTTGTACCTGTTGCCAGCACGTAATCCCGTTTCGCGTTCTCCTTGTTGAGTGGATCACACGAACCCTCGTCAATTGTGTTTGGCGATGGGTTGCCAAAGATGGAGACCACACCACTCTTATTCGTCACGCGCCACCAGTAATTATCTGGCGCTGTACCGCAGCGCACAATCTGGTCAAATTCACTTTCAACACGACGATAAAACTCGGTTGCAAGCTCGGCGATCTCTGCCAATGGCCCTGTACGATGAACCATTGGCGTTAGCAGTTCCCCATTGAGCAAATATGTTTCGGTCTCGGTCGGTTCATCACTATCTGGAAGAGAACCATACCGGGGCGCGCCCCAGCGCGTTTCCACCGTAATCTGCGGTGCAGTCAAATTCCAACCCACGCCTAGCCAACCATTGTCGTGGCTTGAGTCATATTCGATCGCGACTTCTGGGGTCATGCCACCGCGGCCCGGCGGCAAATCAATTGGTAGGTGTAGATACACGTTCCCCAGATTATCTTCGATCTGTGGCGGCGCGATCAGCCGAATATTCTCGCCTGGATTCGCATACGTCATACCTTCAAAATCCGTTGGGTTCTCGTCTAGTGAAGTGGCTGCCGAGATAGGCTGGACGCGAATTGCATTGATAAAGATTGCCCCTTGCTTTGCGCGGCTGCTAATCAACCCAAGATGATCATCTGTCTCCAGTCGCTCCAGCGGTCGCCAAAAACCAGCAACTTCATCATAATAGAAGGTCTCGATATCCTGATCGATATATCCATCTGGTAACAGTGCCTCGTCATAAGGAAGCGTGATCCGAAAGATCTCCTCAAATAAAATGTGGGGCTGAACATCATACCCATAGCGGGGACGTTCTGTCACATTGATCATCCCCGCATCCAGCGGCGGCAGCTCTAACTCGCGCAAAGGCTGAATCAAAACAGAATGTGTCTCGGTCACTGAACTGCTTACAAATGAGATTGAGAACTCATCATGGTCCGCACTTAAGGGCTGATTTGGCGTAAGCGTAAACGTCCGAGAAGGCAGTGGATCGAGCTGTGGAAGAACTTGGTCAAGTGTATCGTCGTCCTGACCAACAACGCCATCCATTTGAATCACTATCGGCAACAAATTCGTGCCGCTATTCTGTATGGTGGCGGCGTCAACCGCATCAGGATTGCCCCCGTCATTTTGAATGATCACAGGCAGGTGAATGGTTCCTGAATCTTGCGCCCAGACCGAAGCTGGGGGGAAAGATGAAAGGAGAATTGCCAACAGCGAAGTGAGTCGAAGAATACGAGACATTATCCCTCCTAAAATGTGCGAGGCACATAGTTTTAGCGAAGCTAGAGATGCAGAAAATATATAATTGCGAGATAGAATAGATAGGTTACTTGGGTAGAGAGCAGCCGTTTTGTCTATAGGAAACAGATAGCTGTCCCAACAAAAGGCAAAATGGCGTTGTTTATGAAAACAATAGAATGGAAATGCTTGGGTTAGGCAGGTGCATTATATGTTACTCAATGCATTTTGCATAATTGACTTTAACAAAAGTACTGAAACCTACCAAACTTACAATATCGTAATCGTTCTTACTGCGAACGAATTTGCCATCTTGCTTGACAAAGCCCAAATAATCGTGCTACTATTTATACTGTCCCACACATTTCAGAGCCATCTACATAGATTTTGCGCTCTAAACCAATACCTAATTGAGTTACCCAAGCTCGATATTCAACCTTTTCATCTGTAAAATAATTCAATAAACTTCCACAAATTTTCGGTAGGTAGATTGCTGGCGTCTCTGTTTCGAAGACGCTAGGATCAAATTTTGATTTTCGCCAACCTCCGCTTTGTGTACCCGATGGGGATCTCTATGTCTCGTTCACTGCCAGCTATTCGCTATTCTCTAATCGTTCTGTTCGCCTTTGTTTTCTCTCAGGTGATTAGTCTATCGAGCGAAAATTCTGTTCGTGTTGTGTTTGCCCAAGGCACGACCAATCTTTGCTGGGCCGAATTGTCAAGCCAAACCAGTCGAGATGGTTCACCTGATGTTTGGGCACTGCAATATCTTCTGTTGACAAAAAATATCGCAGATCTACCTTTACCACTCGAAGCCAACGGTAATTTTGATGAGGCTACACGATCTGCAGTTGCAACTCTTCTTCCTGAGAGTAACGGTATTGTGAACGCAGACGTGTGGAATGCTCTGATTCCTGAGGAAATCATCGACATCGACAGTGAAAATATAGATGCCAATGCGATCAGGGCCATTCAATATTTATTACGTTATAAGTTTGGTATTGATACGGGTAACTCTGGCCGAACCAAAGATGGCGTCGATGGTGATTTCGCTGAAAAGACAGAAGAAGCAGTTAGAGAATTTCAAACTCTCCTCAGCCCTGGTTCGGATGGTGATGTTGGCCCAATAACTTGGTCTGCACTGTTGTGGTCACCGTCGCTGCACAGCGGCACAACAAACAGCAATGATCCGAATGTACGCGCCATTCAATATCTGCTGAAGTATCGGATTGCCGGACTTGATATAGACGAGTCAATCAACGCCGACGAGGTGACTTATACGCCCGAAACGGCGCAAGCGGTTACGGCATTCCAAATAGAGAATGGGATCCCTGCTGACGGTATTGTTGGGCCTGCAACCTGGCTACGCTTAGTAACGGGACTCGATTTGCAACTGAGAGATGGCACTGGTGATAACCCAGAACGTAACGATGCCGTCAAAGCATTGCAGCATCTACTTAGCGATAAGCACCTCATCAATATTGGTGATGATGGTATTGATGGAAAATTTGGCACAGATACGCAAACCGCCGTGACGGAATTTAAGAGCAATGCTGGATTGCCAGCAGATAATGCCATTGTGACGTTTGAGACTTGGGTGAAACTGATTTGCGATTTTCAGTGTGGGGGAGTTTTGTCAGCTGCATCTGTAGGTATGCCGCCAGTATGTGATGCGGATGAACCGGATGATGCGGATGGTGACGGTTTAAGTGATGATACAGAAAGGATGTTAGGAACTGACATAAACAACCCTGACACGGATGGCGATGGCTTGCTTGATCCATGGGAAGTTCCTTCAACCTTTAAGGGGATACCAGTTCCAGGTGCGGGTTTCGGTAACGATATAGATACGGACGGTGACGGGATTGATGATGTAAAAGGCATTGATATAACCCGAGATGAGGTATTCGGGCCATATGCGGATGGGAAATGCAAAACAAATAATTTTGACAAATTCAGGGGTTACCAAGAAACAGGTAGGCCAAGCAGCCCATGTGCTATGTTTGTACACCCACCAAATGCTTGGCATAAAGATGTTTATCTTGAAATCGACTGGCAAGATTGTCTAAAAGAAGGTTGCCCTGGTGACATGTGGGGGAGAACGGATTCGTTAGGTTTAGACACAACCCACCATGCACCCAATATTTCTGGAATTGCAATTTTAAGAAGACATTTCGCTAATGGTCCTCAGAGCAACCCTGACGGTAGAAATGGAATTAGTCTACATGTGCTTATTGATGAACGGCTAGAGCATGTGCCAAATTGTGATACCCTAGAGGGTGGAATCGCTGTAAAAGCAAAGCATTTCGGTAGCCCTCTTGCACATCGTGATAATCTAAAGAAAGACAATATTTTGAAAGCTCGCAAAATGGTGTATCGATATGCATGGTCTGGACATTCCAGATCTAACGAAGACAATAAAAAATGTCGAACACCATGGTTGATTGAAACTTTCCTTACTGGCATAACAGCACTTTATCATCTACCAGACTATGACTATTCACGGTATGGCGAGGTAAATCTCGGTGGAAATGACATAATAATTACTCTGGGTCCTTTATGGATATGTCCATATAAAGGACGAAACGTGACCCTGGTAAGCCAATGTAGTACCGATGCGTTAAAGCCTTGGCAGGCACTTAATCCATTTGACGGTAAAATTTTACCAGATACTGTGGGAATATATCCTGCTAGGGTGGAGGATGAACGTGGTAACGTGTTGAAATTTGCACGCCCTGTCAGTAAGCAGCTAGAAAAGATTGATCCTGCACTAGAAGATAATGATAATGATGGTACTGCGGCTTTGTGGAGCAGATCGCTTTCGCGATTACTTAGCTATGCCTTAGGGGCAAACAATACACATCTAGATCAAAACTATCCACAGCGTAGGTTTGGCGGATTGGAGCTGAAACCTATACAATGGCCAGAAGAAATTTTGTATGCCCCTCAGCCGACTGATGGAACTCCATTGTCCAAAAACGCGTTCAGTTTTCCCCTCCATGGACGACCAGTTAGCGGGCAAATTTTGGCTAGTTCAGGAGAAGTTAGCCAGAACGAGATGATCGATTTGGATAATGATGGGATAGATGATTTTATAGATAATTGTCCTGATATACCAAATATAGAACAAGCAGATTTAGATGATGATAACATTGGTGATATTTGTGATCTAGATATCGATGGCGATCGGCTAGAGCTTTCAGAGGGATTTACTTATAATGAATCTGCAGACGCATTACCTTATGACAGCGATAACGATAATAAACCAAACAGTACTGATACTGACGATGATAACGATAATATTGTTGATAATGAAGACAATTGTCCGATTGCTCCAAACACGGAACAGATTGACTCAGATAATGATTTGTTAGGGGATGATTGTGATTTAGATGATGATAATGATGGAATATTTGACACATTTGAGTCCTATGCTGGTTCAGATCCTCTCGATAGCGATAGCCAGATAGAATTTTTGGGTTTGTTTGACTCTTGTTCAGATCAAGAGGATAATGATCTGAATGGTCTAATTGACGATGATGATCCGAACTGTGTAGATAGCGATGGCGATGGTCTTCCTAATCCTTTTGACAATTGTCCTGCGGTTGCAAACTTAGGCTTCCTTGATACAGACAACGACGGTCTGGGTGATTCCTGTGATGTGACTCCATATCCAGTAAATGAAATGGCGGCGATCACAGTAGCTTCGCTTGAACCGACTATGGAGGGAGGCCAATTTTCTGTCAAGGTTTCTGCAACAGAGGTTGAATTTGGAGCATTGTCGTTTGAGTGGGATACAAATGGAGATGGTATTTACAGCGCGTCTGGAGACGAAACTGAACTTGATGCTTTATCCTTTGATGGCCCAGGAGTTTATTCTGTGAGCGTGAAGGTCAGCGATGGGTGGGGTATGGAAGTTATAGAAACAGTAGAAATCGAGATCTTAAATGCAGATCCGCAAGGTCTAGTTATTGATTATCAACAAATTGATGATAGTTCTATTGATTTTACGGCCACTTTTACTGATGCTGGTGAGCTAGATACACACACAATCACATGGGATTGGGGTGATGATTCTATATCACAAACCGAAGATGTTCCTTTTTATAGGGTAGCAACTGCTTCGCATGAATTCCCAGATGATGGCCCGTATGATGTAACGGTTACCATTACAGATGATGACGGCGGTTCAACCACCCTTATTGTAGAAAACGTACCAAATGGTGTTGGTAACGTTGATGCAGCTGCGAGTGTCACGAGCGTAATCTGGAATGATGCAAATAGGAACGATGTTCAAGATGCTGGTGAAGGCGCAGGCGGCACGGTCGTAAAACTCTATGGAGGAAGTGACTTAGAGTTTATCGAGGAAACCGAGACCGATGCGAATGGTCAATTCACTCTTGCTGTACCGATAGGCGAATACCGACTCAGCTACGAACTCCCTGGCCGACTTCGATTTGATCCAGAAGATGAAAATATAGCCACGACAGATGGTCCCGGTGGATGGACAGTACCGTTTGTTCTGGAACGAGGCGACGCGTTTGCGCTGGAGCACAAAGTTGTAGCGACAACAGAACTTGAAATTGATCCAACGCTGCAATTAGATCATGATCTGTTCTTACCTTTTATCGGTCAATAGTCAATAGAGAATCATCTATTGCCAACTGAAATTACAAACCTAACCGAAGTTACGCAGTTCGTCGGTTGAGTAGTAGCCTTTTTCGTATCGAAACCACACAACTGCGTAACTTCTACCTAATACAGACAACAGGGTATCACATTTAAAAAGACCTACCTTAGCCGTAATTGAAAACCAAATATCAAACACCATAGAACCTGTCACATCCATAGACGTCAAATAAGGAGAAACCCCATGTTCCTTTACCAACGCAGTCGTAGATGTTTACTTGGTTTTGTACTGTTACTTGCTTTACTGTTCCCGCTGCCCGCCGCAGTCAACACGGCTGTGGCAGCGCCGTTATCGCAAACGCCAGCCGACGTTCAAACCGATGCTGTGGCGACGGCTGAAAGCGAACACACCTTCTGGAGCGACGGCGAATTTCAAGAACGCGATCCAGAAGTAACCGATAGGCTTCAGGATTATTGGAGCACCGTTGGCCTCTCGCCCACCGCAGCGCAGATCCAAAGCGCGGCGTGGCAAAGCGATCACCCTTGGAGCGCGGCCTTTATCTCGTGGGTCATGCAAGAGGCTGGCGCGGGCAATCAGTTCCGCTATAGTGGCGCACACTGGCGCTACATTGCTGACGCAAAAAACAACGTCGGCAACGAAAACGAACTCTTCTGGGCCTTTGACGCCACCGAAACCGCGCCACAGATCAGCGATCTAATCTGCCGTGCACGCGCTGGTTCAGGTGCAACGTTCGCGAATATCAATGATGGTCGTGGGCGTTCAACCCATTGCGATCTGGTGACAGAAGTAAATGCCGATCACGTGATTGCGATCGGCGGCAACACCAAAGATGAATTTAATGGCCTTTCGGCTCATACCGTCGGCAAAAAGCGCGAAGAAATAGGCGCAGATGGTCTCCTATCCACCAACCACTTCGCCATCGTCCGCATCATGACGGACGCAACGATTTCACCTAACCCAAATCCAAATCCAAACCCGGATCTTGATCCAGTCCTAGATGACACTTGTTGGCCTGTTCACTCAACGACAACAGCGTCGGAAGATGTGAATGTATTCGCCATTCAGCACCTGTTGAACCACCAGGGTGCAGGAATTGCCGTAGACGGAGACTATGGTGGAGGGACAGACGCCGCCGTTCGAGATTTTCAGGAACAAAATGACCTGACCGTTGATGGTGACGTGGGACCAGACACATGGCAAGCCCTCGCTGTACTTGTCACCGCCAATACAAATACGCCAGATTCCATTCGGGCAGCCCAGCATCTTCTGAGATACAAATATGATTATGATCTGGGAACCACGGGTGCAAACGATGATGGTGTCGACGGTGATTGGGGCACTCTGACCGAAGACGCTGTCCGTGATTTTCAAGAACAAAATGGCTTGACTGTAGATGGTGATGTGGGTACAGACACATGGCGAGCATTGCTCTGCGATCCACCAGCCACAGAACCAGAGCCGGAACCCGATCCAGAACCCAATCCCGAACCAGAACCCGATCCGGAACCTGAACCCGAGCCAGAAGAAACATGCTGGCCCGTTCACTCTACGACCACGGCGTCAGAAGATGTTCACGTATTTGCCATTCAGCATTTGTTAAACCATTGGGGTGCAAACATCACGGTAGACGGTGAGTTTGGAACCAATACCGATGCTGCGGTTCGAGACTTTCAGCAAGAGGATGGCCTGACCGTTGATGGTGATGTGGATACAAATACGTGGCAAGCCTTGATTGTGCTCGTCACGGCCAATACCAACACACCAGATTCTGTTCGTGCGGTCCAACATCTGTTGAAATACAAATATAATTCCGAGCTAGGTACCACTGGCGCAAACGGAGATGGTGTTGATGGCGATTGGAGAGAGCTGACAGAAGCAGCGGTCAAGGACTTTCAGGAGCAGAACAACCTAGACGTCGATGGCGACGTTGGTACAAATACATGGACGGCACTAGTATGCGAGGAAGGAAATCCAACTGACCCAACTGATCCAACTGATCCAACTGATCCAACCGATCCAACTGATCCAACCGATCCAACTGATCCAACTGATCCAACTGATCCAACCAATCCAACTGACCCAACCGATCCAACCGGTGCTAAACCAGTGGTAACCAAATTAACGCCGTGCATAGGTGGACCATACTATTTCCCTGAAATAACAGATATTTTATTACCCTACACTTACAAGGCATCGGTAAATTGGAAAGATGGAACAGCTCGAACAGTTGTCTTTAATCTTAATGGAACATCATCTGGGGTCAACACGAATAGTTCAAATGCTAATGCTGATTTCAATTTTGCACGTAATTTCAATTATAGTTTGCCACCGCGACGCAATGTCGTAACGGCGCAAGCTAAAAATGCAAATGGTCAAGAAAGCAACGTAAAGAGATTGAACGCTTATGGAATCTTCCTCCCAGCTTGGCTACCCATTTCAGGAACGAAAGTAACCAGACCAGTCGATTGTAGAGGACGTCCGCTCGAATTATCCTATGGACGTTCATTCCCATCAAAACCCATAGAGGCACGGATCTCTAGGGTGCCAAACTTTATTCCCATCCTCGGGGGCTCGTCACTTGGTCTAAAGCGTACCCAAGCCTCGTTGAACGGCTCTTTCAAGGGTACAGGAAGTGGCTCAGGTACAGTTTCTGGTCAGACAGGTTTTGATGCTGCTGGTGGTGAAATTACGGGCAAACTCTCTGGCAGTCTCAATGGGACGATAAAGCCAAAGGATGGCATAAAAGTTACCGGCGGTTCGCTTGGGATTGGGGTTAGTGGAACAATCAAGAAAACGCAACCAGTAATAGATCTTATCTGTAAGGGTGTCACTGGAGGAAGCTGCCCGCTTAAAGAGGCCGAGGGTTGGTTTGTTGTCGGTGGCGCAGTAAAGAAATTTAACGAAGCTGCGAAGATTCAAGGAAGTATTACGGTTGGGATGGATGGCAAAGCGAACTTTGAGTCCACTTCAGAAGACCGACTTAAATTCAAGTCCGGTGAAATATCCGCCAAGTTGGGTGCTAAAATTGCAGCCATCATCAAGATGTTCAAGGTTACTGGTGAAGTATTTGGAGGTGGTGAAGGCACAGTTACGATGCAAGTTCCTAAGGATCCATCATATTTGAAAAAGATTTCTGCAAAGCTGATGGCTGGGATCAAATTAAAGGCATGGAAGTTTGAACGTATATTCACTGTAGAGCCAGATCCGTGGACATACTCACCAGGCCTGGCAACGGTCAATGCCGCTGGTATGGAGCAGGTTCTGGTCACTGATTCTGGCTGGCATCCAATCCCGCGCACGTATGTACAACCTGATATCAGCTATGCAAGTTTCCATGCGAATGAATCACCTATCATGCTGGGCGCCGTAGCAGCATCAATGGTTACGGATGCAACATTCAGACCTACACAAGAAAACCGTATTGCAGGCAATGTCTATCCAGAGGGTCATCCAGCAATTTCTAGTGGTGATACGCCAATTTTGCTATGGGTTCATGATGATGTAGATAAGCCGCTGATGTCAGGCGAGGAAATTTATTTCTCCCGTTATCAGGCTGGCACGTGGAGTGAGCCACAAGGAATCACGAATGATGACTTGCAAGATTTTGCTCCTCAAGTGGTTCAGCTTAATGATGGGCAAGCGATGGCCGTTTGGGAACGCAACAAAAATGTGCAAGACGCCACCGCAGACCTATCGGTTGATTATGTTAGCGGGTTTGAGATTGCCTACGCAGTTTGGGATGGAACTACTTGGGGTGCGCCACAGCTTCTAACCGAGAATGAATATCTTGATCATTCACCTCAACTAGCCCTAGGAGGTAATGGTCAACCTCTGCTAATTTGGTTAGGTAATAGCAGCAATAATTTGCTTGGTAGCACTGATGCGCCATCCCAAATCCACTATTCTGCATGGGATGGTGCTGTGTGGTCTGCACCTCAAGCAATTTCTAGTACGGCCGGTGTGATTGTCAACAGCAATGTAGCACACCTGAATGATCAAGCAATGGCGATCGTTTATACACTTGACACCGATGGCGATACATTCACATCTTTTGATCAAGAGATCTTCGTTGTTCAATGGATCAATGGGCAGTGGTCCGCACCAATTCAAATTACAAATGATCAAGCTCCGGATTTCTCACCATCAATTTTCTACACAGCCGGTGGACAACTTCAGCTATTATGGCTAAAAGACGATACACTCTATGCGTTACTTGATGGGCTGACCGGCACACCTCTGACTGTCGTAACCGAGGAGGCGTCAGAACTTCTGGATTACAATGCCACACGCGATCCAGAAGGGAATCTGTTTATCATTTGGGAGACTTCTTCGGAAGCAGGTATCGACGCATTTTATGCTGCATATGATCAAAATAGTGCTACTTTCAGTAAAAAGCAACAGTTAACAACTGACGCGCCGTACGAAAAACTAATGGCATCGGCATTTGTTGCGAATGGGGAATTCCTAACCGCTTATAATAAGGTAGCACTGGAAACGCAGGACATCGAAGGGTCAAACGGCGTAACCTATGAAAATGTAACCGTTTTTGGAACAACCGATCTTTACGTCATAAGACACTTCTTTGGTACAGACCTCACGATTGAAGCAGAGCAAATTAGTGTTGCACCAGAGCAGCCACAACCTGGTGAGTCGGCGGTTATCTCCGCAACAGTGAACAACAACGGTGCGCAGGCCGCAACAAACCTGACCATCGAATTCTACTTAGCCAATCCGGACAACCCAGAAGCGGAGGGTACATTAATTGGAACAAGCGAAGTGGGCGGGGCATTAGTTGGCGGGGATACTGCAACAACTACTATCGACTGGGTTGCCCCTGACACGCCCGGTCCCTATGCCATCACCACTAGAGTTCGTGCTGAAGAGCAAGGAACAGAGCTAGATCCCACAAATAATGAAGCCCAACTACGTATATCTTTACCTGATCTGCAGCTAGATGATATCCAGATTGACTACAACCCATCACAATTAATTACGATCACGGCTATCATATCTAACGCTGGGCCAAGCGAAGCCAGTGCGACAGATTTACAACTCAGGCTCGATGATGTCATAACCGGAACAGCAGTTGCAAATGAAAGCGTACAGAGTATCGAAGGTCAAGCCGACGCCGAAGTCCGGCTAGCGGTCGATGTTAGCGCACTATCAGATGGGCGCTATTCGCTCTTCGGAATTCTTGATACAGCCAATACTGTTGATGAGTTTGATGAAGATAACAATAGCGAACGAGTAACGCTTGCTCTTTTGCCCAATGTCTATATCGATTCTGCCTCGCTGATCACAGATACAGATGGCGCAAGTAAGTCAATGGTTGTAACAGTGATTAATGACGGAGCACGTGACGCCGAAGATGTCGAGATCGCACTATATTCCCAAGGCTCGCAAACGGATGCGGGCTCGCTCATCGCTGAAACGGTAGAACTGCTATCGGCGGCTAGCTCACAGGTGCTCACATTTACGCTTGAGTCGGGTGTCGACGGCGCATATGTGCTCGTTACATTACCTGAAGGAGTCGAGAACGAGAACGCAGATGAGACGCCAATCGCAGTTGGCGAAACACAGGCAGATCTAGCGTTCTTGCAAATCCGTTCGGATACAGATGTAGTTTTGGGAGGAGAAGAGATCTCTGTTCTGTTGAGTTTCGAAAATGTCGGTGCAGTTGCTGTTCCAAATGCCACGATACAATTCACTGTTCCTGATGGAACTACGTTTGTCGAAACTCAGGCGAACAGCAGTTGGAACTGCAGAGATGCCGCGCCAAGCGGTACGCTTTGTGAGGCCAGCCTGAACGAAGTCCGTTCAGGTACAAACGAGATTACCGCTACACTAAAAGCTGTTGCAGCTGATGCCTTACTTGATCTTGATTATATCGAGCTACAAGCCTCAATTGACGCTGATTCGGTTGGCGTCTACGAATTCCCACTGGTAAGCATCCCTGTTCAAGTCGATTCAGTCGGCCCTGATGGACCAGTACAAGTACCTGCGTCAATAATCAGTGCGGTCTGGACAGATTTCAATCGCAACGGCCGTTTTGATAGCGATTCTATAGAAAGGGCCATTGAAGGTGTTCAAATTCGACTTTTGAGCGAAGAAGGTGAAGTTGTAATCACAACGGAGACTGGTCCGGATGGCGTATTTGAGCTAGTTAATGTGTTGCCTGGAACCTATCGCATTGAATATGTGCTGCCAGAAGAATTTATAAGTACGATCGACGAGGAATCTGTTGTACGCTCAGACCTATTCACCTTAGATTCCGGCAGCTTCAGGAGCGATCTAAACTTAGGCTTTGTTGCACCTACCTCGCTTCCAATAATCTCAGAACCTGATATGCCGACACAACCGCTCATTGAGCTATATGTACCTATTGTCGTGAAGTAACCAACACGACAGAGCTAAAGTTCTACTAAAGGGAAGAGGCCCAATGCTAACCGATGCATTGGGCCTCTTCCCTTTTTTTATGCAACAAATGCTTTTCTCTTCCCCCGACCCCTCATCATCCCATAAAAACGTCACCTCGAACGCCTTCACGGTGCGATAGCGCTGTAGTCGATTCGCAAACGCAAACTGATCATTCATCTCGTAGCGTTGGAACACGTCCAGCCCGCGATCTAGCAGAATCTTCCAGCCATGATCCGTCACAATGTGCCGCGCGTGGATCAGCCCATCCTCGTCGTACGCCCACGTAAAATGGATCCCAATCGGCGCGCTCGCAAGCTGCATCTGCGTGAAATACTCTTCTTGCTGTTCTCGATTATACTCATCCGCTGCGGTTAACAGATGCACCGCAACCTCACCCTCGTCCGACTTCTGCGCCGCAACTGTCTCCAAAAGCTCCATCAAATTGCGCGCCTGATAAAAGAGCCGCACGTACGGATCCGTGATCGTAATCTGCGTCGCGCCCGCCAAACCGTGGAAGTATCTCCTCATTCCCCACGACGCCATCAAAGACAACATGACCCTATCCGCACTCGCAAATCACTACGAGGTTAAGCCATAGAGCAACACATACGTACAGTATAAGACTCGTTACACGCTCTGCGTGGAATGCCCAGCTAGGCGCTCCGCGTCATCCTATCCATAGGCCTCATATATGTTGTCTCACCTCAGCACCCATCGTGCTAGTGAATCCCAATGCAAATAACTGAACAGTTCCACTTGCTGTTTTATCGCCAAAACGAAGGAACTAACCGTCATGGTATTTACCCCCATGTTATTAGACAGCTAACAGAAAGCACTTTTCTCTTGATTTGGGTCCATCCAAACAGTACACTAGCCAAAACGCCGGTACATATCGATCTCTATACTGTACCGCCATGCTTTTGTAGGGGAACGGCCTTGCACCTGCCCACAATCGGACTCATCAACAATGACCAACGCAACCACCGAAACACGTCGCTGCTCTGGATGTGGGAACGAATTCCTAGAAGGGGCAACCGTCTGTTACAAATGTCCTCAAATCAAAAAAGATGCCAAGCGCGCTGGGCACAGCACACCTACCCCAGCAAGCAAAAGACGCTCTTCATCTCACAAGAGCAAGTCAGAATCGCCCGTAGCCAAAAAGACAACCCCCGCCTCAACGCGCACAAAAACCACTTCATCCCAAAAGCAATCTTTGTCGAAGCCCAAGGGTAAACGCGCGCGTTCAAAATCGTCAGCACGATCATCGCGTCGAAAAGCAGCACCGAAAGCTTGACCGACCCTCACCTTTGATAGCATTTGTGCCACCATCAATCAACTTCGAAAGCCCATGCCCACAAAGCAAAAAGCGGACAATTTTAACCGTCTCGTCTTCGACATTTATGAACACTCCATGACCGTTAGCAAAATCATCGAACAAAGTGATCATGGTGACGAAATCGTTAAACGACTGCGGAAGAATGGTACCCTTTTAGATCGATTGTTCGATCAAATTGAAGCCAAACTCTACGAAATCTTGCACGCCAAATATCCAAGCATGAACCCTGCCGTACTCAACATCTGGTATGGCCTTAGCACAGATAGAGATGCCACCCACCAAGCGATCGCCAAGGAACTCAACATCAGCAAAGATAGTGTAAGCGAAACCCGCACCGCCTACCTCAAACACCTGCGCAGCCCCGGCACAATTGCCGCCCTCGAACAGATCATCCGCCAAGCCGCCCACCAAGCCAGCACCTAATTCCTAGCACAAAAAAACGCCCAGCCATCAGGCCAGACGTTCTCTGTTAATCAATTTTCCTCGCTCCACACGCTCAGCGTGGGAGCAACCACCAGACGCTCCGCGTCGATATTTTTACTCACTATCCTCATCCGGTGGATGCCAACCAGCACCAATCCACAACTCGCATGACTCTTTTAATGCAATCCGATTTAACTTCAGCCCATCAACCGTCGCTCGTCGCGTTGGCGTCAGCCCTTCCATTGTGATCCCACCATCTTTCCATGCAAAATGTTCAGCCCAACGTTCCTGCACGGGATGAAAGAAACGCACAACCTCGCCAGACTCTGGATCCGTACCAACAATCCGTTGTCCCTTAATCAGGTTGCATCGCCAGCACGCCATACACAGATTGTCCAACTTCGTGGGTCCGCCTAATGATTCTGGCACCACATGGTCTATCGTCATATCATCGGCGACAACCTTTGCGGCAGTCTTGTAGTAGGCACACATGTACCCATCACGCTCATGGACCGCATCCCGCAGCAAGTCAGGAATAGACGTTCCGCTCATGACAGCGCAGCATCTGGACCGAGGCTAGAAATATCATGCCCCCGCTCTTTCAATAGCACGGCAGCTTTAGCCTGCACAAGCATCGTTCGATCATATTGATCGGCCAGTGCCTCAGCCTCAGCCGCTTCAGATGCATTCAACCCGGTCGACTGCTGTTTCCCAAGCAAGAACTCCATCCGCGACCGTTCATCCTCACCCAAACGCGTGCGGGCTGCATTCCACAACTCGGTGTCAGTCAAAAACGCCAGTTGGTCCAGTTCATCAACCAAACCAGCCGGTAACGCTTTCTGTGCTGGCACATCATCAATAGTGCGTTGCTGTAAACGCACCGCCGACTCAACAACCGCTGTCAAGCTTGCATTCAACATCGCCGCACGACGTTGTAAAAAGTCATATATCTCTGGAGACAACTCAATAGAATAGCTCATATCTGGAATTATATCATCAATCGATCTCAAGACTCAACCCCACTTGCAAAAAAGCGCCAACCCCAGCCATGCACCGTCACCACATGCTCCTCATCCGACACCTCTCGAATCTTCGCCCGCAGCCGTCGCACCATCGCACCAACCGCTTGCGGCGTCACACCATCACGCACTACATTATCCTCATAGATCGCATCAATGATCTCATCCTGACTCACAATCTTCGACTCGCTCTCATGCATCAACATATAAAGCGCCTACTGCGACCGCGACAGCGTTGAACTGTGCGCCGCCGTCTCCATATTCACAATTGTCTTCAAATCAATAGTTGGTTTTATCATCATGTCTCCAATTATATCAAAAAACAGAACAAACGTTCAGCTATGATAGCTGATGCACCCGAAAGTAACGCCACTCAGACGCACCAGCTATCCATAATCAACGCATCACAAATGACGTTCTACACGTTCCAGGCATCGCCCACACTTGCCCGTTTCTGGGCCGACTCAATGTCTACTTCTACCAAGCGCACGTAGATGAGAACCGTTTCCAATTTTTCATGTCCTAACATTCTTTGTAGCTCCAGTGGACTGCCACCGTTACGCAAAAAGTTAATCGCAAAGGTATGCCGAAATCGATGTGGGCCAGCCGCTTTCACACCATAACGTCTACCTGCATGTGCAAGGATCTGGTACACATGATTTCGCTCCATCCGTTTGCCATTTCTCGTTACAAAAAGCGGATCCGCGGCTTTATATTCATCACGCTTTGTCAGATACTGCCACAGTCGTCTTCGGCTGCGATCACCCATTGGCAAGACGCGCTGCTTATCTCCCTTTCCATGTAAAATCACCAGTCGTCCATTTTGTCGATTGAAATCCATTATGTTCAAATCACATAACTCGCCAACACGAATACCGGTATCCAGAAAAAGTGCCAAAATCGCAATGTCGCGCACGTAACTGGAACGTTCCGCCTCCACATACTTATCATTTACTCGATCATATGACTTCATATAACGCACACCCTTACTTATGAGTTTGACCTCTTCTTTCGTGAAAGGGCTTCGCATCTTGTGCCGTACTTTTGGTCCAGCTACATGTTCTGCAAACACGTTTAGGATCTCCATTTCCTTCGATGTCCATTTCCAAAATGATGAAAGTGCAATCCAGTGATTTTTGACTGACTGGGGCTGCAAACTGCGTTCATCCATCAAATAATTTAGATAGCCGTTTAGCTGGTGGTGTGTCATCTTCTCCACATGCTCATCCGCGATCCATTCTTCGAAACGACTGAATACTCTCGAATATGAGGCGAACGTCGACTCTGCCCGATCAGGTTTATTTGCTAGCCAATATCCTTTTAATGCATCTGAAAACCGCATGAAATTCTTCCAATAATATTTCTTAAGGCTTGTTACTTGTCCCCCTAAATATGCACCTAGTAATGGTGACTAAATAACTTGGACAATTAGGTGGCCCTTGGGATGGCCGTATAATTCCAGCGAGGCAGAAAGTCATCAAAGAGAATCGGCATATTATCGATGAAATTTTGTGTAGCTTTACGCTTAGTATGATAGAGATGATCTAATAGATGCACAGAAACAGAAAGCCCTTGCTTGGTTTTAGTCCGTGAGATGAGCCGTTGGACAAACTCAGCGCTTTTAAAAAGCACGCCTTGACAAGCCCGCGTAACATGAGGGAAAAGACGATGCTCAACAGGGTTGTATTTAGAGCAATAAGGCGGGTAATGGGCGATGCGAATCTCGATGCCGATTTCATCGACCAACTCTTGTAAATCTTGTTTAAAGATATGCGATCTAGATGCGTTGCTACCACCTCCGTCACAGAGGATTAGAATTGAAGTTGCATCGGGATAATCGAATTGTCCTTTTTGACCCCACCAGCTACGAATGCAATCACAGGCAAACTCAGACGTATCTCGACTTGTACCGATATGAATAAAGCCATGGTTGAGTTCGATATCATAGATTGCATGAGGGATAACCGTTCCTTCAGCGAAACTATTAAAATCGTGGTCAAAAGCGCGTATTTCCGCCGCTGTATAGAGTCTTCCATCCCGATAAAAGTTGCCGATCTTCTCTTTCTTTTTCGTATCAATACTTACGATAGGGTTGCCAGCGGCCTTGTATTCGGCTTTTCGCTTAGCGATTTTTCAAATTGCTCATTGCGGTCAGCAATCTCATCCTTCATTGTCTTTTTTTTTGGATCTTACGCCGAGACAACTTATGTTTTCGCAGTAACTGCTTTACCACGTTTTCACTAACCTGTATATTATGGCGTTCATGCAGACGGTCCGCTATCTCTCGACGAGATAGATTGCACCAACGCATATCAACCTGCATCGGGTCGCCGGCTATGTTGTCATCGATTACATCCAGAAAGGCTGCATTTATCTTTGGCTGGTTTTTCTCGTATGCGTTGCGACCACCACCGACACGACGTATCCGTTTATCTTGTTCTGTTTCGGTCCCTAGCTTATCAAGCTCTTTTTTTCCAGCTGCGATTGTGCTACGTGAACAGCCCA
>Ga0209185_1001437_pt1 | contig 20715 bp, 14 predicted proteins | sample SidtaG_2_FD_187425 | JGI IMG/M metagenome (GOLD analysis project Ga0209185, IMG submission 187425) | Marine algal microbial communities from Sidmouth, United Kingdom - Sidmouth_Asex2 metaG (SPAdes) (version 2) | ecosystem: Host-associated > Algae > Red algae > Unclassified | place: Sidmouth... | reverse complement strand
AAACTGAAGTAGGTGCTAATCATAAATTTATTAAAATGTCAAAATCAAGTGGTTTAAAAAATGCTCCTAGTAAAACTGGAAAAGCTTCTGGCAAAGGTAGAGGAAATAATGCACCTCGTACATCTGGTGGTAAAGCCAATGGCACTTCTAAAGGTGTTAAAAGTAATTATGCTTTTTGTTGTTAAGGTTGGATAAACCCATATACTTACTTTATTTGGTTACTAAATAACCAACCTGTAGCATTAATGCACATTTATCGAATACTATTTTGTGTAAATTTGTAACTTAAAGCTTTTGCTTCTCAATTATCTCGCTGCTCAAAAGTTTCGTTTTTCTTATTGTCAATTCTTTTGGCAATTAAATAAATTAAGGCAATAATTACACTAACTAAAATTAGTAGTTGTAAGCCAAGTATCAATAGAGAAATCATAATCATTTATTTAAATTTTACTGCGGTGCCGTAAGCTAAAATTTCTGCAACGCCTTGCATAATCATTGAAGTTGTTAAACGCACATTAATAATAGCGTCTGCATTTAATCGTTCGGCATCTTTAATCATTCTATCCAAAGCTTGCTCTCTCGAATGTGCTTGCAATTTAGTGTATTCGCTAATTTCGCCACCAACTATGTTTTTTAAGCCTGCAAAAATATCTCTACCAATATTTCTGGCCCTAACAGTACTTCCTCTTGCTATACCTAAAATTTCTACAATTTCTTTGTTTGGCACTTGCTCTGTTGTTGTTACAATCATATTTGTTTTAGTATAAAACACAAGTTTTTGTTCCATAGTTCCATATTTTGTTATTTATGATAAATCTTCAACCGTTTGTTAATAAAATCTACTTTCAACAAATGTTTTGATATCTACTTTTGTGAAACTACAGTTTAAATAGTAAACCAATTTCTTATGTGCAATTACAATATTTATTTTATATTAATTTTTTATTGATGAGCTTTACAGGATTAGCTCAAGTAACAACAAGTGCGATGTCTGGTTTTGTAAACGATGATAATGGTGAACCACTTTTGGCAGCAACAGTAAAAGCCACACATTTACCTTCTGGAACTTTAAATGCAGGTAATTTAATTAACTCAAAATGGGGAGTGCGTAAATCGGACACCAATACTTCATTATTTTAACCCATAGGTGTAAACCGATGGAAACCCGCAATATAGTTTTGATGCAAAGCTGACAAATACTTTTAAAAACGATTTTAGCATTATAATCCGTTGGAAAGTTTTAGTAGGATTAAGGTTTGTATTCTAAAAATAAAAAAAATAGTTTTTAGTGAATTAATTATTAATAAGAAGTGTTACTGTAAATGTGACTGTATAATCAAAAACAGTCTATATTTTAAGATGCAACTTAGAAATATTGCAAATGATAGCAGTAACTATTTAGATGGACTGAAAAAAGAACTAGTTCAACTAATTAATAACTTAGTGCATTTATGTAACACCCACAATCAACAACAGCTTATTTGGTGTGGTAGAACCGATCAATGGTCTATTTTACAACATTTAGAGCATATCCACCTTCACAACGTATCTTTTATAGAAAAATCATTTAACTCTTTAAATGATTTACCCACAAGGCCCGATCAAAACTCTACTTCACAGCCTTTTAGGCATAGCTCTAGTGGCAGTTTATATATAAACTCTATAAGTCCAGATTCTCAATTAAAAATGAGAGCCTTACCTAATTTTGTTCCTACAGGAAAATTAGACCGTTTAAAAACTTTAAAAAGACTTAAAAAATCAACCGGCGAAATGTTTAAATTAATAGAAGAATCGAGATTAATTAACTTAAACAACATTAGACTAACAATACCCGGGTGTAACTTAGTTTTTTATTTGGGCGATGTTTTACAAATCATCATACAACATACAAACAGGCATGTAAAGCAAAATTAATACTTTGGTTTCCAATCCCGCCTTTCCAAATTAGTTAGTAATCTATCTACAAAGCAACCAAACCTACTTCCAAAAAAAAGTATCTTAAAAAAGTAAATTTTAATAATTATTAATTTTTTTTAGAAGCTAAAGATACGTGCCATACACAAGCTTCAGTTCCGCCATTCGTTCAAATACCATTTTACCAACGCTTCACAACCAAATATAGATATTCAATAAAAAATGGTATCACCATAAAAAATGGGACTAATTTTAAAGTTCTGTTTTATCGCATAAATTTTTCTTAGTATAGGTTTTTTAATAAGCACCATAAAGCAACAAATCATCAGTCATCATATTTTGTAAGATTGTCATACAAAAAGTACCTTTTTATTTATTTTTGCGTTTACTCTTTTTAAGCAATAAAGCTATGAATATTTATCAGCGCAAGTTTAGGTGGAAAGTAATATTATTAATTTTAGCGTTAATAATTGCAGGTTTTACCTTATGGTACACCAACAATATTGCAGAAAAAATAGGTATTGAAGAAGAAAGAAAAATGGAATATTGGGCAAAAGCTCAATTTTATGCTGCTCAAATAGACGAAACGGTAAAAGGCTTCGAATTTGTGCACGAAATAGTGCGAAACAATAACACTATACCCACTATTTGGACTAGCGATAATGACGTAATTAAAGGAGTAAGAAACTTTGATACATTAAAACTAAACCGAGGATGGGATGAAAAAGACAGCTTAAAGCGTTTAAAAGATAACGAGTTTTTAATAAGCGAGTTAAATGAAATGAAGAAAAATGGGAAACTTATTGAAATTAATTACGAAGAAGTTTTAGATAACAATGAACTGTACCAAATTAATGAAAGAGTCTATTACAAAGATTCTATTCTATTATCGCAACTAAAATACTATCCATTAATTCAATTAGCAACTATTGGTATTTTTTTGTTATTTAGCTATTTGGCTTTTAGTGCGGCTCGTAGATCAGAGCAAAACCAAGTATGGGTAGGCATGGCTAAAGAAACTGCGCACCAATTGGGTACACCACTATCGTCTTTAATTGGTTGGATTGAATTAATTAAAGCAAATGAAGAAGAAGCAAATGAGCAAGAACCCATTGGTATAGAGTTAGAAAAAGATTTAGATCGCTTAAAGTTAATTACCGATCGGTTTTCTAAAATTGGCTCTCAACCAAAACTAAAAGCAGAAAACCTTTACAATGAAGTAAAAGCTACCTACGATTATATAAAGCGCAGGGCATCAACCAAAATAAAATTTGCACTAATAAATAATACTAACACGCCAGCTTATATGTCTCCACCATTATTTGATTGGGTGGTTGAAAATATTTTAAAAAATGCCTTAGATGCAATGCAAAGTACTGGGGAAATTATTGTAACTTTATCAGAAAATAATAACACACATACCGTAGACATTTATAATAGCGGAGAACCACTTCCAAAAGCAAAATGGAAAACCATATTTAAACCAGGTTACTCCACAAAAAAAAGAGGTTGGGGTTTAGGTTTATCACTATCAAAGCGTATTATTGAAAAATATCATAAAGGGAAAATTTTTGTAAAAAGCTCCGAAAGTAATGTAGGAACTACTTTTAGAATAGTATTACCCAAGTTGAACAAATAATGAGGTTTTGTAACATAAATTTAATTTTTGGCCTAGTATTAATTCTGGTAAGTAATTTTACTTTAGCCCAAGTACAACTGCTATTTGTAGATTTTGATACCAACCTACCAATCGAAAATGTAACTGTTTTTTCAAAAGATCAACAATATTATGGCACCGCTAACAAATTTGGCAAACTTACTATACCACAATTAAAAGATGATATTAATTTAACCGTTCAACACCTCAGTTATTTTTCGGAAGAATATACTTTTAAAAGCATCGCTCAAAAAAACACCATTCGATTAATAAAAAAATCTATTGAATTAGATGAATTTGTTGTTTCGGTATCTAAAAAAGAAGAACGCCTTTCGCAAGTGAGCAACAAAGTGAGTATTTTGCCAGCCAAAGCATTAACACTTAGCAACTCGCAAACTACTGCCGATTTTTTAACAGAAACTGGTAACGTGTACATCCAAAAAAGTCAAATGGGCGGTGGAAGCCCAATTATTAGAGGTTTTGAAGCCAATAAAATTTTGATTGTTGTTGATGGTGTAAAGCTAAATAATGCCATTTATAGAGGCGGTCATTTGCAAAATGTTATTACAATTGATCCTGCTGTTTTAAACAGTACAGAAGTAGTGTATGGCCCTGGTTCTCTAATTTATGGTAGCGATGCTATTGGTGGAGTAATGCATTTCATTACTAAAACACCAAAATTTTCATCCAATAAAAATATCTCTTTTAATGCGAATGCTATGTTAAGAACAGCTACAGCCAACCAAGAAAAAGCTACCCATATTGACTTTAATATTGGCAGTAAAAAATGGGCCTCATTAACAAGTATTTCTTATGCCGATTTTGGTAATTTAAGAATTGGTGCAAACAGAAAAGCTACAGAAGGTAGTTGGGGACAAATGCCTTACATTGTTGCTATTGATGAAGACGGAGAAGATGTGGAAGTAGAAAATGAAAATAAAAATATATTACAACCAACTGCCTATCATCAATGGGATTTTTTGCAAAAGATTCGATTTCAGTTAAACGAACAACATAATTTTAACCTCAATTTACAGTATTCTACCTCAAGTGAAATACCAAGGTTTGATAAAATGAATGATGTAACTATTGGCAATAATACCTTAACACAGCCTAACTGGGCAAAATGGAATTATGGCCCACAAAATCGTTTTTTGGCTGCTATAAATTACAATTATGTGAGTAATGATAACATTTTTGCCAATACAATTAACACTACAATTTCTTATCAAAAAATAGATGAAGACCGAGTAAAGAGAAAATTTGGTGGTACACAAACCAATTTTAACGAAGAAGATGTGCACGTGTTAAGCTTTACAACTGATTTAAGCAAAACGATCAATTCCCAAAATAGCTTACAATACGGTATTGAACTATCTTACAATAATGTAATATCAAATGCTTTTTTACAAAGAGGTAATAAAATTTTAGAAGAATATTTGCTTACAAGATATCCAGATGAAGGTAGTACCATGAGTACTTTAGGTGCTTATGTAAAACATAAATATCAACTAAGTGATAAATTGACATTTACTGATGGCTTTAGGTTTACACACAACAATCTTACTGCTAATTTTTCTGAAAATGTAACAGACATTCCGGTGAAAAATTTTAACGGCAGATTTAATGCAATAACAGGAGCAGTTGGGGTAAACTATTCACTAACCGATAAAACAAGAATATTTAGTAATGCAGGTACTGGTTTTAGAGCGCCCAATATTGATGATTCGGCCAAGTTTTTTGATCCACAAAATGGGATAGTGGTGGTACCTAATTTGCAACTAAAACCAGAATACACTTTAAATGCTGATATTGGTGTGCAACACGTAATTACTAACAAAGCGGTAATTAAATTAGATGCTTTTTATAATTATTTATTCAACGCTATTGTTCGGCGGCCAACAATGTTAAACGGTGCTGATAGTTTAATTTTTGAAGGCCAATTAAGTAAAATATTTAGTAATCAAAATGCAGGTAGTGCCTCTGTTTTTGGTTTGTCTGTTAGCTTAAATGTAAACTTTGTAAAGTCGCTTAGTGGTTACTTGCATCACAATTATATTAAAGGAGTTGATATTAAAGAAGCGGTGCCTTTGGGGCATATTCCACCGCAATTTGGAGAAACGGGCTTGCATTACAAACATTCGAAATTTGAAGCCAAATTTTTTATGCGCTATAACGGCACTAAGCCCGAAAGTTTATACAGCCCTTTTGGAGAAGATAAAGAAAGTGAGGCATTAGATCAACGGTATACACCAAGTTGGCAAACTTTTAATGTTAAGTTTAATACTACTTTAAGTAAGGGCATTGCCATTTCTGGTGGAGTTGAAAATATTTTTGATCAACACTATAAGCCATTTGCTTCTGGTATTAGCGGGCCAGGTAGAAATTTTATATTAGCTATTAGAAGTAGTTTTGGGCAATAAAAAAGGCTATCTCAATAATTTGAAATAGCCTGTTTATTATTTTACGAATTAAAATCTACTTTCCTGCTTCGAATCTTTTACTTACTTCATTCCAATTAATTACATTAAAAAATGCTTGTACATAATCTGGTCTTCTGTTTTGATAATTTAGGTAGTAAGCGTGTTCCCATACATCTAAACCAAGTATGGGTGTGCCTCCACAGCCAGCATCAACATCCATTAATGGATTGTCTTGGTTGGGGGTTGAGCAAACTTCTACTTTGCCGCCTTTGTGTACGCAAAGCCAAGCCCAGCCAGAGCCAAAACGAGAGCCTGCTGCTTTGGCAAAAGTTTCTTTAAAGCTATCAAAGCTTCCGTAAGCGGCATCTATTGCTGTTGCTAAATCTCCACTTGGTGTACCCCCACCATTTGGTGACATTACTGACCAAAACAAACTATGGTTGTAAAAACCACCACCGTTATTTCTAACTGCATCATTGCTCGATGCCATTTTCAATAATTCTTCAATGCTTTTATCTGCCATATCTGTACCTTCAATAGCTGCATTTAATTTGTTGGTGTAACCGTTATGGTGTTTGCCATGATGTATTTCCATGGTACGGGCATCAATATGAGGTTCTAAAGCATTATGTTCGTAAGGTAATTTCGGTAAATCAAAAGCCATAATCAATTCTATTTATTTGTTTATTAAAATTCAAAATTACGCATTTTAGTGCAGTTTAACAATTATGTTTTTTTTATTTCTAACAGGGGAGCGGCGTTTGAATAATAGCCCCGATTGCAGAGGAAATCCTTTTTTGTTCCATTATGGGTCAATAATAAATGGACAAAAAAGATTGGAACGAAAAGCGGGACTGCAGTTTATTCGAGCCTCGCATTTTCGCTTCCCTTCATTATTTTTTTGTATTGGGTATTAAAATCGGTTAAAAACAATTTTTTATCTTCTTCATTGGCAATTGAATTTCCAAACTTTTCACAAGCTGTTTTGTGCTTTTCGGCTTGGTGCATATTGCCAAGAGCTAACTGGCATTTCCACATCACTTCTTGTGCATAAGCATAATCAAAATCTTTAATGCCTGCTGTATTTTTATTTGCTATATCACAACACTTTTGTGCATAAATAAGGGCAGCTTTGGGGTTGCCAACAGCCAAAAATACACGAGCAATTAAATACATACCACGTTGCTGATTAACTTGGTTACCTGCATAACGCCAATGTAAATTGCTGGCATGCGCATAGTCAATCAATTCATAACCTTCTTCAATTGTAATTGATGATTTTGAAAGTAATTGCCACACTTTTTGATTGAAATGAACAGCAAAATAACGATGTACAGTTGAATCTAAAGTGATTGGATTTTTTTTCATATTATGAAAGTTTGCTTACTCAAATATCATTATTTTTTCTGAATGTTGAAAGTTATCATTGTAAAAACGAACCATATATTGCCCTTTTTTCAACTTAGGGAAATCAATTTGTTGGTTGGTGTAGTTGGTATTTATTAGAATTTTTTCGGAGTACATTATTTGTCCGTTTAAGTTTATTATTTCCATATTGTAGTAACCGGTATCTTTAAAAGCCAACTCAAGTGGTAGACCACCCAAACGCGGAGAAACAGTACCCAAATTGTAATTAACAAAATTGTAGGTAATAGTAAACACAAAAAAACTTTGTGAAGCAGTTACTGTACAACCATTTGCTGCGGTAACGGTATAGGTAATGGTATGATTGCCAGGCCCAGCAATGGAAGGATTAAAAGCACTAAATACAACTCCTGTGCCAGAAAAAGTACCATTTGAAGGTAAACCAGATAAAGTAATTGGACTGTTAGAAGAGGTAACTGGTGGTAAATTTAAAATGGAAGCAGATACGTTGCTACAATCTACATTTTGAAAAATGGTGCAATTATCGGAAACGGTATTGCTATTTTCAATAATGCCTTGCGGTGTTAAATCTCTACCTGTAAAGGCAGTATAGTCTGGCGGGTATTTTTCTGATCGATAGCAAGTAAAACCACCAGAACTTCCACCTTGGTTTACAATAAAACCAGCATCTGGATTTTGATAATGCCACACTATATTGCCGGCTGGGTCAATTTCGAAAAAACGTCCGTTAAAACCTTCGCAAATAGTAAGGTTTCCATTTGGCTGCACATTTACACCGCTAAAAAATGGACTATAAAAAGTAGTGCCATTAACGCTACCGTTCCACTCAAAATCAAATGATGTTGGTAGATAAACTCCGTTAGCATCGGTTGTGTAATCGCCGTTTGCATTTGTTGGTGGGTTTAATATTACTACTTTACTAAAAGCACCTGCTGGCCTGCCATTACCATTATCGAAAATTGTAATTTTGCCTTGGTGTGGCAAGCCTGGGTTTACCCAATCGGCATTATGTTGCCCATAAAGAACTCTATCTGCTGCACTGCCGCTGTCGTAATTTTGAGGGTTGCCATAGCGATATAAAAAACTACCACCTTTACCAGAATTGCCACCTACAATACCTGCTGCTTCTGCCGTTTTGGTGGAATGATCTATTATGAAAATTTCTGAACAAGAAAAACAAGAGATAACAATTTGGTCTTTCGCAACATTATAATCGGTGCCATTAAAGTGCATTCTATCATCAGAACCAGTTCCATTTGGGTTGTTAATATTCCATAATTCTGGATGATCGGCTACCACACCATAGTTGCTTTTGGTTGCATCAAAATCTTGTATTATATGATCTTTTATTTTCCATTCCCAAACTATATTTGCCCCTGTTGGTCCATTGGGTTGTACTTCAATTATACTTTCTAAAGCGTGGTAGCCCGAACTTAAGGAAGACGGGTCACCACCCAAATTTATCCATTCTTGTGGCGTTACTCTTTCTTCTCTTATCAATAAAAAATTGTTGTTAGGCAAAATTGCAAGATCAGAATGAATGTATTCGTAAGCAGCACCAGGATACCATTTCCACAATACATTATTATCCCAATCACGCATTTCAATGTATTCAGCATTGCTGGTAATTTCACCACCATACCTAATTAAATTACCATTAGGCATTAAATAACCAGTATAATATGGGTTGTCGTCACACTCCCATTTGTTCACCACTTCACCACAATTATCAATTAAATAAGAAGTAGTAGAACTTAACGGACTAAACAAAGTATAGCCGTTATAAGCATCGGCAGTATTGAGCTTTAAGCCAACAGTAGGTTGGGCATCAACTAAAATGGCGCATAACAAAATGTTAATTACCAATAATATACGTAAAGAATACATCACTATTTTTTTTTGCTAAGATAAGATATAGAACTTATAAATTTAGAAATAATGCGACTGACATTTTACAGGTTTAATTTTGTATAGTTATACTATTGCGAAAGATTTTTGTTGATTTATTTATACGACGGATTATTATAAAAAATGAATTTAAATTAGTATTTTTGAAATTAGTATGTTTATTTATCAATAAATAAAGTACAATATTTATTTTATTAAAAAGTATTATTATGAAATTAAAATTAGTAGCGAAGTTTATTTGTATCACATTTTTATCAATGATTTCATTAAACCAACTTTCTGCCCAGCAATATTACAAAGTGGTTAAAGGCACCGATAACCCTGCAACAGCAGAACAAGTAGATGATAATGTAAATACAATTAATGATGTTCTGATTAAGTATGAAATCAATACTTCCAAAACTACTTCGACCAAAGAAAATTATAGCTTTTGGGTAGAATTTCTTAGCAAGAATAAGTTACCCAAAAAAAGAAAAGATATCATTTACAATCTTCTTAAACAAATGAAAACTGAATTGAGATAAATTTATTACCGTCCAAAATAATATTAACTAATCCATAAAACATTGACGCCATGAGAAAATATATTATATTTTTTATTATAATTATAACAACATTTTTTAATTTTAAAACAACGCTTGCTCAAAACTCTTGCATTGGCGGAGGCAGCATTATTGTTGAGCCGGTTTGTATAGAAATGTTAGTAGGTGGAGAGGCTTTTGATGAAGAAATTACAATTTTAACGACTATAACCGATAATGCTGGAACCACCTTAATAAATCAAGATTGTGCGCAAGAAGATGCTAACATAGGTAGTGGGGGAACCTCAAGTCAATTAGGACCCGGTTTTAGTACCATCAATATCCCAATACCCTATACCGCTGGGGGTAACTATGGTGACAATAATGACTTTCCAAATACCATAGATATTTGTTTTGATGTTTGGGAAGATGATGGCGGAGGTAGATGTACTTTTGACACTGGATTTCCCGCAGATGATGACTTTTGTAATACTTGTACTACTGTAGATATAGCTTCAATATGGGGAATAGGAGGTGCTTGCTCAGAAGCGCTAAATGCTGATGGTTCTGTTGATCCTTGTGTTGATACAGCACCTAACATTTTTAGAGTCAATTGTAATGGAGATTGGATTATTACCTATCAAGTATATTTAGATTTAACCCCTCCAATTGAGCTATCTTGTCCAGGCTTTTTATCACCAATGGGTGCACCAATTACCTTAAATGCCAACGAAAGTGGCACAACCGATTTAGTTTCGGGCGGAACTTGGAGTATTGTAAGTGGCGGCGGTTCAATAGTAGATAATGGAGATGGTTCTTCAACTTTCGATCCGGCTGGCACTACTCCTGGCACATCAGTACAAGTAGCATACACTGGTGATAATTGTTGTAGAACTATAGAAACCACTTGTTTTATTGCCATTGTTGAATGCCCCGAACTGGATGTTGTGACGATGAACGGCGATGGTTGCATAGGTGATAATGTAACTTTAGCAGCTACTGTTATGCCAACCACAGCAACAGAAAATCAAGATTTTGTAATTGTATGGCAAGAAGATGGAGTAGATATACCAAATTCAAGTTCGGCTGGCCCAGATGGGGAGCCGGGCACAGCAGATGATATTTCTTCTTTAACTTATGTACACACTTTGCCAGGCGTTGGCGTAGATGGTTGTACTTCGGTTGAACATACCTATACAGCACAATTATTTTGTATAACTAATTTTACTTTGCAAGAAGGAGATCCTAATGCGGCAAACGCTTCTACCGGTCCAGCAGATACGGTTATTCCCTACAATGCATCCAGTACTACCTGTGTAGATTTAGATTTGAGTTCCTTACCAGCTTGTGCATTAGCCGCCAGTTTCGAATATAGCACCATTGTAACCTCTGGCCCACCATTTGGAGCAAGTTGGATTTGTGAAGCTATTTTAGAAGTGCAAACACCAGTAGGAAATCAAGGGCCATTTTGTGATCCCTTTTATGCTGGTGCCTGCCCCACTTTAGGTTCGGGCAATACGTGCTTCGGAGGGCCTACTGGTGCAGGAACAAATTCATTTTCTGGTACTTCCTCCTTTGGTGGCTTAAACAGTACTACCCCAGCTCAAGGTATGTGGTCCGCTTGTTTTTTCGATTCCTTTAACGATACTGGTGGCACCGAAGGTGTGGTAAATTATATTTTTTTAGATATACAAGCATTGCTTCCACCTGGGTGCAGCATTAATGGCGCAGGTGCAACTATGGATGCAACGAATATTGGAAGCCCAGCCAATAACCCCGCAGCGGTTACCGTTTGTACAGCCCCAGTTTTAGACACAGATTTTACAGCTCCTACTGGATGTGATAATTTTGCAATAACCGACCTTTGTGGAACACTTGAAATTGGGTATGCCACAACTGCTGCAGGCCCTTTTGATAATACATTGGCCGATGCCTCCACCTTAGTAACCCCAGCAAATGGAGAAATGGTGTTTTACGAAATTAGGTTGCCAGGTTGTTCAGATTGTGCGGCAACTGCTGGCTCTTTTACACTAATGGGTTGTTGTAGTGTTACCGAACCAACCACAACAGGTGCTACAGTTTGCGAAGGTCAACCCGGAAGTTTAATGGCTGTCCCAGGAATGAATTGCACCACCATTAATTGGTTTGCTGATGCAGGAGGTGCTACAATGGTTGGTAGTGGTGTAACTTTTAACCCTACCGATACCACACCAGGCACCTATACTTATTATGCACAATGTGTAGATGGTTCAATAACCGATTGTGAAAGTATGTTAGTACCTGCTGATTTTGTGGTTAATGCACTTCCGGTGGTTACTTTATCAATGCCAGCTTTAGCGTGTGGTGCAGGGCCTCAAGCTTTAAACCCATCGCCAGCCGGTGGCAGTTATAGTGGCACAGGCGCACCATTTGTAATAAGTGATGCCATTGATGGAGAAGATTTAACAATAGGTGTACCATACAATTTAACCTACACCTATACCTCACCAGAAGGTTGTACCAATGCAGCATCTATCAGCTTTACTTTTATACCTGATTGCGATGCCGATGGTGGCAGCTTTCCAAGTGGTCAATAGTATTTCATTTTTTTTATAAGATATTTAAAAGCTCATTCATTTTTTTGGATGGGCTTTTTTTATGGAGCGATCGTACCCAAATTATAGTTAACGAAATTATAAGTAATGGTAAATACGAATATTGAATTTGATACTGATGCTGTACATCCATTATTATCAGTATAAGTATAGGTAACTAAATGTTGACCTGTACCAGCAATACTTGGATTGAAGGCACTAAACACTACACCATTTCCACTAAAAACTCCACCAGATGGTGAAGCAGTTAAAGTAATTGGACTATTGTTAGAGGCGGTTATCGGTAAACTAAATATTGGGTTGGGTAATGTATTAACCGTAATGGTAATTTGATCCATATCAGTACAGCCATTTCCATCGGTAACAATTACGGTGTAGGTAATAGTAGAATTTGGTGAAGCCGTAGGGTTAGCAATATTAGAATTGCTCAAACCGATTGAAGGTGTCCAGAAATAACTGTTTCCACCCGATGCATTTAAAGTAGTTGAACTGCCTTGGCAAATACTTACGTTGTTACCTGCGTTGGCATTGGCAGAATTAACGGTAACGATTACTTGATCCGTATCAGTACAGCCATTGGAATTAGATACAGTAACAGTGTAGGTAGTAGTAGAATTTGGTGAAGCCGTAGGGTTAGCAATGTTAGCATTACTCAAACCTGTTGAAGGCGACCAAGAATAACTGTTTCCACCCGATGCATTTAAAGTAATTGAACTGCCCTGACACATGCTTACGTTGTTACCCGCATTGGCAAAATTTCCGCCGCCTCCTATGGTCACCTCAACATCATACCAATCGGTATTACCCATATTATCGGTAGCGTATAGTGTAATGGTGTAAGTTCCATTGTTATTATAAGTGTACGTTGGGTTGGTTGCTGTTGAAGTACCGCCATCACCAAAATCCCAGCTATAGCTAACTCCATTGGTACTTAAATTGGTGGTTGAAATTGCTCCTGTGCAAGGGTTAACATCAACCTCAAAATATGGATAAACATCTTGCTCGCAATAAGAATCACTAAATTCATTGATGTTCTGTGTACCAAATCCATTAAACTCAAACAAACTAATATTTTGCTGATTTAAATTTAAGGAAGTTTCAGTAACATTTAAAGTGCCTTCTGTTAAAGGATATTCTGTATTTTCACAAGCGTTAGAATGCATAGAAACTTTTTGTAAACCCACATCAAATAAACGAGGCGTACTTATAAATTCGCCGGTTACCATAGTAATTTCGTTTTGGTTAATGGCATCGGTTTCTATACAGCCAATTCTTTTTCCATCAAAACCATTTACATTTATTTTATTGGAGAATAGTAAATCACCATTAACATCGGTGGCAAAGTATTGGGCATCTAAAATACTTGCAGTACCAGGCACCAGAACCATGCCGCTTACATATATATTTCCATTTTGTTCTCTTACCTCACTGGGTCGTTCTAATACGTTAGTGGAATAGGTTTTAAACCAAAGTACGTTGCCAGTTTGATTTACTCTAAAAAGGTTATTATCAGAGCTTCCTGCAACATTATTTGCTCCAACAACTATCAAATCACCGGTATTACTTTCAACTACATCAATAGGGTCATAAAAGGTGCCAATATTGTATTGCTTAGCCCAAGTTATGTTGTCAGCAGCGTTGTATTTAATTAATAATAAATCATTTATTGAACCCGTTTTGATAATTCCCATTACAATATAACCTCCATCTGCGGTAGCTTTTACTTTTAAACCCTGTTCAGTATTATTAGTATTGTGATAAACAATTTTTGAACTAATTAAATTACCAGCGGTACTAAGTTTTACAAGCAGCAAATCGTTATTAGTGGCAAACGAATTAGAATAACCTACTACTATAATTTCTCCATTGTTTTTTTCGCACACGCCGTAAAATATATCCATATTCACTTCACCAGCAAGCCAATCCCATTGTTTTACACCATTTTCATTAAAAGCTAATACATAAGCATCTCCTGGAGGGCCAAACCCATTGGCATAGCTTAAACCGCAAGTGTAGTAATTGCTTTGCCCTTTGTTTAAGGTGTAAGGTATTACAAAATCAGTATTTCCCGTCAATGATTTTTGCCAGATTATAATTCCACTATTATCCATTTTTGTGTAGGCGATTGTAGTTGCCGGGTTTCCATTTAAGTTGTAGCCACCTGCAATTAAGTAGCCATTGTTTTGGTTCGATTTTTGGCAGTGTAGCCAATTGTCGTCGGAGGCTTTTACCGTAAAACTGGTTAATAGATGTACCAATAAAAAAAGAAAAAAGGGTAAGTTAAAGTAGTTGAAAGTAGGTTTGAAATTCATAGTTACTTTTATATTTTAATAGTTAAATTAATAATTTTTAGGGTTAGCTAAAAGACTAATATAAGTAACTTTAAATTTGTTAGCAAATGGGGGTATTTGAGACGGGTTTGTTTTGGCTATAAATGATGTTTTGTTTAAAATAAAAAAAAATACTCATTCAATAGCAAATAACAAATTTTAAAGCCATTTTTTTTCTCTTTGAAATGATGATTTTTTTCAAAATTGTGATCAAGCCCCAACAATCAATTTCTTACACAAAATGGGCTTTTCTTTATTCATCATTCTCAAAAAATAAACACCTTGTAATAACTGATGTATTACCCTAACAGAAGTTTTTTGTGCTGAAATATCTTGCGCCAAAACCACTTGACCAAGGCAATTGGTCAATTCAAATTTTGATACTTGAAGCAATGCATCAAACTCTAATATAAAATAATTACTTGAAGGGTTAGGATAAATGTTGATTGGCGATTTATTATTTATATTAACGGCCGTTTCTACGGTATCTTTTACAACAGGCCATTTAAATGCATAGGCCGAGTAGGTGTAAATTAAGCTATCCATTTTCAAATCAAAAACTACCTCACCTTTGGTAGATATTTCTAAAAGAGTTAAAGGCACCATACCGGCATCACCCCAACTGGTTAAGGTATTTCCATTTGATAATCTTTGGCAGCTGCCTAAAGTGCCAGTATGTATAGAATCTGGTCGAACAAATTCCCAAATTTTGGTAGCCGTTTTTTCTTCAAGATCAATAAAATACTCCACGGCCCTTGAATAATTTTTCTCATCAAAACAACCATTATCAAACAGTAAAATGGTGTTTTCTCCTGTCCACCGAACACTGTGCTGATCAGAAAAACCAACATCGTTTGTAAAAGTAAATTCATTTTGCGGCCCGCCAAATCGCCAAACAATTTCGCCACTTAGTTGATCTACATAACTAACTTGACTTTGAAACCGCGCGCTAATCAAAAAGTTACCTTTTACATCTACATCAAACGAATTTAGGTGAATGAAATTTTTTAAATTCCCATTCGGATTAAAGTTATTTAGGGGATAAATCACATGCAATCCGTCAAAATGTGTAGCCGCTTCCCATTCATAAATTACTTGATGCAAACTGTCTTGAATTTGAATAACAGGGTTAACAGCCAAGTGTTCAGCAGCACCTCCAACGGGGCTAAAATCTTTAAAGGCTGTGCCTCTGCAAAGCAAACAATAATTTTTATTGGGTAAAATACTAAAATCGTGAAAATCGGTAATTAAATCATTTTTGCATTGCACGCTATCCACCACCTCCAAGTGTTTATTTAATATCATAAAATGGGCTGATTCACCCGAAAAATAGCTAATCATTCCATTCGAGTGCATTTTAAAATCCCGTGCACCATAGCCACCAACCTCTTTGTAAAAAACCACCTCATTATCAGAATTTGAGATAACTACATAGCCTTGATTAAAGTAAGGAGCAAAAAAAAGATACCCTTCATTATTGCGTAAATCAGTATTAATTGTTATATTTGATAAGGCGTTCGGAATGCTATCTAAGGCTTGAGGTTGCGCCCTACAAAATAATCCACTAAACCAATAAATTAGAATGATTAACCATATCTTACTTTGCATCGCATCTTTTTGTTGTTGTATATCTTGCAATAATAACAATAATTCAAATAGTCTTGCTAGGGCGGTTGATCAATCTAAAAAAAGAATCACCCAAACGGACGAAAATCAACCCACGTCATTTGCAGAAAAATTGAAAAACAGAACACCAATAACAATAGATAAAACCTTAATATTTGGGGAATGGGAAGATCAAAATAGTAGGGTCACCTATTCCAAAGAATATAAATTTTATGGTACATTTGATAAATATCAAATAAAACAACAGGAGTTAGGCAACTTCGAAATAAATGAGGATACTCTACAAATGCACTTTACCTCAATCAATCACCACCCGTCATACATCATTACCAATATAACAGCCAACGAATTTACAATTCAATCATTAGGTGATGGTGCTATTTTTTATAAAAAAAGAGTAAAATAAATGGAATTTACCTTTGGGCATTTAAGTGAAAAATTTACCGAATCTTTTGCCAATTACTACGAGGTTTTGTGGTGGATGATTAAAACACCATCTTGGAATAATTTTTTATATTGGTTAATATTTTGGATCGTTTTTTGCACTGCTTTGGAAAAAGTTTTACCCAATAGAACACCCAACCATAAAGCACTAAACCGTCGTTTTTTTTGGCAAGATTTATTTTATGTCGTCTTTAATAATATAATTGTTTACGGTTTTGGCATGTTTAGTTTAACAATCGCCATAGAGTATTTGCAACATTGGGGTTTACACTCAATTGGCATCAAAAACTTACCCTTATTTGATGTAAAAGCTTGGCATTTGGCCGCTCAATTTGCAGTAGTTTTTGTATTGCAAGATTTCATAGAATTTCTTGTACATTATCTAATGCATCGATTACCTTTTTTATGGCGATTTCATAAAATCCATCACGCTCAAGAAGAATTAGGAGCAACCTCAGCACAACATTTTCACGTCGCCGAAAAAGTAATTTTCCACGCATTTTTATTTATCCCCTTTGGTATAATTGGTTATAACGCGCTGCAATATGCCATTTTTCAATATTCCATTCAACTATTTTCCAGCTTCTTTACCCACACCAACATTAAAATAAATTTTGGCTACTTTAATTACTTCATCAACAACCCCGAAACCCACTTTTGGCACCACGCCCAAAACTTTCCTAAAAAGTACAAATACGGGGTAAATTATGCATCCGTACTTAATATTTGGGATGTTTTATTTAAGACTTATTACGCGCCAAAAACAGGTGAACCTCAGCTCGGTATAAAAGATAAAAAAAAGGTGCCCAACAGTTTTATTGGTCAGTTTTTGCAACCCTTTAGATCTCAAAAATAAAATAATTTTAATAAAAATTTTTTTATATTTTAGAAAAAATAATTTGAAGCGAAAGGTTAAAGCTCTCACAAAGTTAGGTCTCGCTTTCCATTCCAATTCCTCGCTTGCCTACCCTTCAATGCACGCGCAAACGCAGCAGCTGTATCCTGCCCATTGCTATCTGGGCTATTTTTCCAAGCTCGCTCCCCCATTGTAAAACATTGCATTTACTTGGCATAAATCATTTGTGCTTTCAAATTTATATCAAATAAATTACAAAAATTTAAGCTTTAAAAAAGTCACTATTACCAATCAATTTTTTTCCTTTTGAAAGATAGATTGCAAACCACACAATAATCTATACTAATTATTTTAAAATCATTCATAAAATTGCTAATTTAGCTTCGTAAAAAGAAGTAAACACAACGCAAACGCCTTTTTTTTTATAAAAAATTAATAATCAAAGGCTTATAAATTTAATAAAATAGTAATGATTATTTTTTTTGAAAAACTACAAGACATACATAAAATTTAAAACTATTTACATGAAAAATATTTACGCATACAGGGGATTAATTATGAAAAAAATTATCTATTCATTGAAAATGCAGCATACGATTTTGTTCCTATTGGCAATTGGTATGATCTTCTTTCAATCTAATAAATTGTTGGCTTGTCACGTTTTCTCTTCTAATATGGTGGCTTCATTAGCTGCTACCGAAGATTTAACTGACCCGTGTAATCCAGTTGTCGATTTTGATGACTTAATTCCGCAGGCGGGGTCGGGTAATAGTTACCCTTGTACAACATGGGTAGTTGATATTGAAACAACCAATGAAGTTCTTAGTGGAGACTGTGATGCTCCAGTAGCTTCAACCACAACAACCTTTAATTCTATACCTTTAAATCTGCCAGGGCCAGATAATTCAGCTCAAGCTCCTGTACCCATTCAAGATGTTCCTATTTGTCCAGGCGCAACTACAACTATTACGATTGATTTTTATCGGTCGGATAATGGCACAAGTGAGGGGGTTTTTGAAGGTAATGAAACCTTCACTTCCAGCTCGCCTTCATTAGATCCCGATTTTAACCTGTCAGCTGACGCGGTTTGCGTGGGTGATATGGTTGATTTAATAGCGAATGATACACGATGTAATGCATTTAGTGGTACTGATGTTGCAGGCAGTGTTTTTACAGCCACTGCCCCTGGCTGTTATACAATTACCAATACTTTATCTGCTGGTACTCCTTGTGAGGTTTCCTGTGTCAGATATATAACCGTTTACGATCCTCAACCACCAGCTGCGGTAGCCGACACAGAAGTATGTTTAGCCGATGCAGGTACAGTTGATCTAGTAGCCCCTTGTGTTGATTGCGATCCCATGGATGCTAATTGTATAATCGCTGCATCCAGCACTATTTGGTATGATGCTATGACAGGTGGAAACGTTTTGGCAATGGCTTCAACTTTAACACCACCCGATGTAACCTCAGGGTTTTACACCTATTATGCTGATTGTTCTTGTGGTTCTGGTTGTACTTCAGCTCGAACACCATATAATTATAGAATAGCAGCACTTGCAACTGTCGAGTTAATAAAGTTAAAATGCGATGGTGATCCCGATGCAGACGGTGATCCTATAAATGATGTAGATACTTATACCTATCAAGTAGTTGTTACTATGGGAGCCGATCCGGGAGTAGCTCCTCTAACAGTTACATTACCAGGAGGTCAAACAGCAACTATCAATACCGTGGCTGGTCAATTAGTCTATATATTTTCGTCAGACCCAGCTGATCCTGAAGCAGACGATATTACTTTACTTCCAATTACAGTTACTACTACAGGCACAGTAACAGCTTCTTTTGTGGCCTCTCCAGCATTAACTTGCGATGCTACTTTTGAATTAGCAACCGAAGAAGCTTGCTCCTGCTTTAGAAGATATTGTGCAACTACTTTCGATACCGCAATGGCAGAACCCGATGGGCCAATTCCAAACCCGGGCGCTAACCCATTGTTTCAAACAAATTATATTTTAACCGATCCTGCCGGTACTATCTTACAAACAGATGATGATGGCGATGGTAATATATCTTTCGATTTAAATGCGGTGCCTCAAGGTAATCTTTGTGAAGTATATGCAGTAAATTTCGATCCTGCCGATGCCGATGCCGCAATTTATGTGGCAAATGCTGGTACATTAGAATTACTTTGTTTCCCACTTGACCCTTGTTTGTGTATAGATGTTTCCTGCAGTGCATGTTACATAGAAAAAATTCCAGAACCCGAACCTCCAACAGTACTGCCCGCTTGTATATGTACTAATGATTTAATATCACCACCTCTACTTGCAACTAATCTACCCTCACTTATTTGTCCGCCACCTATCGAAATAGAAAATAGCGGGCCAATTAATGCTGATGCGTTATCTTCTGATCCAGTTTTGCCTGGCGACGCCAATATGGGTACTTATGTTGTAGCAGGGCCAAGTGATCCTGCAAGTTGTCTCGGTACAGCTACTATTACAATTCTCTCAGGCGGAATTGATTTAACCAGTGCAGCAACCATATACTATAATGGTGTACCTGTTCCTGTAGATATTATATTAGGTGGAGCAACAGGCTATCCAACAACTTCAATTGTAGTTAATGGTTTATTTCCTGTTTTTGCGGGCGATGTTTTCGATGTATATTTTTATGATGCGCTCGTACCTGCAGCTACAACCGCCGAAATGGGTTCTTTTCAAGTTGATATAACTTACCAATGTTTGCCGCCAATACCAATGTATACATGGTATGGTGCAAATGGTCCTGTTTCAGGTCCTGATATTTTAGGTGCTTATACACCTCAACCTGGCGATGTAGATAATAACGGAGTTGCTTTTGACCCAACTGTATGTGGCAATTACGAATTTTGCGTAACGGTAGCTTGCGATTGCGAAAGCCAACAAGTTTGCGAAAACTACACGGTAAATCCAAGTGCTTTAGATTTAAATCCGGTTGATTTAGGAACTATCTGCCAAGGCGAAGAACCACCAACAATAGATTTAGGTGGCGATGGTATTCAACTAACAGTA
>Ga0209185_1001434_pt1 | contig 20767 bp, 14 predicted proteins | sample SidtaG_2_FD_187425 | JGI IMG/M metagenome (GOLD analysis project Ga0209185, IMG submission 187425) | Marine algal microbial communities from Sidmouth, United Kingdom - Sidmouth_Asex2 metaG (SPAdes) (version 2) | ecosystem: Host-associated > Algae > Red algae > Unclassified | place: Sidmouth... | reverse complement strand
AGACCACAGCACCGTCATTCATGCCTGTCAAACCGTCCTCAACCTCATGGAAATAGACCGAGATTTCAAACAAAATGTAATAGAAGTAGAACGCCAATTAAATATGAATCTTTAGTTTAAAGTGATGCGTGACAGGTAGCGAGTGATAGGTGAAGAGCATTTCTTCAATATCTCTTTTATGCTATAAATGTATCCCTTCTCCGTCTTTATTTTTTACAAGGAGCGAACTGTCAGGAGCTTCGTCGTGACGTTTAGGCCTGCTATCCGTTAATGGATGGCATCTCCAAGATGCCTTCCATTTCCTCACGTACAGAACCGTATTGAAAGGCATTTCCAAAATGCCTTTCACTTCCACAGATGAACCGAACAAGGCAGCCAACGCAGCATCCAACCACTGCTATCAGGGCTATTTTGGATGGTCGCAACGCTTGAAAATTGGAAAGAGAATGGTTTCTGTCGAGCTTTACGTTTCTTTGCGTCAAAATTCTTTGCGCTCTTTGCGTGAAACAAAATTTCTAAAATGAATTAGGGTTGCTATAATAGTAGAGAAAATTAGCAAAAACGAAATGTATCATAATAGAACAAATGTATAAAAATGTATTCACAATAAAAAACTTAAATGTTAAAATATATAATTCTGTTTTAGATGTGTTTTAATCAACAAGTAAACAATTACTGTTGAAACGATTGTTATATATTTTTATTTATATTAATTGTGTTTTGCATAAAACACCTATCTTTCCAACTTGATTTTTATACATTTATAGCCTATATTTGAAACTGATAAAGCTTAATTTTACATCTATCAAGCGTGTTATTTTATTTGTATAAAGAGACTTTTTAATCACCCAATATATGTTCCCAAAATTGACAAAACATATATACAACAAGACATCATCTCTTTACACATCATAGAACACACACACACACACACACACACGATTTTATAGTTTAAGAACTTAAAAATGATATTTTTTTGAGAGTAGATGCCTATGCTAGCTGGCTATCTGATTTTGAAAGTATCTTTTCATAGTCTATAAACCTACTGTTAAAATGGCAATACAGCCTTTTAGCACTAGCCTTCTTATGGCTAGTGCTCAATTTTTTTGAGAAAAATATAATAAAAAAGAGCAGAAAGAATATTGTCTACTCATTCTTCTGCTCTGATTCAATAACCATATTAAATCGTTACAAATTTATGAAACTAAAATTCTTTTTTGTATTTCTTTTGCAATTATTTGCATTAGGAAATACCTATGGCCAAGGTTGTTGGCCCTTCTACCAAGTAATTTATCAGTGTGATGCTTCTGATGCAGGAACTGCCTCACTTTTATTACAGCCAGGTAATTATGTTGTTACTATTGGTAATAATGATCCAGTTCAGTATCCATTATCAGTAGCAGAACTTGTACCTATTGGTGTATTAAATACAGGGATGTCTGAAACAGTTTTATTGGAGATGTATGATGATAATTTCAATTTAGAGTGTGAAGAAACTATTGATATTTCTTATGATTGTGAAGGTTTATATCCAGGGGGGCTTTCACCTTCTTGTGATATTATTCCTAGCTCTATTGATAATCCTTCTTATCATGTAAATGCTGATTTTGGGTTTATTGATAAAGTTGAATTATTGGTTAATGGTATTTCACAGGGTAGCAAAACGAGTGGATATGACCAGGGTTATGGCAATTTTATTGGAGAATCACCTTGGAGTACCAATTTAGTTCCTGGTGATAATATACAATTAAAAGTTAAGCTTGATGGTTTATTCGTTCCTCAGAGTAAAATAATTAAAGTTATATTAGATTATAACAACTCACAACATACTGAATTTCCTTTTGGAGAGCCAAATCATGAAAGAGTTTTTGAGGGTACATTTGCAGATGTAGATAATGGTGATGAACTTTTAATTGATTTTCAAATACCTAGTGATTTAAATACAGTGTTAAATGTAACAGGTTCTAGATTATTGAGAATTATAATGGCAGGAGCTAATGCTCCAAGTGTGCCTACTACACCATTTAAGGGGACATTTTTATTTGGAGAAGTAGAGGACTATAGTTTGCAATTTGCTTGTCCAAATATTAATACTTTTACAGAGAGTCCGACAATTACTAATATTGACCAAAATTGGGATACAGATAGGTTTATTAAGGGGATTATGATTATAGAAAATGCTACATTGACTATTGATGGGGCTTCCGTTTTTTTTGCTGATGATGCAGAAGTACGTGTAATGCCTAATAGTCGTTTAAGACTGATAAATGGTGCTGTTTTACAGTCTGCTTGTGGAGGAATGTGGGAAGGTGTTAAGCTCTTAGGTGATGAAAATGCTGTTTTTCCCCCTTCAAGTGATTACTTAGTCAATAATTCAGCCGAGCATGGAATTTTTGAATCTATAGGTTCTTGTCAAGCACCAGGAGAACAAAATACGGTTAATATTGTAAGAGATGCTAAAATAGGAGTACAAGATGGTATTGATTTTTTAAGACATTATGAGCGATACTTAGCAGGGCATAGTAGAGGTATAATTTATGTTGATCAAACTCGTTTTATTAATAATAATATTGGTATTTATTTAGGGAACAGTCGTTTTGCTTCTACAAGTAGTATTAAAAATTCACGATTTGTATCGACTCAACAAGTATTTCCTTTTACAGGTAATGTACATATTTATAGTGTAGGTCATAGAAATAAAACAATCATATCTAATAACAAATTCTCTGCTTTAAATTCTCCTCAAACTGGTTTTTTTCCACCAGACCCTTATCCTAAACAATTTCATACAATTGGTATTTTGGCAATTAATTCATCCTTAAGAATAGGAAATAGTGAAGTTGACAGAAATACATTTTTATCTTTAAGAAAGGGAATAGACACATATAGTACCTTAAATGCAACAGGAGCTTGTGTAATAAAAAAGAATACCTTTGATGATGTAACTTATGGAATTACTGTTAATGCTTCGCCTTTTACAATGATTAATGAAAATAAATTTATGGTTACAGAGACATCTGATGATTACTCTCATGCATATGGAGTTCATATAGAAAAATCATTTGGCTTAGAGATTATGGACAATGTCTTTGAATCTAAAGACCCTAATACGAAAGGTTTAGTAATCAAAGATAGTTACTTTAATAGTTCAGGTGGTGGTATAAACTCTAGTATTGTCCGAAAAAATACTTTTAGAGGTGGATTTAATAATTCTACTCAATTACAAGGAGACAATAGAGATTTACAACTTAATTGCAATTCTTATATTTATCCCAATGTTTCTTGGTTTATTACAAATAATCCAAGTGTTAATGATGCAAACTTAGATGAACAAGGTGTTTGTTTTCCGAACAATGCTGATGAATCTTTTAGTACTTTTTGGGGAACACCTAAATCTGCGGATATACAGTTAAATATCAATACTAATCCTTTTGAATTAAAAATTAATCACGATGCTCCTTCTCAACCAACAATTATTGATGATTTGTCAGGAAATGCTGTACAAAGTATAGTACAATGTGGAGATGACAACTTCCAAAATAGTTGTTATGGAACATTACCAACACAGATGCCTACTGAAGAAGATGATGATATTGCAGGAGATATTAGAGGAAATATTAGAGGAGGTGAATTTGGCTTAGTTGTAGCACAACTTGAAAATTTAAATATTGAATGGAGTAATAAAGTCTTGGTAGGTACTTATATTGGGCAAAATGATAGTTTGAAAGCTGTTGAAAAGTTGGCAATGATTCCACAAGACAGTGAAGAGAATATTGCTTTTCATGAGGTTTTTACAGCTTTGATAGAAGGAGGAAGTGAAGATGTGGGTAAACAAGAACATGGGCGACAAATTTTATTAGAATATGCAGATAAAAGGAAAGATTATACAGAAGCTTATCCACAAGAAGGGGATATAAATACAACTTTAGCAGAAACTGCATTAACTTTTTTAGAAGGTAAATTATATGATCGTTCTTCTGTAACATTTGTTCCCAAAAGACCATCTCTAACAGAAAACAAGATAGAAAATCAAAGTAGTTTGTTTAATGTTATGCCGAATCCTGCAAAAAATCAAATTCAATTATCTATATTTGATAAAGATAAACTGCCTAAATCTTTTGTAGTTGATATTTATAATTTACAAGGTGTTTTACAAAATCGTTGGACACTAAGAAAAGAAGAGAGACTTAGTGTAGATATTAGTATGTTGAATAATGGTTTGTATATTGTTCACATTCCAGCATTGAATTCTTCAGAAAAGTTATCTATAGTTAAATAGTCAAAAATTAATTAACAAAAAAATCACACAGAGAATTATTTTTTCTTTGTGTGATTTTCTTTACCTTATCACTTATGAAAAAAGCTTTTTATTTATTATTTATATTAGTAGGTACTATTATAGTTCAAGCCCAAAATGACTACATCTTAGATTCCCTAAAAACAGAATGCTATTTCAACAAATTTTATAGTGTTGATACCTTAGCCATGCGCTCTAAAGTGATAGAACCTCTTGATAGTGGAGGTTTTCTGATAGGAGGTATTTATGCTAAATATACCGATGGGGCAAAGGCTTTATATATCCGAAAGATTAATGATTTGGGAGAAACAGAGCTTTTTAAGGTCTTAGATAGTGGAGACTATGAAGAGTTTGAATTTCCTGGATGGATGTCTACAGGAAGGCAAATGATTAAAACAAATGATGGACATTTTGTGATTGCATATGTTTATGGAAAGTTTGAATATAAATGGGGTATTAAAGTACTGAAAATTACAGAGGAAGGAACTATTATTTGGGAAAAATACTATGAACAAATTCCACCTGAAGAAAATATATTTCATTCAAGATTTCCCTATACAATTGTTCAAACAACAGATGGAGGCTATTTTATAGGGGGGCATCAATCTTATGAAGGAATACTTCCTCAGTATTATATTTTAAAATTAGATGCCTTTGGCGAAAAAGAATGGGAAAAAGTATTTACAGAAACGGATAATGCTACCGTTCTTTCAGGAAAACAAACTTTAGATGGAGGCTTTATTGTTTCAGGATTTTCAACAGGAGATACCACCCTAACAGATACTTATATTATCAAAATGGATAGCTTAGGAAATATAGAATGGGATTTATATTTAGGAACAGAAAATGGTGATTGTGGCTGTTATTTAGAAGATCTCTCATCTGGTGAATATTTAGTACATGGGTGTATTCGTGAAGAAGATAGTGATATATGGACTATCGGGTATATCGCAAAATTAAGTAGCAGTGGAGAAGTTATATGGGAAACAACCTACCAAACATTTATATCTATGTTTTCTATGCAAACAGAACTTTATCAAAAAAATGATGGAGGCTTTGTTGGTGTAGGTTCATATCAGAAAAATGGATGGGGTGATAATGTACGTCCTTTATTATTAGATTTTGACTCCTTAGCGAATCTAAATTGGATGTTAGATATAAGTCCAGATACTTTGCAGGATGTTTATACGAATGACCTTGAAAAAACAGAAACTGGTTTTGTGGTAGCAGGCTATAGCTTTCCTGATATTCAGAGAAGTTGGGTGATTTCTATGGATAGTTTGGGCAATACTTGTAGCACTGTTGGTTGTGATAGTGCCATCTATCAAGTTGATACTGTTTTTATAGATACGATGACAAGCCTTTCGCCCTCTATAGCTTATAGCATACCACTACCCCAAGTTTATCCGAATCCAGGAAAAGGCATATTCACCTTTTCAATTCCTTTGATTTTAAGAGGAAAAAAGCTTATCTTATATGATGTGTTTGGTAAAAAAATATGGACACAAGATACAATGCCCTTTCAAGAACAAATTATTGCAGATTTGAGTCATCTAAAATCAGGAGTTTACTTTTATCAAGTAGGAGAGCGAAATAAAATAGGAAAATTGATAATTAACTAATGGACTTCTGATTTTACTCCAATCCAAAAAAACATGAAACCCTACATTTACATAATACTCAGCCTTTGCTACCTTAGCGCATCAGCCCAAGACACTACCTTCTTTCATCATTTTAATAAAATATATGAGGATAGTTCCAACATTAGTATAAGAGGAATTATTCCCAATGAAGAAGGTTATTTAGGGTTTGGAAGCTATTTGGATAGTACTCGTCGTTTACATATGCGACAAGTAGATAAAAAAGGAGAAACAGAATGGATAAAATACTTAGTAGTAGATTCATTGTATGGATTGTTTGAACGAGGTGCTAATTTAATAGAGAATAGTGATGGAGATTTTGTATTAAATTATGGCAGATATAAGGAAGACTTTGGGCAAGATTTAGATATGCACTTTATGAAGCTCAATCAATCAGGTGAAATCTTATTAGAATGGGCAGATACAGAACCCGATCAAAAACATGTCCGTCAATTACTTCAAACACAGGATGGTGGCTATGTTTATGTAGGTGGACAACAAGATATTCAAGGAATGTCCTCCGTACAAGGATATATTGCAAAATGTGATGAATTGGGCAATAAAGTATGGGAGGATTTTTATAGTATGCCAGGAGGTTGGTGTGATTTTAATACTGTTTTTGAGTCTTCAAGCGGTTATTTGTATGCAGGTGGATTTGGAACAAATACTTTTGAAGAAACAGATAGGGTTACAGTTAAATACAGTCCTGAAGGAGTATTGATAAAAGATCGGATAGATGATTATGATGAAGATGATTGTGGTTATCGTGCTTTGTATGATAAGTTGAATGAAGAGTTTTTTGTATTAAGTTGTCAACTTAACACTTTGGAAGACTATTATTATTTAGCTCGTTTAGATACTAATTTGAATATGATATGGGATAGTATTTATGAACCTTCTGTATTTTCAGGGGCATATGCGGCAGGTAGAAAAGGAGTTTTAAAATCAGACGGAGGTTTTATTACATTAATGCGTAACTATAAAGAAGACAACTGGGATCAACCCGTCATAGCCGATTTCAGTGCAACGGGCGAAATCAACTGGATAAAATCGTACAAAACGGTCTCAGGCAAACACATCTATGCCCACGATTTGCGAAAGATAGACGGCGGTTACGTCGTCAGTGGTTACGAACACCATCCTGCACCCCAACGAGGTTGGGTCTTTACCATAGACAGTTTAGGGAATACCTGTTCGTCTTTAGGGTGTGACAGCAGTATAGTGGTGAGTATTGATACGATGATGGTCGGCTTGTGGGAGCGAGAAGCCCCAAATTTCAAACTATATCCGAATCCTGCCAAAGAATCCATAAATTTGCTCGTTCCTCCCGATTATACAGGCAAGCCCATTGTTTTGGAAGTCTACGATGTGTATGGACGAGAAGTCTTGACTCAAAATTTGTCCCACACTGTGCAAATAGATATAAAAACGCTTTTTTCAGGCGCATACACTTACCGTTTACGCCAAAAAGAGCTAATTTTAAAACGAGGAATGTTTGTGGTGAAGTAAGTAAGTTTATTTGCAGAGAGACAAAGGTACAGACCTTCCAAAATAGACCTGATGGCAGTGGTATGGCTAATTTGGTTTTTGTGGTTTAAGTCGTTTTTGTGGTTTATGTAGTTTGCTCCTCATTTTTTGGGTAAATAAATTAGCCATAAGAACGAACAGCAGGACTTTCCATCACGATGAAAGACAAACCCTTCTCTCCAAAAAAAAAGTCCTAAAAAATTATATGAACTAAAACAAACTTAAATATCTTATATGGTTACTAAAAGAATCGAGGAGAAATAATACGTTCCCCATCATCCTTAATAAAGTCATAGCCAATAAAGAATTCGTGAGAACCGACAGCCGTAGCCACCTTTTTGAGCGGATAATCATACGCATATCCAGCTCTAAGCGTAGGCGTAAAATAGTATTCCGTGAAGATAGAGAAAGAATCACCGACTCGATGCGCCACACCCACCAAGAAAGTATTTTTGAAAATAAAGCTACAACTCAAATCTACCGACAAAGGAGCTTCAGAAGGCACAGATTTTAACATAATCGTAGGACGAATCTTAATATCTGTATTGTTCAACGGAAGCACCGTACCCGCAGTCAAAAAATAATGGCGACGTTGTGCCGATTCCAACTCAATAATCTCGTTATTAAGCAAGTGCGGAATCGAAAAACCGACATACCATAAATCCGTAAAGTACAATAAGCCAAGTCCAAAATTGGGCAAAAGCCTATTTTGGTCATCCGAAAAAATAGGATCGCCTTGATTCGTCAAATTTTTCACCTCACTTAAATTAGAGGTATAATTCAAAACTCCCCCTTGCAAACCTGCAGAAAGCTGTCCATTCCCCATAGGAATCCGATAAGAGTAACTCGCAAAAAGACTAAGGCGGTTATGGACCCCAATTTTGTCATTTTCGATATAAACCCCCAACCCACTTTTTTCCTTAAAAGGCGCATGCACACTCAACGAAATATCTCTCGGTGCCGTCGGAATATTAGCCCACTGATGGCGATAATACGCCAATGCACTTAGTTGCCCACGACTCCCCGCATACGCAGGATTCGTAATCAAACTATTGAACATATAGCCCGTATAATGAGTATCTTGTTGGGCGTTGCTCAGTTGAGAAAAAGCAACAAAACATATAAAAAGCGTGATGATTTTTTTCATGACTTGGCAGAATTATTAGAATTAAATAGCAAGGTACAGCATCTATCACAAAGGGACAAATAAGTACCCAATTTTTTTGAAAATGATTGCATTTATTTTATAATCTTTTTTTGGAGAGAACGGAAGCCGCTTCGTCGTGGCGCAGGGTCTCGCTATCCGCTAAAAGGTCGGAGATGTAAGGCATTTCCAAAATGCCTTACATCTAAATCCGACCTACCGCTACTATCGAGTCTATTATGCATGGTCATTCCCACTGCATCAAGGCTTGGTTGATGTATTAGGAAATTAGGGAATTAGGCTGCACAAGCACCACAGCACCAAAAAAAACATGCCCACCCACAACTACAGTACCACAGCACCAAGAACCACAGCACTAAAAATCGACTCAAACAACCAAAACTACAAAGAAATTGTGTAAACTTGTAGCATTAACGATAAAAGGCATCTTATGAAAAATTTACAAATATGTTTTTTCGTGTTGTGCTGCATCTTAGGGGGAATAAACCCCATAGAGGCACAAGATTTGAGCGAAATAATTGAAGAGAAAATTATAGACAACAAAAAGTCATTCTCCGCAGCAACACCCACACCCGACGAGATTTATGATCTTTCCTTAGAAGAAGACAGCACAGGCACGGCAACAGAAGACGCTTTAGATGGCCTAAAGCCCATTCAACAGTTTTATCTATTGCGAGATTACCAAGCCGTTTGGTATAGCGAAGAAGGCTTATTGACCAAAGCCGATACCTTCTTAAATATCTTGAAAAACGCCACCTTAGAAGGCTTAGAACCAGACGATTATCACTACACAGCCTTAGAAGAACAGTATGAAGACATAGATCGTTTAGCCATAGAAATGTTTATGGCAGATGCCGAAGCATTGGCAGACATAGACATTGCCCTAAGTCGAGCCGCCTTAAAATATGCAGGAGATTTGCGTTTAGGAAAAGTAGATCCCATTGCAGCCAAATTACAATGGGAAATTGCAAGAGATGAAGTAGAGATGCCTTTTGAAATGCAAACCATTGATTCATTGGGTGTGACTCGTTTTTTTGAAAGCCTATTGCCCCGAAACGAACATTATCATTTGCTCAAAAACGCCCTCGCCCAATTCGATAGCCTTGCCCAACAAGACACCGCTTTTACAGCATTAATCGTCAAGCAAAAACTAGAATATGGCGACAGCAGCGAACAAGTTGGCTTATTAAGAAATCGTTTAAAAGCGTTCTACGACATGCCCAACCCCAAAACCAACAAAATTCAATACATCCAAATTGCTACCACAACCAAAGTAGATACCATTAACGTTATAGGCATAAGTACAGAACGCTTGATAAGTTACGAATTCTGTGCTGATACAATTTATGCAAGTACAGACTCCATGTACATCATCAACGATTCCTCCCAATATTCTTATGATACCTTAGTTACTGGGCCCAAAACGCTTGTGATTCAGCAAGATTCCTTTCGAATTGCAGCCGATACCGTCTGGGATCCTTATTATTTTGACAGCACCCTTTTAAAGAATTTAGTACGCTTTCAACAACAATACGGCTTAGAACCCGACAGCGTAGTCGGCCCCAAAACCATTGGCATGTTGAATCGTCCTATAAGTGACCATATAGAAACAATTAAGCTAAATTTGGACCGCTGGCGATGGTTACCAAGAGAAAATTCTAATAAGTATTTGATTGTTAATGTTGCAGGCTTTTATGTAGATGTTTTTGAAGCAGATACGGTCTTTTTGCGAAAACAAGTGATGGTGGGCAATGTGAGAACCAAAACGCCCATTTTTGGCGATATGATACAATACTTAGAAATCAATCCTTACTGGACAGTTCCCTATAGCATTGCAACAAGAGAAATGCTCCCAAAATTGAAGAAAGACCCAAGCTATTTGGCACGAAACAACTATAAATTACTCAAAGGGGGCAAATCTGTTGATCCATATGGAATAGATTGGTCTACCATCAAAAGAAGTGGTTTTCCCTATGTAATTCGCCAAAATCCAGGTAAAAAGAATGCTCTAGGAAGCGTCAAATTTATGTTTCCCAATCGTTATAACGTTTATTTACACGATACACCTTCAAAGCATCTATTCGTGAAATACTCACGAGCTTTTAGTCATGGTTGTATTCGGTTAGAAAATCCATTTGAGTTGGCAGAATATCTATTGCAAGAAAATCCAAAATGGACATCACACAAAATAGAACAAACTTTAAATAGAGGAAAAAATAAGCGGATAGACTTGGAAACACCTGTTCCCATTTTTATAGCATATTTTACAACTTGGGTAGATGAAACAGGAGAGCTACATTTTCAAAAAGATATTTATAAACGGGATGTTGTTTTGAGAAGAGTTTGGTAAAAAAGTGAATAAAAAAAAGCGTATTGTAGGATTTTTACCAAAAAAAATAAATATCTTAAAAACAGTATATAGATTTTCTAAAGATTTTACTATTTTTGCGTATAGTTTGGGGGTAAGTACTGAAGTACATAGTCACACACTCATACAATTTCTAACCCAATTTGCTCAAGTTAAAAATAAAAAAGGAAGGAAATTGGCAAGGCTATGTTGGGAACAATTATAATAATTGAGCCAATTTCCCCCTTTTTCTTTGATAAAAACCTCAAACTACAAAGGTTTTTATCCGAGTAAATAAATACTCACACGCTCACAAATGTCGAGTTTTAGATTAAGATATTAAGTTGGTTCTTGCTCAAGAGCCAACTTCCCCATAAAATCCGCTTCTAAAACCCTAATAATCTAAAAAAGTGTTTAATTCTTATCCGTATAGATTCTTTTGGTACTATAGGTTTTGTTTATTAGTAAGTATAAACACCTTAGAAAGCCTATGAGCTTTCTAAATGACTCTAATCTATATCAGTATCCTCAAACATCTGCAATGCAGCTTCAATTTCATTTGAATTGTCTTGATATAGTCTCTGAGCATCATTATCACTAATGGTTGTGGTAGTGATAAGGTTAAGCATTAGCATAACAGCTAGTATTATTGATCCCATCCTGAATTTATTTATTTAGTAAGTTAATCAAAGGTGAGGAGATTAGACTGCTAAATCCATTTCAAATAGGGTGGAAAAAACACACGGTTTATTCAGCCGTGAAATTGCTAATGTATTCATAATGAGTCCTTTGAGGTATTTTTTTAGGTATTTTAGTAACAAGCATAAATTTGTTTTAACAATAGGATCTCTCTTCATTTAAGGCAAAGTATTAGTTTTATTGAATATGCTTCAATGTACTTGTGTACTTAGCCTTACATATGATTGTTTTTTAAAATGTCCACATATTGAATCAAAAATAGCTTGGTTGATTGGTTAATAAAATAGTGCTAATTAAAATTGATAAACAACAACAGTGTAAGTATCTATGTATGTTCCTGTCTTGTTGATCTGAATTATAAATGCCCTATCTTTTATACGATAGTACAAAGATGGGGATATAAATTTTTTTATACTATTTCAATTTTTATAAAAAAATACTGTACTTTTGCTGTATTGATTAGTTAGATGGTTCTCATTATCAAGCAATTAACAATTTTAAAAAATGAATTTAGTAACAAGCCTTGTCTCAATATTAAAGCCCAGTGACCTCAATTTGATTCGAAGAATCTATCTCGGAAAGAGTAATGAGGAAGAACGTTCTATAAGACTAAAACTATTGGATTTAATCATAAAGAAGCCCGATATTACTGACGAACTTGCTGCACAAGCGTTGTATAAAGCCAAGCCCAACAAAACATTTTATCAACTCAAAAAACGATTGAGAGATGATATAGGTAATTTTTTGATTATGCAGGATAAGGAAAAACTGTATAAATCTCCTATTGGGCGGGCTCGTTTTGATTGTAGACGTAAGTTGATGATTGGAGAGCTGTTGATGAATCGAGGAGCTTATACAGAAGCAAAAAAAATTCTTTTTAAAGGATTACAAATTGCAAAAAACTATGAGCTATTTGGAGAAGCAATACTCATTAAAGATGTTTTGAGAATGGCATTGGCCCCAAAAGATGGTATGAAAGCTTTTGAGCAATATGGTCAAGGCCTAGATCAAGATTTAAAAAATCACAAAAAATTATTGGAAGCGAAGGCACTATATGCATCCATTACACTACCTCAGCAATTTAAACTAGGAGATACCGATTTTATAGAATACGGACAAGAAACTTTAGCCAAGTTTGAGTCACACCCAGAGGACAGCCAGCATTATAAGTATTATTATCACCTTTCAGCAGTACATTATCATTATACCATCAAGGATTTTAAGCATTGTCTGTCAAGTTTAGAAGAATTTGACAAAATTATTGCAGTTCATAAGTTATTACATACAACCCCTCGTATTGCTTGGTCTTTAAACATATATGCTGAAGTATATCTCAATCTCAAAGAATACAAGCAAGCAGCCGTTTACGCAGAAAGAGCTTGTGGGCAGTTGCGAAAACATATGACCAATCGTCTTTGGGCATTAGAAAAATTATTTAATGCACATTTTCGTCAAAAAGATTATGAAAAAGCCATAAAAATTATTGAAGAAGCCAATGACAATAAAGTCACCAAAAAAAATGTGCTTATCAAAGCTCGTTGGGACTTTTTTAGTGCTGCCATTGCCTTTGCCAAAGAAGATTGGCAGCAAGCTAGCGAAAAACTACATTTAACCCAAAAATTAGCGGGATCAGACAGTTCTGGATGGCAAATGGGCTATAAGCTATTAGAAATAATGCTTGCCATCAAAGAAAAAGAATACTACACGTTAGTCTATTTATTAGACAATCTAAAACTACTTTTACACCGACAAGGACAAAAGAAAATCAGCATAGAACGCACTAAAACTATCCTCAAAATCCTAAGAACTTACCAATCCCAAAATTTCAAATATGCCCCAACACTCCAAAAAATTGAAAAACAACTCCTCAATCTAAAAGAGGGAAAAGATCAATTTTATTGGAACCCGTTAGGCTATGAAATTATCCGCTTTGACGAATGGTTTATGGACTTAAAACTCTCCGCACAAAAAGGAGCATAAGCTTTCTTAGGAGAGAACGGCTTATAGCTCCGTCGCAATGGAAAGGCCTGCTATCCGCTACTATAGCCAAGAATCAACGAATCTATCAAGGACAGAACCGCAACGACTGTACAGACAAGGCATGCCTTGTCCCAATCAACTTAAACGACCAAACGAAAAGAAGGCTATAACACTACTATCAGGTCTATTTTAAACGGTCTTAACATCCTATTCATCGCCCTTAGTTTTCTTCTCCTTGTCAAGTAATTTAGTGATAGAGTGTCCTATTCCAAAAAATCCCATAAACGAACTGATTATTACTATTGGCAAACCAATTATAATTTTAAAAAATTCTTTAGGATCTCTCTTGTAATCCTCTTTATAACCAAAGTATAAAAAGACAATGAATATTATTCCTAATATTACACTTGAAAACATATTTTTTAATGTAGAGTAAGATACATAATTTGTTGATTAAATGTGTTTTTTTGAAAAAATCTCTTTGACTAAAATCAATTCTTCTTTTTCCATTTTGAAATTAATTTCATGGAGATTTGAAACCAGGGCTTCAAACCCTATCAACCATTCACCATATTGAATAAAATGATTTGTTTGATTAAGAACGTATTGGACTTCTTTTTTTGTAATAGTGTCGATTCCTTTTAAACTAATCCTTCTTTCAATATCTCTTACTAACTTATTTGTCTTTCTTGCGCCTGATAAATCTAACTTTAGTTTTTTTGTTAAGTCGCCTAAATTCATCTCTTTTGATGATTCATTTAACAAATAGCCATTTTCGATGGCAAATAGTATTACCATTCTTGTTACATAAGGAGTTATAATGAATGGGTTGTTAAACACATCATTTTCAGAATTAAAATTGGCTAATATCTTCTTTCCATTTTCAATTGGAACGATTGTAAGATTTATTTTCTTCCCATTACTTTTCGCTTTCCATAAGTATGAATTATTATCAACATTTATTTTCCTACTTCCTTTTTTCGGTAGCGACATTTATTCCTTTTTATAAAAACACAATTAGCCAATGTAAATGAAAGCAACAACTTAAATGAACTTGAACAAACTAAAATAACTTATATGGTTCAGGGAAATCACTTCTTGCAAAAGCAACAACTTAAATGAACTTGAACAAACTAAAATAACTTACATGGTTCAGGGAAATCACTTCTTGCAAAAGCAACAACTTATATGAACTTGAACAAACTAAAATAACTTATATGGTTCAGGGAGAATTACTTCTTCTTCAACTCAAAAACAGAAATCTCAGGAGGCGTTCCCACCCGACCAGGAAAGCCAATAAACCCAAATCCACGATTAACGTACAAATATTGATTGGCTTGTTCATACATACCCATCCATTCCTTGTATTTGTACTGTACAGGACTCCATTTAATTCCTAAAAAATCAATGGCAAATTGCATCGCATGGGTATGTCCACTCAAAGTCAAGTGAAATTTCGCTTCATGAGGCAATATTTTCGCCTTCCAATGGGAAGGATCGTGTGACAACAACACTCGAAAATCATCCTGTTTAGAATTTTGTAAGGTTCTATTCAAATCCCCAAGTTGTGGGAAAGGTGGATCGCCCCAATTTTCCACGCCACACAAAGCAATACGCTCCCCATTTTTCTCTAAATACACATGCTCATTGGCCAATAGTTGAAAGCCCGTTTTGCGGTGTTCTTCTCGAAAGAAAGGTAAGTAATTGTTTTTTGGGATTTCAGCCCGTATGAGATGGGAATAATCGTGATTCCCCAATACAGAATAAACGCCAGAAGGAGCTTTTAATTTACTGAAAATAGCTTGGTAAGGCTTGATTTCATCGTAATTTACATTGACCAAATCACCTGTGAAAACGATAATGTCAGCATCCTGTTCATTGAGCAAATCTACACCTTTTTCTACACTTTTTTTACTATCAAAACTTCCCGAATGAATGTCCGTAATTTGAGCAATTTTAAAGCCATCAAAAGCGGCAGGCAAATCCTCAAAATGTAAAGTATGATTGCTAACCGCATAGTTATATTTGCCAGCAGTAACCCCATGCATCATCGACAAAAATAACAAGCCAATTAATCCACCTCCTGCATACAAGAAAATAGGAATGCTTGTAAAAAATCCAGCGATGCTGTGGAATAACAAAAAGGGTAATAAAAGAATTTTACAGAGAATGACCGAAAAGGCAAAACCTATTAGAAAGTTGCTAAGAGGCGTTCGTTCTCCCTTATTTCGCTGTACTGACACCATTGTATAGATTAAGGCAAACAAAACAAGTCCATTGATTCCCCAATAAAGTCCTTGAAAAATGCTTTGGGCATTGGCGTTACTAAAGAGTGTTAAGAACTGTTTTTGCATGGAAAAGTCTGCAAAAAAAACAATCCCTAAAAAAAGCATGGGGACTATCAAGCTTGCTAAAATTCTAAATATATTAGAACGGCTTTGCATTGTATTTGAATTAGCAGAGTCTGACATTTTCTTTCTTGTTTAAGTCGTTTGATTCGTTGTTGTGATTGTAGAGAAAATTCACGAATTTTCTTTACGTTTGATTCGTTTTTGTAAAGTCTGATACAGACCATGCAAAATAGCCCCGATAGTAATGGAAATACCAAAATGAAGGGCTGATGGTTTAGCGTTGGCTTGGTATTGTAATGGATAGCGGGCCTTTCTGTTACGACGAAGCTATGTCCTTTCGCTCCAAAAAAAATGACCCATTAGAAAACGTTTTAAAACAAAATAGAGTTTCCTTAAAATCAATTATTAACAAATTTTTCATGTTTCCAACATTAATAAATGGGATTGGTTCAAGTAGTTGCCTTTTTTTGACTAATTTTAGGAGGTAAAGTATCGAAGTTATATGACAATCAACGACAAAAAAATTGTAATTATTGGGGCTGGAATTGCAGGATTGGCGGCAGCACAGTCTTTTCAAAAACATGGCTTCGGCAATGTGGTTGTGTTGGAAGGGCGAGATCGGATAGGAGGGCGGATTTGGACGGACAAGACTATTGGAATGTCTGTTGATTTGGGCGCATCTTGGATTCATGGGGCAAGCAAACGAAATCCAATCACTCAATTAGCCAAAAAAGCGAAGGCACAAACGTTTGTCTTGGAGGAAGAAGCGGTGGAGATTTTTAGGCTAAATGGGCAAAAATATACGAAAGAGACGGTGAGAATCGGATGGAAAAAGTACCAAAATATCTTGAAAAAAGTCGATGAACATGCGGAGGAAAATAAGAGTATTCGAGAAGTAATTGAAGAAATAAATCCCGAAATCTTAGAAGAATCGTTGATGCGTTATTTTCTTTCAGCAGACAAAGAATTTGATTATGGTAATGATATAAATAAATTATCTTCTATGTATTATGAAAGTGATGAGGTGATTAGGGGCGAAGATCAAATCATTACAAATGGCTATCAGCGAATTGTGGAGTATTTGGCGGATGGTGTGGATGTGCGGCTCAATCAAAAAGTTGTTTTTATTGATTATGACGAGGAAGACGTTTTGGTCGAAACGGAAAAAGGCAATTTTTTAGCGGATTATGTGGTGTGTACGTTGCCATTGGGCGTCTTACAATCGGGTGATGTCACCTTTGAACCAGAATTGCCCGAATGGAAAGCGGAAGCCATCGGATATATGGAAATGGGAACGGTCAATAAAGTCGTTTTGACCTTTCCTAAGTGCTTTTGGAACAAGGAATTGCATTATATCGGCATTACTTCCAAAGAAAAAGGCAAGTATAATTATTTCCTCAATTACAAAAAAATCAACGAGCATCCTACACTCATGACCTTTGCTTTCGGTGATTTTGCCAAAGAAATGGAAAAGCATACAAACGAACAAGTCCAAAAAGATGTCATGGCACACTTAAAAGTCATGTATGGCAAAAATATTCCAGAACCCACCGACTTGTTGCGAAGCCAATGGCACAGTGATCCGTTTTGTTATGGTTCGTACACTGCCGCAGTCAAGGGAATGAACGATGAAGAATTTGAGCTTTTAGCCGAAAATATAGACGGAAAACTTTTTTTTGCAGGCGAACACACCCATCACACATTTAGGGGAACGGTGCATGGGGCGTATTTGAGTGGGGAGGAAGTGGTGCAGGAGGTACTTGAGTTGCTTAGTGTTTAGTTTTTTGGTTCTTAGTGCTTGGTTCTGTGGTTCTTGGTTTTAATCACCTGGCCCTCGTCTCCAGTCACCCACCCTCAACTAGAATGATCAAAAACAATTACCCATTCTCCATCAATTTTCTGCCAAATTAGCGAGAAATGACCGCCTAATTCGTCTTTGGAACGAGCCAAATGCCATTTTCCGACCATTAGTGTTTTGTCCTTATCCAACATTTCGAGCGAGATAATATCAAAAGTGAGCTTACCCATCGCAGACTTATCGGGGTAGGTTTTTTTATAACGATCTAAAGTATTTTGCCAACCATATGTTACGCCGTTTTTGCCCATAAAGCGCAACTGATCCGATTTCCAATAGCCTTCCATAAAACAATCAATGTCTCCTTCGTTCCAACAAATTTCTTGTTGCTTCATACTATCCATGATTTTTTTTTCAACTTTTGGCTTAACATTTTGAGATTTCATATGTTGTAAATTTATAGAGAAGCAGAAGAATAGTAATAAAATACGTAGCATTTTAGGAATTTGAGTGTGTTAGAAATGTATAAAATAAGAACTTATAGCAAAAAAAAGCGGTTTTTTATAGAAATCAACACTATCAATGAAAAAAACGGTATGATAATTGATTTCTATAAAGCGATAGATAAAGTTAAATTTAATTAAAATCAATAAGTTTTTTTGTAACTTGCATTTTAAACTTTGCCAACAATTAGCTAAAGTATAACGTTGTTTAATAATTAATCAAAAAACCTAAACAATCAAAACTATATTTACCACATGAATCTAATAAAGTGTAATTGGAAAAAATGGGCTTTTGCCTTAGGGATGTTTACCTCTTTTACAGCCTATTCGCAAAATCAGGAAGTTTTAACTAAAAAATCTACAGGAGAATGGGGAAAAACTTTTGACTATGAATATTACCAAAAAAATAATACCAATATTAATTGTACAAGTAGCAATTTCCGAACAATAGACGGAACTTGCAACAATATCTCTGACCCTACCAAATACAGTTGGGGCGCAACGCATATTCCAATGATGCGTTATATGCCAGCAGTATATGGAAGTGCTGACCCAATGAATGCTTTAGGTGGCGAAAATAGAAAAAGTCCTCGTGAAATTTCTAATATTGTTTGTTCACAAACGGCATCTATGCCCAGTGCGGATAGTCTAAGTAATTTTACCTTTACTTGGGGACAATTCATAGACCATGACCTCACCATTGTGCCAGAGAATGAGAACGAAGCAATTATGATTCCACTCCCTGCCAATGAACCAACCTTTACCGCACCCATTCCTTTTTTACGTTCTGAAGTAATGGAAGGTACAGGCGTCAATACTCCAAGAGAACAATTTAATATATTGACGGCTTGGATTGATGGTTCACAGGTATATGGTTCGGATATTGATCGAGCCAATTGGCTGAGACGTTTCGTTGATGGAAAACTAAAAATGTCTTCGGGTAATTTCTTGCCTTACAATACTTTGACAGGAGAATACAATAGTATTATTGATGGCAATGCACCAAGCATGTTTGGAGACGAACAAGGCGGAAAAGTATTTGTCGCAGGAGACATTAGAGCCAACGAACAAGCGAGTTTACTCTCCTTACACACTTTATTTTCAAGGGAACATAACCGCATTTGTGATGAACTTCTCGCACAAGGTATGACGGGTGATGAATTGATTTATCAAACAGCCCGTAAAAAAGTAGGTGCCTTGATTCAAGCAGTGACTTACAACGAATTTTTACCTGCTTTAAAAGTAAATTTAGATAACTATACAGGTTATGACGACCAAGTTCAACCTGACATTGCCAACATCTTTGCAGCAGCAGCCTATCGTTTGGGACATACCGTAGTTACGGATCGTTTTATGATTATAGACAATGGCTGTGTCGATATGATGGAAGAAGAGGGGGGCATGGACATTATGACAACCTTCTTTAGACCCGACCAAGTTGCCTTGTACGATGTTGATCCTTTCCTTAAAGGCTTGTCCATGAAAATGCAGCAAGATTTTGATGTATTCGTGATAGATGCCCTACGCAATCTTTTATTTTTAAATACACCATTAAGCGTAGCAGGAATCGACCTTATCGCCTTCAATCTCCAAAGAGGAAGAGATCACGGTTTACCAGATTTCAACAGCATTCGCACCCAATTTACAGGACAAACTGCCACAAGCTTTGCCGACATTACCAGCGATGCTTCCCTTCAAACAAACTTAGCAACAGCCTACAACAATGATGTCAATGACATTGATCCATGGATTGGTTTTATGAGTGAAGATGCAGCACCAAACAGCATCTTTGGTCCAACCTTACATTCCATTTTAAAAGATCAATTTCAGCGTTTAAGAGATGGAGATCGCTTCTTCTACGAAAACGACCCATTATTGGCAAGTACAGATATACAAGAAATCAACACCACAAAATTATCGCACATCATCATGCGCAATACAAACATTGACACCATAGATGAAGACGTATTTCACGTAAGCGAATGCCGCATGGCTTCCGTCGAATGTGAGGAAATCAGCGATAAAGAATTAGAGCGCATAGGTGCATTATACGGAGCAGCCGACTTCATCTTAGACGGCAACGAAATCTACACATGGTACGATGCCACTACAGGCGAACAAGTAGCCGAATTCGTCGGAAATCCCTACTTTTCACCAAACGCATTAGGTACCTACAACCTCATCGTCACCGACCCAGATTTACCAGACTGCCCACAAACCTTCACCAACCGCACCATTAATGAATTGAATGGATGTTGCGAATTGGATGATTAGGTTTTTTTAGTGCCGTAGTTTAGGTGTGCCGTAGTGCTGTGGTTGTTTTGTTATAAAGACAGATACCCGATTTACGAATTACAAAAATAAGGAGACAACGGGAGGATGCTTCGTTGTGACGCATGCTCCCGCTATCCGCTACTATAGCTTGCCTACACATCTTCAGAATTTCAAGTTGCAACCACAAAA
>Ga0209185_1001433_pt1 | contig 20777 bp, 18 predicted proteins | sample SidtaG_2_FD_187425 | JGI IMG/M metagenome (GOLD analysis project Ga0209185, IMG submission 187425) | Marine algal microbial communities from Sidmouth, United Kingdom - Sidmouth_Asex2 metaG (SPAdes) (version 2) | ecosystem: Host-associated > Algae > Red algae > Unclassified | place: Sidmouth... | reverse complement strand
ACTCTGTAATACATGTCAGTCTCTATAAAATGCTTTCTGTTGATTTCTTCAATATTCATAACACACAGAAAAAAGCAGAAACTATGCCACAATAAGCTTGATATATATGAACTTTAGTATATGACTATTAGCTTGCTACCTTAATCGCGAGGATCCAGAGAAATATAAATATAATGTTGACTAATATTAGTAGCAGATATAGACTGCTATCAGACTGCTTTATCGCTTCAGATTAATTGGGATACCTATCCCTAATTGTAATTTCTTGTGTGAGAAAAAGACCAGTGGACCATTAGATAATCCTACAGGCTGAGAAGGAGTTCCTCCTTCTTGCAATCCAATAAATACGTCTGCTGAAATCTCTATTTTTCCTAGCCATTGGGTTAGAGAAACTTCAAATCCAAAGAACTTTTGATTGAGATATGCGATATCATCTATACCATTAATAGAAAATGAATCACTCGAATTAAAGTACTGTTCCATTTCTATACCTACACCTAATAAGGAATTAGGATAAAGCTTATAGTCAATACCTAATTTGATATCAAAAATATCAGTATACGTTGTTACAACAAAGTCTGGAAGATGAGGTCCTGACCTTTCATCGATAATTGAAAGTCCAAGTGGATAAATGGTAAATGAAAACTGTCCATATAATTTCTTGCTAAATGGAATTCTCGCAATTGCTCCGACACCCCATGTCCATTCTTGCGGATCTTCAATTGTTGAATTAAAATTCCAATAATAATAGTTGTGAGTAGAACTTATTTTAGGAGTTACTAAAACTTGTCCAAATAGGAAAAATGGATACAAAATGAAGAAAAGTATAAAACATAATTTACTAATTCTATTCATATTAATTTTTAACATTTATAGGATAACCTATACCTACTTGAAAATTATGATGATATAGCAAAATGCTTAAATTCGGAACAGAAAAGTTATAAAATGCATCAAAAAATAATTCAAATTTATTAAATCTATGACTCATGGAAAACTCGATACCCATATAACTATGATTCGGGAAATTGATGATTTCATTTGTTACTCTATTCAGATCTTTGGCATTAAATATAAATTCTGCTTGAACCCCAACACCAACTAAAGTTCTGTTACTAAATATTTTATTCTCGATTCCTAATTTAATATCAAAATGATTAAACTCTATATTATTTACTCTACTGTTATCTCCAGAATATGTAACCTTGTTAAGGTAAAAGTTTACTCCTGCAACAGCATTTGCATCTTTAAAAATCCCTGAACTAACATTCAATCCAATTGCCAAATTACTTCTTGAATTCGGACAACTCAAAGTAAAACAATCATTAGCTCTATAATTCGCCCAATTATAACTTACACGTGGCGTCAATGTAACTTGACCATAAAGTGAATAGGACATCATGAATCCTAAACAACACAAAAGTGAATATCTTAGAAACCATGATGTCTTATAGCTGTACATAAATTATGCAATAGTTTAATTGGAGAAATTAAGAATTTTTTTGGTTTCAATTAGCTTTCCTTTTACATCAAAATCTAACTTGAATACGATTCCAATATGGTTAATTTCATTGTTATTATACAAATTCTTCTTTGTGTCAAATACTTTATTACCCATTATGTCATAGTAAATCGAATAAGAATAATTTTCTTGAAGACTATTTTCAATATTTTCTCCTCCATCTATTTCACTATAGTCAGAAGAAGCATTGTGGTATGTATCACAATCAGGATCATCACCATCACAATCTTGAATAATGTATCGTTTTGTTATCCATTCACCAATCTCTGCAACAAAAACTTTTATTGTAATTTCCTGAGGGTAGTACGGAAATTCTGGTATATTCGAAATGTTCAAAGCAGAACCTCCTTGTTGAATATTTCCATGCATTCCTAAATCAGATTCAAATTCAGTACTGTTGCTACCAATGATTACCCACTTATTACCATCTGCATTTCCTAAGCCAGATAATCCTCCATTACCTTCTAAAGTAACATTAAATCTATTTTTCTCTTCACAAAGTTTATGATTACTAGAAAGTTCTTGTTCTACACATGGCTCGCCATTTGCTATGGGATGATTTGTCTCCATACATATATTCTCCCATTCATTAATTAAGCTTTCGAATTCTGTACTACAAACACCATATTTTTCTATTGCTAATTCAATACTAATTTCCATAAAATCTTCGTAAGTAAAATCACCATCGGTTGGCAATAAGTCTAAGATCTCAAGAAAGAAATCCCTTGCTGTTTCAAATCCGATACTCTTAGTTAGGTTAAAATACCAATGTCCTATTGGTTTCCCTCTGTCATGTGGCCCTCCTATTGCATTTGGACCACCAACACAACTAAAATCACTAAGATCCCTATCTGCTATTGAATATCTATTAAGTCTACTATTACCATTAGTAATAAATGATATTATATCACACAACCCTTCTTCCATAGTAGTACTATTTAGACCATTAATATCTAAAAAGTTATGCCCAAATTCATGCCACTGTGTTTTTTCGTTTAATTCTTGCCTTAATTGTCCACAGTTCCTACCTGTAAAGGCGGCAAGTACTTCGAATTCTCTTTCAGGGATATTTGGTATATTCCTTGCATTTTGAGTTCCATCTTCTATATGGAGTGAAATTATGTAATTTGTCCAGCCTGTTTCCCAAACATCTTCCCAAGAGTTAAATGACCATTGACCTAAATCCAGAGCAATTTCCCAAGTAGTCACTGGCCCTGGAAATTCACATGCTAAAGGCGCTCTTCTTATAGTTTGATTATTTAAACAAAGGAAGCAAGGAGGTGGAAAAACATTACCATGTATATCACTGGTCGAGTTTATATTATCTTTAATTTTAACATTATCACTTTCAAATGTTGTTTTGTAGCTTGGGGTATTTTCCACAAAATAAGTAGACTCCACAGAAATAGTTTTTGTGTTAAATCTTACAGTATATTCGATATCTTGATTTATATATTTTACATCTTGAATTAATAAATATTCATTTTGATTATCCTCAGATATAATGAACTTTAATTTGATACTAATTATATTACTCAATTTTACATTTAAGTGATTTGATAGCTCTTTTTTGGATAAAGCTTGAGTTGTAATACTTTCTAAAGCTTCTACATTATCTTTTGGAGGCTTTATAAAACTAATGCCATCACAAGGACCAACTGGACCTGGACCATCAGGACCATCAGGTCCATCACCAGATCCACCTATAGGAGCAGCATGAATACCTGCACCTATCAAAGTTAAAAAGGAACCCTCTACGGGTATTCCATTATATAATTGCTGATACTTCGATATTTTATGATCTCTAAAAGCATGTTTTAATACATCTACTTGCTTAAAGGAAAATTCTTCTGAAGAGGCAAATAGTGATAGAAAATGACTTTCTCCACCTACGTCATTCATTGAGAATGCAGATGTTTTTATTAACCCTGAATCAAATACTTTCAGTACTCTACTTTCGTATATGGATTCTGGATTTCCTTCAGAGTTTGGATTTGGATTTGGATTTAATTGAGCCTTTATATTATTGGAAAATAGAGTAAGGATAATTAAACAAAAATACATTAGTTGGTACTTCTTCATCGTTTTGGATTTTGTTTAGTAATACATCTAATTTACCCCCCCCCCACTCATATTTCCAAATTCTACCAACGGTAATAACTAAGGTAATTTTCATAGAAATAATTAACTTATATAAGTACGATTTAATATGAAGCTTAAAAAAAGAGACTCAAAAAATAATTTTGAATCTCTTACATAATCAACAGTATACTTCCTTTACGTTAGTCATTGTAGTCCACAACTTTACCATTCTTGGCAAGGCGGATAAGTAGTTTGATAATTTCTTCCATGTTGGTTATAGTTTGATGTAATGAGTAATAGATTAACATTGGTTAAGTAGAGATCTAATAGATTTTAGAGACTTGTAAGCTTTTTATTCATTCTATCTTAAAGCATTCTTGTTTTAAGATCATTGCCGAATTCTTCGAATTTATCTTTTAGATCATTGAAACCGTCTTCTACCGTCCTTGCTATATTATCTATATTGATATCTTCTCCTCTCATCGCCAGAAAGTCACTACTTGTCTTAGCTTCAGGTACTGCGATCCACAGTATCAAATAGACTAATGGGCCAAACCCAAAAGCAAAGAATAAAATGATTAGTGCTATTCTTAAAAGCGTCGGACTCTTAAATCCGAAGTATGCAGCTAAGCCTCCTGCAACACCTCCAAATACTTTGTGCTCAGGATCTCTGAAGAGACGCCTTGAATCTCCAGATGAGTTAGTCTTATTTTTTGATTTAGATTTCCTATCAGTACTACTTGAGTAATTCTGCTTCTCATCTGATGCAAAATCTTCTGGCATACCCATCGTACTTTTCATATTATCGACCATAGCTATAGATACGATATTACCACCTGATCTATCTTCCTCAAATAGCTCCGCGATACGAGCTTCTATATCATATATAATATCTTCTGATCCTTGTGAGCGTGAGAAGTGTCTCTCCAGATTATTAAGATATTTATTAAGTGCCGTGTAAGCATCTTCATCTATGGTGAATGCCTTGCCAGCTAAATTTACGTTGATTACCTTTTTCATATTGTTTTAGATTTTTTTGAAACTAATCATCTGCATTAATGACGCTTAGTTAGATTTTTGAATTGATTGCTTAACAGCATTACTTAATGATTCCCAGGTTGTGATTAATTCTCCCAAGAATTGTTTTCCTATATCTGTGATCTGGTAATATTTTCTGGGAGGTCCAGAAGTGGACTCCTGCCATGAGTAACTTAGGAGTTCATCATTCTTTAGTCTATTAAGCAAAGGATACAATGTACCTTCTACGACGATCATTTCTGATTGTTTGAGATGCTTGATTATATCAGAGGGATACATCTCCTCATTTGAGATAACCGATAGAACGCATAGTTCTAATAATCCTTTTCTCATCTGTGCTTTGGCGTTTTCTACTTTCATTAGATAATTAAATTTGATGGCAAATATAGTGTTATAACTACTACTATGCTAAGCATAGTTCCATATTATACACACATCTTCGATAAATGAACTGAAAAATTAGACGAAATCATGGATCTTCGTTGACGATAGTCAGTACTTTTCCATACTTATGATAATTATTCTTTTTATCATTACCTCAGTTCTATAGCTACAAATGACAAAATGTATACCGTCAAATAACGACTCCTAATGTAGCAAGCATATCAGAATAGTCTAATCTCGACTTATTAGTTATACCCATAAAAAAAGGCGCTTATGATAAATCATAATTTATCATAAGCGCCTTTTCAGTAAGCACGGATAGTTCCTTGGATCTACATCGTATGCTTATTTAAGTGTGCTCACTTTATAGTCTGCTGACTCTTTATACTTTGCATCAGTAATTAATTTATATGCAGCTACTGCATCAGCATTTTTACCTAATGCTTCCAGCGCTTGGCCCTTCGCATAGATAATTCTATCTTTTTTCTCAGGAGATTGTGCTAGTGCATCATCTAAGTAAGTTACTGCATCTGCGTTGTTATTCTGAGTCATGAGGCTCTTAGCGACATAATATCCTACATCTGGATTTTTCTTATTGTCTAAGTACATCTTACCAAACGATATGACTTTATCATAAGCTTTATTCTTGTAATTCTTACTGATAATTGACTTTGCTCTTTCGTATGCTTCGTTTTCTTTTTTAGGCTTACCTTCCGTCTTTGCAATTTTCGAAGCTTCAAAATATTTAGCGAGTGCCTCCTCTGCCATTCCTTTAGCAGCAAGTACTCTTGCTATACCTATATAATTAGAAGAGTAGGCAGGATTTAACTCCACACCTCTTGTATACAATTCTGAAGCTTCATCATAAGCTTTGGCCTTTCTCTTTGCATTGCCTAAGTTATAAGCTGCCATGGCGCCATTCTTTTTAGAAAGTCCGATGACTTGTTCATTGCCTTCAGCTTCTGCTTTAATGAGTGCCTGTTCTACAAGAGGTAGTCCCTCTTCGTAATTTTTAGCTTTAATTAATTCTAATGCACTGTTATAAAGGCTTGCTGCTGTCTTCTCACCTCCTTCCTGCGCATCTATGGTAGAATAAGTTAATGAACTGATCACTGCTACAAACAATACTTGATAAAATATACTCTTCATATGAAACTCTATTTAATTATTTATTTTATAAAAAAAACCAAGATAAAAATTTAACCAATATTTAAAATAGCTGCTCGACATTAATCTACGATATGTCAAGGATAAGTTGTATTGTAATATTTACTGCACCATAGTCATCTTCATAATAATATCGGTATTGGGCCTGTCTTGGACACGAGCTCCAGTAGGCATGGCTGCCATCAGATCTATAATCTCAAGACCCTCTATAACCTCTCCGAATACAGTATAGCGCATATCCAGACCAGGGTAACCGCCTACAGTCTTGTAGTAAGCTCTATTGACATCAGGAAATTTATAATTAGCATTTTCCATTCCACCCAGTGTAGCGTCTGTCCATTTATAACCTTGAGTAATATAGAACTGACAAGCGCTTGATTCCCTATTGGGATTATTAGCATCAGCAAGTCTTGCGGCGGCTACAGCACCTTTCTTATGGAAGTGATTAGATCTGATCTCTGCAGGTATTACTCCACAATTATCCACACTTAGTGACTCATTAGGACCAGCTCCTACAGAACTTGGATTTCCGCCTTGAGCCATAAAGGCTGGCATTATTCTATGGAACATTGTCCCATCATACATACCGCTTTTGACATTTTTGACAAAATTATCTCTATGAATAGGTGTATCATCGTATAACTTGATGATCATATCGCCAAACATAGTAGTGACCTTAACTTTGTAATTCTTGTCTTGAGATAACACAATAGTACTCATACATATAAATACTAAAAGTGATAAATAATGCTTCATACTAATATTTGATTTTAAAAAACAATTACCAATTTCTATAGTCTTTTCCTAATGTATTGTACCCCTTAAGGGTTATGTACGTTTTGACATTTTTATAAAAATTACACTAACGATATTAGGGTACTTTATCTAATAGAGGTAAGACACTACTAATTGTAATTATTAAGTAGATCGCAAATTAATAAACTTGAAGACTATGAGGCAAGTGTGAGCACAATAATGTTCTGTTAAACTATTGAACATTTAATTGATAGGTATTAGAACTTGGAGTCGCAACTCTAACATATGTACTAAAATGTACCTATGTTCAAGAAGATGCTGAAATAGATTGGATTGGGTAAGAACTTTTGAGTTCTACTCACAAGGTAGCTTGATGTGGAATTCGGTCCCTATTTCTACTTCTGAGTTGATAGAAATCTGCCCATTATGCTTTTCTACAATTTTCTTACAGATAGATAATCCAAGACCACTTCCTTCAAATTCTCGATTACTATGTAATCTCTTGAATGGCATAAAAATTTCTTCGTAGAAGGATTTCTCTATACCGATACCATTATCTTTTATATTGATGTGGAGGATGTCACCTTCCTGAACTGCGGTGACTTTTACTGTTGGATTTTCGCTTTTGTTATACTTAATCCCATTCTCGATAAGATTCTGAAATAATAGAGTCAAGTACACTTTATTACCCGTTATACTTGGGAGATTATCATATTCAATTTTAGCGTTTTTGGCATTTATGCAATAGGCTAAGTTATATTCTTGATCTCTTACAATATCATTAAGGTTAACCTGTGCCATATCCTCACTGACCTGATCTACACGGCTAAAATTTAATATATCATTTATTAATTTTTCTAAATTCTTAGATGACGATTTTATAATATCTAAATATTCAAAATTTTTGTCGCTTGTATTATCTGCTTTTAGGCTACGTTCTAGCAATCCTGAGAAGCAGAATATATTCCTCACAGGCTGCTTAAGATCATGAGAAGTGACATAGGCAAATCTCTCCAGTTCTGAGTTCTTTTCTTTTACTTTTTCTATAAGCACATCTTTTTCGCTTGATTCGGACTCAGCGAATGTTGCATAACTTCTAATCGCATAGAATACAACGATGATCGTGATAAGTAAGTGCACCATAGATCTGTAAGGATTATCATAGACAACCAACTGCTCTAAGAAGGGCTTGCAAACTATAACAATTACAAACGCTACAATACTAAGTATAGCCATCTTATACCTCATTTCTTCATCTTTAAAAAGAAGAATACTCAAAGCGATCAGAACGACGAAATATGTCATGAGCCCAGTAGAATAAGAACTGAGCAAAGCATATGCAGAAACCCAAACTACGTAGTACAAGTACAGTAGCAAATTGATTTTATTCTTGTATCTCGTCTGGTTAACAAAGTAAAATGCTAATGAAATAAATGTCGAAATATAATTAATAGCAATCGGGAATTCTGTCTTCAGTGAGTTCAATACAAGAAAACATATGTTGACTATTAAAGTGATATTTAACCACTTATTAGTGAAAGTATTCATCCTTGCTAATGCGCTAGATGATTTAACTTCTACTTTCTCATAGTTTGTATGATATGATGTTGACTTTAACACAGCTATATACTTTCAAATTATGGTCCAAAACGTTAAAAGTCACTTTACCTGATCTAAAAAGTAAAGTAGCTGACAAAAAATACTAATTCTTGTAAGATATCCGATATATGGCATCACCAAAATCGTCACTTATAAGCATAGAACCATCAGGTAGGTATTCTATATCTACCGGTCTTCCCCATGCTTCATCAGCTGCGACATCTAACCATCCATCTGCAAATACTGAGTAATCTACAGCATTGTAATCATCATCTAAGCTCACCATACTTATACGATAACCTACTTTCTTAGATCTATTCCAAGAGCCATGTTCAGCTATAAATGCGACTTTATGTCTATACTTATCTGGAAACATATTACCAGTATAGAACTCTACACCTAATGGCGCTACATGAGCACCAAGCTTCTGTACCGGTGGTGTATAGTCACTACATTTCTTATTCTTACCAAATTCGTCATCTAACAGATCACCTTGATGACAATATGGAAATCCAAAATGCATATTATCATCAGTCGCCATATTAAGTTCGCATGCAGGGATATCATCTCCTAACCAGTCTCTTCCATTATCGGTAAACCAAAGCTTCTTGGTAGATGGATGCCATGTAAAGCCGACAGTATTTCTTACTCCACTCTGGACGATCTCCATCTTCTTAGTATCTACATCTAATCTTGTAATGGTATTGAATACAGGATCCTCAGACTCACAGATATTACAAGGAGCTCCTACGGGTACATAGAGCTTACCATCAGGTCCAAAAGCTATATATTTCCATCCATGATGGCCTTCATTTGGATACTTGTCATAGACAACTTCTGGCTCTGGCGGATTGCTTAAGTTATTCTCGATATCCTTATATCTTAGGATACGAGATACCTCAGCGACATAAAGATCACCATCTCTGTATGCGACACCATTAGGCATATTAGCATCTTCTAATAATGTATATTTCTCGTCTACTATGAAGTCTCCATCAGTATCCTTAAGAGCATAGACGGCACCTAATCCTCTGGTACCTACATACAGTGTACCTTCTGGACTATAACACATACTCCTTGCATTTTCTATATCCTCAGCATAGACATCGATCTGAAAACCCTCTGGTAGATTAATCGCAAGACCAGAATCTGTAGTGGGTTTTATAGCAGAATTTTTCTTTGGAGGATTATACTTACATGTAGATAAAGTAAGGAGAAGTGGTAGTAGAATTTTAAGTATCAAAAGCTATTATTTTAAGAAAGGTTATCAACGGATTCTTCTTGGCCGGGAGAGAGTACTTTAATTCTGACTATCTCTATCTTAGTCTCGTCTACATCTTCTATTGTAAAAATATAATTATCTAATGCTATCTCTTGGCCTGCTTCTGGAATAATCTCAGAGGTCATAACTATGTATCCAGATAATGTCTGATACTCCCCTTCTGGTAGTTGTAGTTCCGGATATTTCTCATGGATATAATCTATCTCCAGCCTTCCAGAAAGTAGATATTCATCATCACTTATTTTCTCAATAACAAAGTCTTCGACATCATGCTCATCTTCGATATTGCCGAATATCTCTTCTAAGATATCCTCTAATGTTATAATACCGGCAGTACCTCCAAACTCATCAACAACACAAGCTATAGTCGTCCCATCATTAATAAATTGCATCATAAGATCTTTGAGATTCATGACATCTGGAACGTATAAGATATCTAATATTACAGATTTTATAGATTCGGGATTCTCCCATAGCTGCTGGTGATGGACATAGCCCGTTATGTTATCAGTATCTCCATCTGTGACTATTATTCTTGATAGTTTTGATTCTAATACAACTGACATTAATTCTTCTACACTATCATTGACATCTACAGAAATTATCTCCGTACGAGGGATCATACAATGCGATACTGAACTGTGCCCAAGATTCAGAGCATTAGTAAGTATCTCTTTATCTATATCATCATGGTCATCACTAAGACTATCTTCTATGAAGTGCTCTAAGTCTAACTTAGTCAATACACTTTCTGCATTGTCGATATTAAATCTAAAAATGTATTTCAATATAAAATTAGTCAGCCCCGTCATTATAAAAGTCGGAACCATTAATAGCTTCTTAAATATCGACAGTGGATATGCTAGTCCAAAAAGCATTTTAGTTGAGTACATACTAAAAAAGGTCTTAGGAAGAAATTCTCCAAATATCAAAACTATAATCGTTATAAATAGCGTATATATAAGTAATGAAAATACGCCTGATCCTATATATGGACTTAAGTAAGGTTCCAGTAATAAAGTCGTAAGAGTGGTAAATGCCACCAAAGCAATATTATTACCTACTAACATCGTACTGAGAAAGTCTTGCGGCTTTTCGTAGAACTTGTGGATAATGTTACCACGACGCGTGTTTTCAGATTTCTTTACTGCAATACCCAGCTTGTTAGCTGAGACAAAAGCAATCTCAGAACCCGAGAAAAAGGCAGATAGTGCCAAAAAAAATATTATTAGTATAAATAGTCCCACAAGACAAAAATATACAGTTATTAAGTAATATTCATTAATAAAATCAATCTTACATTTATAATATAAGTATATTAACAAAAAAGAAATTTGAAGCTCGATATAAGAAAACTGGCGAAAGATGATCTAGATCAATATTTCATAGATCAAAAACTACCTAAATATAGGTCTGATCAGGTCTGGCAATGGTTGTGGAAAAAGCAAAAATTCAGCTTTGAAGATATGCGTAATATCCCCAAAACAATACTCGAAAAATTAGAAGCCGACTTCCGTATTAACGCCATTGATGTAGATAAAAGACAAGTCAGCATAGATGGTACCATTAAGAATAGAATACAACTACATGATGGGCACCTTGTAGAATCGGTGCTTATTCCCGTAGAAGATATGTCACGATACACGGCATGTGTATCATCACAAGTAGGATGCAGTCTTACTTGTAAGTTCTGTGCTACTGGAAAGATGAAGCTACAGCGTAATCTGGAAGCTTCTGAGATATTTGATCAAGTGGCATTACTTAATCAACAATGTATAGCTAACTATGACAAACCCTTGAGTAATATCGTATACATGGGTATGGGTGAGCCACTACTTAATTATAAGAATGTACTTAAAAGCATCCACTATATAACTAATGACGTGGGCTTAGGTATGTCACCTAAGAGAATTACAGTAAGTACAGTAGGGATCGCTAAGATGATAAAAAGGCTCGCTGATGAATGTGTTAAATTTAACCTTGCTTTATCACTCCACGCTGCAGATGATCATAAGCGTAGTCAGATTATGCCTATTAATGATCAGAACAATCTCTCTACACTCATGGAGTCCATTAAGTACTTCTATGAGGTAACTAAAAATAGAATCAGCTTTGAATACATCAGCTTTAAAGGATTCAATGATACACCCACTGATGCTAAGAATCTGATCGAACTATGTAGGCATTTTCCTGTTAAAGTCAATATTATAGAGTATAACCCTATAGATGGCGTGAATTTTGAACGATCTACATCAGTAAGCATAGATCAATTCGCCCAGATATTACGAAACCATAAAATTATGGTAACAGTCCGAAAGAGTAGAGGCATGGATATAGATGCAGCATGTGGACAGCTCGCTAATAAGGGTTAATACTGATTATAAATACTACACAAAAACATACTTTTAGTACATGAAAAAAATTATCCCTCTTTATTCTCTCGCTATCTTACTTATACTACTTACTTCTCTATCTGTAGATGCTCAGAATACAATCACTGGAACCTTTATTGATGTAGGAGAAACAGAATATGCAACGCTTAATAAAGTTATCAGAGATTATGAATTACTAGAGATTAATATTCAGAAATCAGATATTAATTTGAATAAAAATAGCGGAAAAGTTAATGTGGAATTTGGAAGTGAAGAACTGAACTTAAGCCTCTTCAGTGATAACATTGCAGTCAGCGCCAAAGCCGAAAACAAACCTCACCTACTTTCAGGGAGCTACGATTTTGGATCTATTGTCAGTCTTACTATAAATGATGATTTTATCTACGGCTTTTTTAAAGACGGTAATACTACAAGATATATAGAGCCATTATGGTACATAGAACCTGATGCTCCAAAAAATATATTTGTTTTCTATGACATGAAAAATGTTATAGAATCGAGCGATCATAAATGTGGCGTTACAGAACAACAAATAAGAACACCAAAAGACACGCCGTTAAAAATGACAACGGACTGTAGAGTTGTAGATTATGCTTTTGCCAATACTGCAGACATGTTCACTAAGTATGGATCAGCAACAGGTGTTATGAATCATAACTTTGGCGTACTTAATAATGTACAGACTAATTATAGGTCTGAATTTGACGCTAATTTGGAATATGTTGTGGTCGCTCATTATATACCTACGACCTCTGCTAATGATCCTTTATCGCCTAACACTGCATCTACAGATGCTCCTACTTTATTGGATAGGTTTACTTCTTGGTGTGGTGGATTTGGTGCAGGTGGAGGAGGATCACAAGGTAATAGTGGAGGATTTGGGACTACTTTTGATATGGCAGGCATGTGGTCAGATAGAACATTCGATAATAATGTCTTAGGAATAGCATGGGTAAATGGCTGGTTCCATATTTTCTCAGATCATACGACTTCAGCTATTGGTCTTAATGTTCTTGTCTCTCATGAGATTGGTCATAACTGGGGAGCACAGCACGTATCATCGACCACTAATATCATGTTCCCAAGTGTTCAGGTTACAGATAATTGGGTTAGTAATTCTGTTACTGAAGTTAATAGTAGAGTAAATGCGGTAAGCGGTTCTCTAAGTAACTGCTCTACAGAAGGAAGCCCTACGGCTTTATTTTTTAGCAGTCATGGTACAAATGCAACATGTAGTGGTACTGCTACAACTATAGCGTTCGAAGATCAGTCTCTATATGGCGCAACACGAGACTGGATATTTTTAAATGGTACTCCCGCAGTATCTACAAATGCTAAAGTATCTGTAAATTATCCCAGCACTGCGTCTGGCTTAAACTACATAGAGCTAGAATCTGCAAATCCTGCTGGGTCAGATATATTACAATCCTACATAGACTTTAAGCCAGCCCCAGGGGTACAATGTACACCATCAAGTGGAAATGGAAGTAATGGAGGTATTGTCTCAGTAGCATTGGCCAATATGAGAAACATAAGTACAACAACAGGCGTTTATCAAGATTTTTCTTGTAGTAAGACAGCAAGCTTAGAAGCTAATGCAAGCTATGACATCTCAATATCAGGACCACCCTTCACCAATACGATTAACTATAGAGTCTATGCCGATTGGAATAATGATAATGATTTTAGCGACACTGGAGAATCTGTACTTTCTGGAACATTTGTAGTTGGTGGAGTATTTAATTTTACTACGCCTACAAGTCCAGTATTAGATAACTTGCTGAGACTAAGAGTTATCTATTCATTAAATTCAATCAGCGGCCCTTGCATAAGTCCTGCTGTTGGTCAAGTTGAAGATTACTCCGTGTACTTCCCATCTGCACAAGTATATGGTTGCACTGATACGGCAGCTAACAATTACAATGCTAATGCAACAGTAGATGACGGATCATGTACATACGGCGGTGGTGGTACAACATGGTATCGTGACAGAGATGGCGATACTTTTGGCGATCCTGCAGTTACTCAGAATGCTGTCAATCAACCTTCTGGTTTCGTAAGTGTAGATACTGATTGTAACGATGATGATGCTACCGTATTTCCAGGTGCCCCAGAATTATGTGATGGACAGATTAATAATTGTAATACACAATCTCTACCCATTATAGAAATAGATAATGATGGAGATGGATTCGTAGAATGTGCTATTGACAACGGTGGATGGGACGGCCCTATTGTTAACACATTAGGCAATGATTGTGATGACACAGACGATACAATATTTCCAGGTGCTCCAGAACTATGTGATGGACAGATCAATAATTGTAACACACAAAATCTACCTCTAAATGAGATAGATAATGATGGAGATGGATATGTAGAGTGTATAATTGATATGGACGGTTGGGATGGTAATATTCCGAATATTTTAGGAGAAGATTGTGATGATACAGACACCGATATAAATCCAGATGCTGATGAGATATGCGATGGCATAGATAATAACTGTAATAATCAGACTGATGAGGGCGTCTTAACTACCTACTATATAGATTTAGATGGTGATAATTTCGGTGATCCTAATGTCACAACTGAAGCTTGTAATCCACCAGCTAATTATGTAATTAATAATCTTGATTGTAATGACAATGACAGCACAGTATATCCTGGTGCTCCAGAGCTATGTGATGGCCAGCTTAATAATTGTGCAGCTAATAATATACCTAATAACGAAATAGACAATGACAATGATGGGTATGTAGAATGCTCTATAGATGGCGGTGGCTGGGATGGTGGCAACCCTATCAAGCTGGGTGACGACTGTGATGACACTAATCCTAATGTTAATCCAGGAGAAACCGAAATCTGTGATAATATAGATAATAACTGTAATAATCAGACTGATGAAGGCTTGGTATCTACTTACTTCTTAGATAATGATAGCGATGGTTTCGGTGATTCAGATAATTTCTTAGTAACCTGCAATCCTCCATCTAACTATGTAACTGATAACACTGATTGTGATGATGATGACGGGACAGTATATCCTGGTGCACCAGAATTATGTGATGGACAAATTAATAACTGTAACACATCGACGTTGCCTCTCATCGAAGTAGATAATGATGGAGACGGTTACGTAGAATGTACCCTTAATGGTGGATGGGATGGCGGTAATCCTACTAAGTCAGGCGGCGACTGTAACGATTCTAATCCTAACGTTAATCCTGGGGCCTCTGATGTATGCGATGATAATATAGATAACAATTGCGATGGCATCATAGACTTCGGATGTGGTGATTGTGACGGCGTTAACCTGGTGATAAATAATGGTAATATTATGGCTGTTAATCGAGCACAACAAACTATAGACTCTGATGCATTAGTTAATCTTAATTCAGTACTGTACACAGCAGGTAACAACATAGAGTTGACAGCGCCTTTTGAAGTACAACCAGGTAAGGTTTTCGAAGCAAGAATAGAGCCTTGTGTTGTCAATGCTCAAAATGATGAAGAGCCCGATAATGCAAGAAATAATATTGATAATTCTAATTTCTTTGGTAGTGTAAAAGAAACTTTTACTACTCATGAGGAAGTAATCATAAATGTTACAGATGCTGATAATAACTTAGTTATCAATATAAAAGGTAAGCATTCAGAAATCTACAATCAGTTCTTAGAAAAACTGACAAACCTTGATTCAGGTAAGTACACTTTATCTATAAAGGGTGAGGAAAATTCTATCGAAGAAAAAATGACGATTACTCAAAAGAAGTAATCATAAATCTAAGCGTTGCTAAATCATTCCAAAAATTAGGGTATGATTTAGTAACGACTTCTGGGTCGTTAATATAGATAGGCTTAAGAATTGCAAGAGGCGCCAGCGCCATCGCCATCCTATGATCTTGGTAAGTGTCAAATATAGGATTGTCTATCATCGCTTTTCCACTTTGTATATATGCATACTCTCCATCTGACTCACTGATAGTCACACCGACTTTACTTAATTCTGTAGCTAATGCTGCCATTCTATCTGTCTCTTTAATAGCTAATGTCTGCACACCTTTATAATGCAACTCTATTCCTAATGCAGCTGCCATTACAGCAAATGTCTGAGCAAGATCTGGCTGATTAATAAAGTCGTACTTTATCACTTTAGGAAATAATCCGTTAGAATTCAAAGTTATAGATCCATCATTAAATTCAGTTGTAACTCCAAATGTTTTATACAACTCGATGACACGACTATCACCTTGGTAGCTATTATTAATATAGTGTGACAACTTGATCTTAGAGCCTCTTAAAAGTGCAGCTATAGCATAATGATAACTCACCGAGGACCAATCCGATTCTACAGTATAATCACGAGCTATGTATAATTGATGTGCTACTTTAATATTATTATCAACGAAAGTAGATCGGACTCCAAAATCTTCCATAATACTTAAGGTCATCTGAAGATAAGATTTCGATACCAGATCACCCTCAAGTTCTATAGTCAGTCCGTCAGGCAATACAGGTGCTATCATGCATAATGCAGAGATAAACTGACTGCTTATACCCGCATCAATTATAGCAGTAGAACTGACCTGATTTTTAAAAGACTTGATAAGTAGTGGCGGATAACCCTCTTCGCTTTTATAATCTATATCTGCACCTATACTTCTTAACGCATCTACTAATGGCCCTATGGGCCTCTGTAGCATACGTGAAGAACCCGTTAGCAGCTGCTCTCCCGGCATTATAGATAGTCTTGCTGTCAAGAATCGGAAGCATGTACCCGCATGGTGTACATCATAACTTGTATTATCGCTGTCTATCAGCTTAAGCATTGTCTGAGTGTCATCACTATCAGAAAGATTTTGAATATCAAAACCTTTATTGCATAGTGCTCTTATAAGTAACACCCTATTAGATATACTCTTGGAGCCTCCTATAGATAATGCCGCATCTATAGGCGACTGCGGCCCCTCTATTTTTATACTATTCAAAACATTACCAACTGACAGTTACAACCTCCTCTGTATCTGGGTGCAGACTCATCGCTACAGGGCAATGATGAGCAGCAGCTTCAAGGATCTTCTTCTCTTTGTCAGAATAGTTTTGATCGGGCATCTGTATAGTGACCTCGATTGACTTAATCCTGCGTGGATTAGAATCCATAATTTTATTGACATCAGCAGAAGCACCTACTATATTGATATTATGTGTATTAGCTGCGATACCCATTATCGTCAGTATGCAAGAAGCTAATGACGTAGAAGCTAAGTCTGTAGGAGAAAAAGCTTCTCCATTACCATGGTTATCTACAGGTGCATCAGTTATGATGACGTTACCAGATCTTAGATGCGTCGCTTCAGTTCTCAGCTTGCCTTTGTATATAACTTTTGAAATCATTCTTCTTTTATTTTAGATTCGTTATCAAATTCATTTTTTGCTTCAGGTATCCTCGCATAATCATTATTCTTACGCCTGTCATTATCCTTGTGGTACTCTTTATCCTTTCTATTGTGATAATCACTATCTTGATCGTAGCGTATGATGATCTGCTTGACAAGTCTATGTCTCACCACATCTTCTGCCGTCAAGAATACCTGACCTATTCCGTTTATATCTTTTAATATTTCTAAGGCTTTATATAATCCTGACCGCTGATGTCTCGGAAGATCTATCTGTGACATATCTCCAGTAATAATACACTTAGCAGAAGGGCCTAATCTGGTTAAGAACATCTTAAGTTGTACCGATGTAGAATTCTGCGCTTCGTCTAATATGATAAATGCATTATCTAAAGTCCTACCCCTCATAAATGCAAGTGGTGCCACTTCTATAATTCTATTCTGCATAAAGTGATCAAGCTTCTCACGAGGCAACATATCATCCAATGCATCATACAATGGACGGAGATAAGGATCTACTTTATCCTTAAGATCACCGGGAAGAAAACCTAGACTCTCACCCGCTTCTACCGCAGGTCTTGTAAGTATAATTTTCTTAACTAATCTTGTCTTTAATGCCCTTACGGCAAGCGCAACGGCAGTATATGTCTTACCTGTACCTGCAGGACCTATAGCGAATACGATATCGTTATCCTCACTGTAGTCGACTAATTTTTTTTGGTTACGAGTCCGTGCTTTTATAGGCTTAGCATTACGACCGTAGACGATGACATTAGGTTGCATGGCTTTAGAGCTCTCTCCATCTCCATCAGAGACTTCCAGCTCAAATGCCAGATTACCATTCAATACATCATTAACATTCTGAGTACTGAGTGTCTCCGTATTTCTTAAGACTTTGACAAGTTGTTCTATTTTGGACTTAGCTTTCTGCGCAAGTTTTTTATCACCGCTAATCTTTATTGTATCTCCTCTTGTATTAAATGACAATTCAGAAAATGACTTCTTAATAAGATTAAGGTTTGAATTTTTCTCTCCGTAGAGTTCTCTGTGATCTATACCTTCTATAGTGAGTATGATCTGACTTAGTGCTTTCTTTCCGATATTATTATAGTTAAGACTTTAATAACAAAGTTACGTTCTTTTTAGTTGTACTGATATAAAAAACTTAATCGTCATTTATATTATAAATATTTAACATTTGATGATATTTGTCCTTTATTAGCGTATAGCATGTCAATAGTTACTATCATATCGGATTTTGGTCAGAAAGACCACTATACTGCCCTCCTTAAAGGGGCCATATTGACTAATAATAAAGATATTCAGATAGTCGACATTACACACGAGGTCGATACACATGACATCAGACAAGCATCTTATCATCTTAACGCTGTATGTAAGCGATTTCCAGCAGGTACTATACACATTGTAGCTGTCAATAACTTTTACGATATCGACTACGAAGTCATCGTATTCGAGTATAAAGGCATGTACTTTGTAGGTCCTAATAATGGGCTTTTCTCTTTAGCCTTTGACTCTATAGACGAAGGTCAGATATATAAAGTGTCATTAGATGAAGGAGATTCTAATATGTTTGATCTTATAGCACATGGGGTAGGATTGATATCTCACAATATGTCTATCACTGAAGTAGGGCCTCCACTTAATCATTTTGAGAAAAAAATAGATATCAAACCCGTTATCACTCAAGACGAAATAAGGGCGACGATTATACACATAGACAAATTTGAGAACGTTATTATCAATGTGCATAGAGAATTCTTTGAGCACTTTAGAAACGGTAGAAATTTTGAAATCTACTTTAAATATTACGATCCAGTTAGGGTCATCAGCGACAACTATAGTAACGGGCCAGTAGGTGAGGTTGTCTGTATATTTAATTCAGCTAACTACCTTGAGATCTCCATTAATATGGGAAAGGCGGCAAGCCAGTTAGATCTTATGAAAGACGAGACGATTCAAATAAAATTCGTGTAAAATTATGATAGTAAGAATCGTCAAAATGGAATTTAAACCAGAGCATGTTGCTGATTTCAAAAAGCTTTTCGTAGATAAAAAAGAAAAAATAAGAGCATTTCCGGGTTGTGAATATCTTGAACTACTCCAAGGCACAGATGCTAAGGATACCGTCTTCATGACATATAGTCATTGGAACACGGCAGAGGATCTGGAGAACTATAGATATTCAGATTTATTCAAAGCAACATGGAAAGAAACTAAAGTCATGTTCTCTAAGAAAGCTGAAGCCATAAGTACTCATCGACTACATACGCTGCTATAATGGCTACCATTAATGCAACGACATATGACGTTCTGATAGATGAAGATTACTCAAAGCTTAATGCGTATATAGAATCTTTATCACCTTCTAACATCATTATCATAGTAGATGAGAATACAGAACAACACTGTCTCCCCAAAGTCAAAGCCAACTTACAACACGACTTCCTAAGTATAAAAATACCATCTGGAGAAAACTATAAATCCATCTCAACATGCCAAGGTCTATGGCAAGCTCTTATCCAAAACAATTGTGATAGACAGAGCTTAGTTATTAATCTCGGAGGTGGTGTGATAGGTGACATGGGCGGATTCGTCGCTGCTACTTATATGAGAGGTATAAAATTTATACAAGCGCCGACTACCCTACTCTCACAAGTCGATGCCAGCGTCGGAGGTAAGCTCGCCATAGATTTATTATCTTATAAAAATATCGTCGGCCTATTCTCAGAACCTTCATTGGTATGGGTGGATACAAGCTTTATAAAGACACTTACAGAACGAGAATTGAGGAGTGGATACGCCGAAATCATCAAGCATGCACTTATAAGGTCTAAAGCCTTATGGCAAAAAATCTATAATCGACAATTAGATTATACCTCAACAGAGTGGTCTACTCTGATTACAGATAATATCGCCATCAAAAACTTCGTCGTCAAACAAGACTACAAAGAAGGCGGCTTAAGAAAAGTCCTCAACTTCGGTCATACAATAGGGCATAGCATAGAAAGTCATTTTCTAAATACAGACTCACAACTCACTCACGGAGAGGCTATAGCCGTCGGTATGACATGCGAAGCATATATCAGCTATAAGAAAAACCTTATAACAGAAGCTGAGTTATCGGACATCAC
>Ga0209185_1001432_pt1 | contig 20803 bp, 18 predicted proteins | sample SidtaG_2_FD_187425 | JGI IMG/M metagenome (GOLD analysis project Ga0209185, IMG submission 187425) | Marine algal microbial communities from Sidmouth, United Kingdom - Sidmouth_Asex2 metaG (SPAdes) (version 2) | ecosystem: Host-associated > Algae > Red algae > Unclassified | place: Sidmouth... | reverse complement strand
TGGCTTCTTACAAGAGCAACAGCGCCTTTCTCCATATCTTTTTGTCTTACAATAATTTCCATAGCCGCAATATCTACATTTAAAACCATCGGACCACTTTAATTTCACCAGTGTATCAGTACATGACTTGTCGTCACCAAATTGATCTTGAAAGTCATAAATGCTAAGTCCGTCAAACAGTTCTTTCATTATTATTTGCTTTTATATATACAAATAAAGGTTTTACCGTGCAGCCTATCTGCCCTATTCAGTAAGTTTAATTTCATATTGTAAGTTAAATTTATATAGTGATTGACTGCCCATTTTTGATAAAGTGTTCATACCATTTAAATATTAGAATGTCGGTTATATTCTAATAGAATTAGTCAATCTCTGCGTTAAAAATACTCATCATAGCTACGGCTATGACTGCGTTTTTTACCTTAATCTTAACAAATTCTCTTCTATAATCTTTTCCGACACCTTAAAATTTAAATGGTATTTCTACTTTAGTCTGTCCTTCAATCTTTGAATTAATTCCATTCTCTCGTGAAGAATTGCAAGTACTATCAAAGATTTATCTTCTTGGCGTAAAGCAAAGATATACATGTTTATTACACCGTTTATTGAGTACTTGGTAACCAGAGATGTCCAGTTATTTATATTGACCGACATGATTACTTAAGTCGTCAATGCATTTTAGTAGGCTATTAGTATATGTTTGCAGTTGGCTCTCACCAAAATTTTGTAAGGTATATTTAGCGATGTTTATCCAATCTTTTTCAGCTTCTTTACTTAGGATATATGATGAAGTCATGCTATGATTTGTTATTCCTTACAACTGTATCAGTTATATATTGTATTTATTTATTAGATGGGGTAGTTGTTCGAGAATGCTTAATTCGAGATAACAATAATTCTTCGAGCTCTTCCATTGCATCTTGTTCACCATCCTGAGAAGTATTAAATAATTTCTTTAAGATGTAGTCTTTAATAGATTGTCCTTGCAATGCTGCCAATGCTTTTATCTTTTGATGTTGTTCTGAAATACTTCTATACTTAATCTACTCATAATAATAAATTTACAATATTTAGCACATATGTACAAATCTACATTTTGAATTATAAATCTGGAGGTATTTGAAAGGTAGGGTACATATCACAAAAAAAAGACTTCCACATTTCTGCAGAAGCCTTATTTAATTTATTTGTAAGTAGCAGATGTAATTACATCATTCCGCCCATACCGCCACCTGGAGGCATCATAGGAGCAGGATTATCTTCTTTCTTATCATTGATCACACATTCTGTCGTCAAGATCATACCAGCGATAGAACCTGCGTTCTCGATAGCAATTCTCGTTACTTTCGTAGGATCAATAACACCAGCTTTCTTAAGATCTTGGAACTTGTCAGTACGAGCATTGTAACCAAAGCTTGCTTTGCCATTCATGACCTCCTGAAGGATTACAGAACCATCAACGCCAGCATTCTCAGCGATACCTCTAAGAGGAGCTTCGAGTGATTTTTTGACGATTTTGATACCCATGTTCTCATCTTCGTTAAGCCCTTCTACTTTGTCTAAGCCTTTGATCGTTCTTACAAGTGCTACACCTCCACCGGTAACGATACCTTCTTCTACTGCTGCTCTCGTAGCATGTAGAGCATCATCTACTCTGTCCTTCTTCTCTTTCATTTCTACCTCAGTCGTAGCACCTACATATAGTACAGCAACACCACCTGATAACTTAGCTAATCTTTCTTGTAGCTTTTCTCTATCGTAGTCAGAAGTTGTCGTTTCTATTTGCTGCTTGATCTGATTAATTCTGCTGGTTACAGTCTTCTTAGAACCTGCACCATTTACAACAGTAGAGTTATCCTTGTCTACTGTAATCTTATCGCAAGATCCCAGCTGAGCGATCTCTACGGCATCCAGCTTATAACCTTTCTCTTCAGATATAACGGTACCACCAGTAAGCACAGCGATATCTTCTAACATCGCTTTTCTTCTATCACCGAATCCTGGAGCTTTTACTGCTACTACCTTAAGGCCACCTCTCAATCTGTTAACTACTAATACACCCAATGCTTGAGAATCTACATCCTCAGCAATAATCATAAGTGGTCTGCCAGCTTGTTGCGCTTTTTCTAATATAGGAATGATATCCTGTACATTAGATATTTTCTTGTCATGTATCAGGATAAGAGGGTTGTCATATTCTGTAACCATGTTTTCGCTATTAGTAACGAAGTATGGAGAAAGATATCCTCTGTCAAACTGCATTCCCATCACTTCTTCTACATATGTCTCAGTTCCTTTAGCTTCTTCTACTGTGATGACACCATCCTTAGATACTCTCTTCATAGCATCAGCGATAAGGGAACCTATCTCGTTGTCATTGTTAGCGGAGATAGAACCGATCTGCTCTATCTTGCCGAAGTCATTACCTACAACAGTACTGCTTTTCTTAAGTGAAGCGACTACGGCTTCTACACCTCTATCGATACCTCTCTTGAGGTCCATAGGGTTAGCGCCCGCTGCCACATACTTCATACCTGCAGCTACCATTGCCTGAGCAAGGACAGTTGCTGTAGTCGTACCATCACCGGCTGCATCATTGGTTCTAGAAGCGACTTCTTTTACCATCTGAGCTCCCATGTTTTCGATAGGATCTTCTAATTCTATTTCTTTAGCAACAGTCACACCATCCTTGGTGATATTAGGTGCTCCGAAGCTTTTCTGAATAATTACATTTCTACCTTTAGGTCCTAATGTAACTTTTACTGCATTTGCTAATGCATCGATGCCCGATTTTAGTTTAAAACGTGCATCGGAGTCGAACGTTATTTCTTTAGCCATTTTTTAATTAGGTTTAATTTTTTGTAAATGATAATGTTGATAAGATGGACTTATAAGATTACTAGTATGTCATCTTCTCTCATGATGAGGTAATCTTTACCTTCATGGTTTAATTCTTGACCAGCGTATTTGCCATACAATACTGTATCACCTTTTTTTACTGTCATCTTGATATCGTCCTTTCCAGGTCCTACGGCGATAATTTTTCCTTTTTGAGGCTTTTCTTTAGCTGTATCAGGGATTATAATTCCACCAGCAGTCTTAGACTCTGCTTTTGCAGGCTTGACAATTACTCTGTCATTAATGGGCTTCATTGATTTAAACTTTTAATTAAGATTAAGAAAATATATGAAACGTCTATAACGCAGATTACTACGATTCCTAATCGGAACTATGATTCTCTACGCTTAGACAGTTAATATCACTATTGATATATAATAATTCTGAGCGACATACTGACTATGATCACTTTCTATGCCAATCGGACATATATGCCAAAATAGCATGATAGACCTATCTTACTGTCTAAATGCATGACATGTGTGCATTCTGACGTGTCAGAATGACAAAAACAATTAAGTAATAAATGAATGGGAGATTATCCTTGGCTTCCAGATATTGTACTTGAAACACCACCAGCTCCTGTTACAATAATAGCCGTTATGATTGCGAGTACAAACATTGTTATGGCAAGCCCCCATGTTAATTTCTCTATGAAATCAGAAGATCTCGCTGCTCCAAGCATTTGGTTAGCTCCTGCACCACCAAACGTAGAATCTATTCCACCTCCTTTAGGATTCTGTACAAGAACAACTAAGATAAGTAGTAAGCCGTTAAGAGCGATAAGGATAGTTAATGCTGTGACCATTATTATAATTTGTCTTTAAGTTTCTGAATTTGAACCGCAAAGAAACCACTTTTTTTGGGATTTTTCAAACTCAACACTTTGTAGACTTTGATGGCTTTTTTATAGTGTCCTTCTTTTTCGTAGAGCTTAGCTAAGCTTTTAGAGGCTATTGTGTCATTGACCTTGACACTCGTATCTATTTTTTTCTTAAGTTCTGATTTCTTTTTACTTTTCTTAGAAGTCTTTTTCTTTTCAGATTTTACCTTCTTATTATTAGAACTCTTGTTCACTTCACTTTTATTTAAGCTATTGAGCCAGATGGTATAGTCATCCAGTTTTTTGCTTTTTTGTTTTTTATTCGTTTTAGATTTGGTCTTAGACGATATTGTTTTCTTTTTAGAAATTGGAGAGGGTTGAGTCTTCTCTATTTTCTGGATTGATTTCTTTTTATGTTTTGATTGAGAATCAGATGACTTGGATCCTTTATTTTTTTTGTTTTTAGCCTTCTTTTCTACGTTGCCTCTTTTGGCTTTAGGATCTACTTTCCTACTGCTTTTTTCTGCTTTTTTCTTTTTCTCTTTTTTGTACTTAACGACACCCATAGATCGGATGTCTTCATTATCGGAATCGTCTACTTGATCTTTTATATCAGCAGTCCAATCATAGCGTAGTAGAATATCAGCGGTATCATCTATTGATAGCTCTTTACCTAATTTTTGAATAGGTTGAGAGTAGGGGGCTTTCTTCATAAGAAGCGTAAGAGCTTCCAGATTTTTAGCACCAGTTTTCTTTTTTATTATTTTACCTAATGATTTCATTTGAATGTAAGTTTGTAAAGCTTTATATAACTACACTAAAGAAAAATTAAGCATACTTTAGAGCGCTTAGTTATTTAGGAAATAGTAATTGCTTTATACCAAAATTATAACATTATCGGCATAGATGCGACTACCAATCAGTAAATGCATCATTAAAGACTCTCTCTAGTATATCTTCTACAATGGTCGCAATAAGCTGATCTTCAATGTCTTGTAGGTTGCCATTGCTGTCGTAATCTTCGAAATCAGTGTAGGTTTTAGACCAATTGTCTTCCTCATTGACGAGGCTTTCAAAGTCAATTTTGAGCACTATTGTCAATCTATTAAGGCTTGCTGTATTATCGACATCAGGTGCAGCATAGGTTATGCCATATCTACTTACTGTTCCAGAAAAGATGATATCAGGATTGTCATTGTTTTCGATGAGTCGACTTTCTTGCCTGATTTTTCTACGGAGCTCTTCAGTAAATACCTGACTAAGATCTATGGGAGCTGTCAAGTCAGCGAGAACAAAATTTTCTACATAAAAGCTCTTAACTCCGGCAGCTACAGTTATATCTTTAAACCCATAACAACTGCTCATCAAGAGTAAGCTGCATATTGTCATCAGTTTAAATAGGGATGTCATATTCCTTTATTTTTCTATAGAGTGTTCTCTCAGAAATACCTAATTCTTCAGCAGCATCTTTTCTTTTACCTCTATGTTTCTTTAATGCCTTAGTGATGAGTTCTTTAGTTTTCTCATCTAAGGAAAGATTCTCTTCTACTTCTTCTGTACGGCTGTAATTCTGATTGTCACTTATTAGAACTGGTTTTTCGCTGTAATCATTGTACGGTGTCTGAGCTGAGAGGTTAGTTTCCTGACCTCTATCCGACTGATAGGATGGGGCAGGCATAGGATTCTGACTTGTAAGAATAGACCTTGATAAAGATGGCATCTCCAAGTTGTTGCGCTGTACTAACTCGAATACAAGTTGTTTTAAGTCATTAAGATCATTCTTCATCTCAAATAAGAACTTGTATAAGATCTCGCGTTCTTCTAAGTTTTGCTTCTCAGAATACTTAGCGGGTAGATTTCTATTAGCTAACTGCGGAGCTAATTTCAGCAAGTCATCTATATTCACATAATTATCTTCTGAGAGTACCGATAGCTGCTCTACAAGATTACGCAGTTCTCTAATGTTACCTGGCCATCTATAATTATCGATAAGTGATTTAGAAGCCTCATCCATCCTGACTGGTTCTGTCTTATACTTATCAGCAAAATCATAAGCGAACTTCCTGAATAAGATATCGATGTCTTCTCTTCTCTCGTTGAGGGCGGGCATCTTAATAGGGACCGTATTTAGTCTATAGTATAAATCTTCTCTGAATTTCCCTGAGCTTACTTTGTCTAATAAGTTAACATTAGTAGCTGCGACGACTCTGACATCTGTCTTAAGTACTTTAGAAGAACCGACTTTTATATATTCTCCACTTTCTAAGATTCTAAGTAAGAATGCTTGCGTATCAAGCGGCATCTCTCCGATCTCATCTAAGAATATTGTGCCATTATTGACAGTCTCGAAGTAGCCTTTACGTTCTGAAGTAGCACCTGTAAAAGCGCCTTTCTCGTGTCCAAATAATTCTGAATTAATCGTGCCTTCTGGAATCGCTCCAGTGTTAATAGCGATAAATTGATTATGCTTTCTTGGGCTGTAATCATGGATAATTTTGGATATAGATTCTTTTCCTACGCCACTTTCTCCTGAGATCAGCACAGTAAGATCAGTAGATGCTACACGCAAGGCTGTTGTAATAGCCCGATCAAGTAGCTCTGAGCGACCTACGATTCCATACCTTTGTTTTACAGCTTGAATGTTCATTATTATATCTTACACTAATATGCCTCTTAATGTTCCAGAGGTTACAGATTCTATTTTTACATTGACATAATCTCCTGGCTTAGCATTGCCTTTCTTAGGAAAGACGACCATTTTAAACTGGCTATTTCTGCCTTTATATTCATCTTTAGATTTCTTAGAGTCGCCTTCTATTAATACTTCAAAGGTCTTACCGATATCCTTCTTATTACTCTCGAATGATATCTGATTCTGTAACCTTATAATCTCAGCTAATCTTCGCTTCTTAACTTCATATGGGACATCATCTTCATACTTTCTTGCTGCCAGTGTACCAGGTCTCTCAGAGTAATAGAACATATATGACATCGTGTACTTGGCATATTCTATCATACTTAATGTATCCTGATGTTCTTCTTCAGTTTCTGAGCAGAACCCTGCTATCATATCAGATGTGATGGCACAATCTGGCACGATTTCGTAGATTCTATCTACTTTATTAATGTACCATTCTCGGTCATAAGTCCTATTCATCAACTTGAGTACTCTGCTGTTACCTGATTGTACAGGGAGATGTACATAGTTGCATATGTTGTGGTGATCTCTGATCGCATACATCACGTCATCATTGATGTCCTTGGGGTGTGATGTAGAGAATCTTACTCTCATCAGCGGATTGACCTTGGCGACCATAACCATTAATTTAGCGAATGAGATAAGCTCATCAGTATTAGGGTCTGTCCATTTATAGGAATCTACATTCTGACCGAGTAGCGTCACCTCTTTGTATCCTCTATCACTTAGATCTTGGGCTTCAGCGACAATAGAATATGCATCTCTACTTCTCTCTCTTCCTCTTGTAAATGGTACGACGCAAAACGAACACATATTATCGCAACCTCTCATTATTGATATATACGCCGTTATACCATTAGTCCCAAGTCTGAGAGGTGATATCTCAGAATAGGTTTCTTCGCGTGATAATAATACGTTGACGCCTTTGTCACCATCTTCAGCTCTCCTTATTAGATTGGGTAAATCTCTGTAAGCATCTGGTCCTAATACGATATCGACTAATTTCTCTTGATCAAGTAATTTGCCCTTAAGTCTCTCTGCCATACATCCTAAGACGCCTATTAGGGTAGCTGGTTTTTCTTTTTTTATTCTGTTAAAATTAGCTAACCTGTTACGGACAGTTTGTTCTGCTTTATCTCTGATAGAGCATGTATTAATTAATATAAGATCTGCTTCTTGCCATTCTCGCGTTGAGCTATAGCCTTCTTCGGCAAGAATGGAAGCGACAATCTCAGAGTCACTAAAGTTCATAGCACATCCATAGCTTTCGATATAGAATTTTCTCTGATCAGGATTGTCTTGATTTTTATCATCAAAAACCTGTCCTTGCAATTTGGGATCAAGCTTCTGAGTTATATTGTCTAATGTCGGATTATCGTTGTACATATCTATATTGGAATAGGGGCAAATTTACAATAAATCATTGGTTGAAGTGACAATCTGGCAGTTCTTAGAGACATTATTCCGAATATAGATCTGATGAGATTTCGGTGTAATTCAGCTTTTATTACTACATAAATGGCGATTTAACGAAAGTTTAAGCCTTAATCGGAATTGTCCTTGTTAACTTATCTAAGGTAATGCCGTCTTTAATTTAAATGAGTTTATCTTTGCAAACCAACAATTTACACATTATGAAATTTTTATCAATATTATTATTCTCTTTAGGAGCATTAAGTATAAATGCTCAGTCGATAGACGAAGAACTCGGGTTTATATATGTGAAAGCGGATTACCTTCTTGAGACAGATCGGTATGAAGACGCTATTAAGGAATTTACTAAAATAATAGCTAAAGATCCTTCATACAAAGATGCACTCTACAAAAGAGGAAAGGCCAAATATGCAATTGCTGCCTTCAAGGGTACGCGGAATGATTTGCTACAATCATTTGAGCTAGTAGGTATTACTCCAGAGGCATTAACATTATTCGGTAATACACTTAAGAACTTAGATCAGCATGATGCTGCAACTATTACCTTAAATACTGCATCTATGATAAATAGTGGAGGTAGTAAGGGTTCTGACGGTCCAAGCAGACAGTCAAAAGATAAAAACTCGGACACTGACTCTGATGAGAAAGGTGAGATAGAAAAGTTAGAGGATAAGCTATCGAGTATATTGGATGATTTGCTACCGGACAGAAAAACTGACGGAGAGGATAAATCTGACGATAGCACTACTACCACAGGAGGTGATGCCAAAAATAGTGATACTGGTAGAGACCCGTCCGATAGCAATACTGATTCAGGTACAACCAAGTCGGAAAAAATAGAGGTTGAGGTAGAAGAAAAAGAAGAAGATAAGCCTGATACGAGTATCAATAAAATCTTTATAGATGAAGATCTGACTATACAGATTAAGAATGGATTAGGCTCTCGAAAAATATTAGATCAGCCCAATATACTTATATTGTCAGACAAGTCAGGAGAAGTAAGTGTGGATGTATGTGTCGACGCTAACGGTAAGGTCACAAGTGCAGAGTATAATAAGAATAGCTCTTCGATATCTACACAGAGTTTAGTATCTCTTGCGGTAAGAAAATCTAAGGAATTCTGGTTCAAAAAATCAGATAGTAAAATAACTTGCGGAAGTATGGTTTTCATAATTACAGGAGGAGCATAATGGGTATTAATACTTATCAATTATAAAAACTATAAATGAATACAATCTTCAAATCAATAGTATTTAGTGTATTATTATCTATGTGTGCTATCTCTGCTCAAGGGCAGTTCGGTATAGGAATGACTATAACTAATGACTTATATAACAGATACGGCAATCCTTCTGATAGCATAGCGTCTGGCGGTAACGGTTCTGTTTTGCTTAATTTGGGATTAGGCCCTAAAGTCTGGGTTGGGGGAGAGAAGATGTCATTTTCTGTAGAGACATATGCTAATCTTGGAATTTTTGGTCTATCATTATCTGATTATAAAGGTTTAGGTAATATATCTTTTCCAGTCATCGCTAAGTTTAATTTTGGTGGATTATCAGGTCTTAACAAGGAAGGGAGATTTGGACTGAGTATTGGTGGCGGGATCCAATGGAATAAGACCGAGCTTTATTATCTTTCTAATAGTTTTGAAGATAGAGGCGTCAGTCGAGAGATGTACAGAACGTATGTCATACAAGCGGGTTATGGTTTTGGATTAACGGGATTTGGGGCTCAGGCTTTTGTGAGATATGGATGGAATCCTGACCTTGATGGCGGTAATTCTCTTAATATTGGATTGCAGTTTGATCTCAATTTCATTAAGCTGTCTAAGATAGATGACCCTGCATCACAGCTTTAATATAAATTTTCTCTACAATTGATCATTACTAATAATGTATCGACTCGATCTCATAATACATTTGGGATAGATGCTTCTTTTGATACCCTAATCCAAATTGATAGTGATGAGGACTTCTACTATTTAGATCAGTGGAAAGATTCCGATATCAAAATCTTAGGAGGCGGAAGTAATGTCTTACTCACGGATGATATCCACATACCCGTTTTCAATATCAATAATAAAGGATTCCGTATTCTCAAAGATGCAGAAGACTATGTCTTAGTCAAAATCGCTGCTGGAGAAATATGGCATGATGCTGTACTATGGGCTGTTAATAATGGCTATGGAGGCATCGAAAATCTATCTCTTATACCAGGTAAGTGTGGTGCAGCACCTATACAAAACATAGGCGCTTATGGAGTAGAAATTAAAGACATTCTCCATACAGTCAAAGCTTATGATAGAGAGCAAGGTGTGGTGAAGTTCTTCTATAATCAAGAATGTGCATTCGGTTACAGGAGCAGTAATTTTAAGACGATATGGAAAGGTCAGTATGTTATTACTGATATCATACTTCAGCTTACTAAGCCTAACCATCACATTATAAATACAAGCTATGGCGCAATCAGTGGCGAATTAGAAAAAAGAGGAAACAGTAATCCCAACATTAAAGACATCAGTGATGTCGTCATTAATATCAGAGCATCTAAGTTGCCTGACCCTAAGGTTATAGGCAACGCTGGAAGCTTCTTTAAGAACCCTATCATCGATAAGGTGACATTTGAGAAACTACAAACTGCATATCCCAATATTCCTAACTATCCTGCAGGAGAAGATATTAAGTTAGCCGCTGGTTGGCTTATAGATCAATGCGGATGGAAGGGTAGAGTAGTCGGTAACACAGGCACTTACAAGCATCAAGCTCTCGTCATTGTTAATCACGGAGATGCAAGTGGAACGGAAGTCAAAGCTGTAGCTCATTCCATTCAAAAAGATGTTTTAGAAAAATTTAAAATCAATATCGAGCCCGAAGTGAATATCTGGTAGCCTTTAGTATTTTGGCTTAGAAGGGTCTATCTGATCCGCCCATGCAAGTATGCCACCTTTGAGATTGTATAGGTTTTCATAACCTCCTTTAGCAGCTTGTAGAGCAAGAATTGCATTGCCACTTCTGGCTCCTGATCTACAGTGGATTATAACTTTTTTGTCAGTAGCGACCTTGTCTACATTCTCCATAAATTGGCCCAAAGGAATCAACTCGGCTTCAAGATTGACAAAATCATATTCGTGTTGTTCTCGTACGTCTATAAGTTGGAAATCTTCTTTGTTATCCATCATAGTCTTGAGCTCCTGAACTGTTACTTCTTTCATAATATTATAAGTTGTAATAGATACAAATGTATATGATTTTCCTATTTATATCTTATTGTTGATAAACAAAATAAATATACATATCTTTATGGCGCATAATGTATGATACAAAATGTGTCATACAAAATGTGTCACTGTATTGCAGAGCAAGAGACAGGTCAATTAAGTGATATACTTTGAGGATCACAGATATGTCTTTTTCCATTAAAATTATTACTACCAGATATGCCAATAATTAATCCATTTCCCATAGTGAATTACGTAAGTCCAGAATATTTCTGTGATAGGGTGCAGGAGACTAAGGACATGATGTCTGCTATCAAGAATGGGAGGAGTCTGACTTTATATTCGATAAGAAGGCTAGGTAAGACTGGGCTTGTGCATCACATCTTACATAAGTTAAATAAGCAAAAGAATACTCAAGCAATCTACATTGATATCTTTGACACCATCGATGATACACAACTCGTTAATGCATTGTGTTCTGCAGTGATATTTGCCATAGAGAAGAAGGAAGCTGATGTGCTAAAGACTGTCACTAAGTTCTTTGGTAAGTATAGGCCTAAGTTGAGTTTTGATAGTCTGACGGGTAGCCCCACAATAGAGCTGGATATAGTTACTGACCAGGAAGTAAAAGTAACGCTTGATACGCTAATGAAAATCATAGCTAATCAGAAAGGGAATTTTGTTATTGCCATAGACGAATTTCAGCAGATTAACTATTATTCTAATAGTAGAATCGCCGCGACAATAAGGTCATATATACAGACCATAGATAATCTTAGATTTATTTTTTCTGGAAGCGAGAAAGACCTATTGGTGGACATGTTCTCTTCTCCAAAGCAAGCTTTATTCAGGACGACACAATTATTTCCACTATATAGCATTCCAGAAGAACCTTACAAGGCATATATAGCTTTTCATTTTAAGAAAGGTATGAAGAAGATTAGTCCTGATGTTATAGATGATATAATTGTATGGACAGATAGGCATACTTACTACACACAGTATCTCTGCCACCGACTGTATGAGAGAACCGGCAAGCAGGTTACTCAAGCGATATTAGATGACACTAAATATCAGATACTGAAAGAGAATGAGGGTGTATTCATAAATTATAGACGACTTCTGACACATCAGCAATGGCAATTAATCGTTGCGATCGGAAAAGAAAATGGTGTAGATGCACCGACATCAAAAGAGTTCTTACGAAAATATAAATTAGGAGCTCATAGTACAGTCCGTAGATCGTTAAAGTCACTGGAAGAGAAGCAGCTGATATATGCAGATTATCTTTCTGAAGCGGAGAGGCCTACGTACAGAGTATATGATCTATTTCTATCTAAATGGATAAAGACATTGTAAGTTGAATCGATAAATATTTAGATGATTCAGTTAATCATATTATTTAACATTAGAAGTGATATCAAACATAAGTTTCTTATTTTGCCGATCGACTTATAATACATTATTGAAAGCATGATAAAAGCTATAAAAGAAACGAATTTCAAGTTTCCAAATCAGGAAGGGTTCTACAAAGGCAAGGTAAGAGATGTCTATTATGTGGGAGATAAGGTTGCCGTGATTGCAAGTGATAGGATATCGGCATTTGATCATGTGCTACCTAAAGCGATTCCATACAAAGGGCAGATACTAAATGGTATCGCTACTCACTTTCTCAATGCATCAAAAGATATCGTACCTAACTGGTTAGAGGCAGTTCCTCACCCTAATGTGAGTATCGGTAAGAAAGCTGAACCGATCATGCTGGAAATGGTCGTCCGGGGCTATCTTGCAGGACACGCATGGAGAGAATACAAGTCAGGAAAACGATTATTATGCGGAGTCGCTATGCCTAACGGTATGAAAGAAGGTGACAGATTTCCTACACCTATAATAACACCTGCAACGAAAGCAGAGGAAGGTCATGACGAAGATATCTCAGCAGAAGAAATACTCAACCAAGGCATCGTATCACAAACAGAATGGGAAGAACTCAGTACCTATGCTATAAGCCTATTTGAATTAGGGACAAGGATGGCTGAGAACCAAGGTCTTATCTTAGTAGATACAAAATACGAATTCGGAAAGTATAATAATGAGATCATATTGATAGATGAGATACATACGCCTGATAGTTCGAGGTATTATATATTAGAGGATTATCTAGGCCGTCAAGATAGAAATGAAAAGCAAAAGCAGCTCTCAAAAGAATTTGTCAGAGAGTGGTTGATGGATAATGGATTCCAAGGTAAAGAAGGACAGGTAATGCCTGTCATGCCGGAGGAATTTGTCGATACTGTCAGTGATAGATATATCGAGCTATATGAACTCATTACAGGTAAGACCTTTCAGAAAGAAAGTTATGATGATATACAAGCTGATATGAGTGATTCTATAGCAAAGTATTTTTCTTAAGTACGATGAGCGGAAGAAGCTTAATTCAATTACTCATTAGTATTGTGTTTTCTTTATTTTATTACAGGATTTTATATTTATAGTATGCATGACAAGAATGTGCTGGGCACGGAATTACAGATGTGCTGTTCTGATCCATTAACGGGTTTCTACAGAAACGGAGTATGTGCCACGGGACCCACAGATTATGGTACACATATCGTGTGTGCAATGATGACACAGCAATTTCTTGATTTTAGTAAATCAAAGGGAAACGATCTGATTACTCCAAGAGAAGAGTATAGCTTCCCCGGATTGAAACATGGAGATAGATGGTGTTTATGTATATCCAGATGGGTTGAAGCCTATTCATCGGGGGTAGCGCCGCCGATAGATCTGGAAGCGACTAATGAGAGAGCTTTAGATTATGTGTCTTTGGAGGTGCTAAAGATGTACGATATTGCTTTGCAGAATTAGGGTGGGTATGTAATATATAATTATGATGAAGATTATCTGTAATGATCTCTGTTATTACTCTGTAGAGTAGAGTAAATCTAAAGATAGATTCTATCGATATCTTTAGCTTCGCTTTTCAATAAGGAAAAAAAGGCCAAAATTCAAGCGAGCTTGATTTTGACCTTTTTCGTTGAATCAATTGATTCTTAAGTGGAGCTGCAGAGATTCGAACTCTGGTCCAGACAAAGCACTCATAGGCTTTCTACATGCTTAGCTTGTTCTTAGATTTTCGACTTCAGGCAGGTGTACAAGCAACCAACCATCTGCTTATCTTCTTTACTTCGGAAAGTGATCGAAGTCTTCACTTTCCTATTCCGAGTGCCAGCGCTAAGCGTAGCGGTCATTATACTCTACATATAGGTCTATCAGACGTCCTCCTATTAAGAGCAAAAAGCTATGCTAATTCTAAATTAGGCAGCTAATGCGAATCTGTTGTCGCCAATTATTGTTGTGATCACTATTTGAACGAAGTAATTGATCAGTGCTCCGGCATGCTTACAAATCAGTATTCTTTCCTGTCAATACCGTTCAGCCCCATTTTCTGTTAATTATGCAACCATTGTCGCATGGATAGATACTAACGCTCCATGAGACTCTTTCGTTCCTTTATCAGAATTTTTTTTTAATCATCGAGAGGTAAAAACATAATTAATACCAGTTAACACTTATGCCGCCTATATTTTCATACAATTAGTCTATCTCAGTGCTAACGATACTTAGCCTGCCGGCAGGAGGCTCATCATAGTTGTGGTAATGCCTGCGTACAGATTTAGCAATAAAAATAACTGTAATAGATAAATGCAAATCCAATCTCAGAAGTACTAAAAGCTATCCAGAAGAATTTACGCATATACTTTCTGAGTAACTTTATTAATGAAATTAATTTTACTCAGACCATATTACCCCTTTCCCTTCTCTATCCACTCCCTCGCATTAGTAAATGCTTCTATCCATGGGCTAATCTGATCGTTTCTATCATCTGGATAATGAGCCCAGTTCCATGGGAATATTGACCTTTCTATATGTGGCATAGTCACAAGATGTCTACCGTCAGCGCTGACGATCATAGCTGTATTGTAGTCACTGCCATTTGGATTAGATGGGTAGCTACTGTAGCCATATTTTCCTACGATATTGTAATTAGACTCTTCTTCTGGAAGAACGAATTTTCCTTCTCCATGAGATATCCATACACCGAGTGTAGAACCAGCTAATGATGATAGCATCACAGAATTGTTCTCTTCTATAATAACAGAGGTGAAGGCACTCTCATGCTTGTGAGAATCATTGAAGGTCATCTTAGAGGACTGCTTATGTTCTGGGTTGATAAGATTTAATTCTACGAACAGCTGGCAGCCATTGCAAATGCCTACTGAAAGGACATCGTCTCTCTTGAAAAAATTATCGAGAGCCGCTTTCGCTTTCTCATTGTACTTAAATGCACCTGCCCATCCTTTAGCAGATCCAAGTACATCAGAATTAGAGAAGCCTCCCACCGCTCCTATAAACTGTATGTCTTCTAATGTTTCTCTACCTGATATAAGATCTGTCATATGCACATCTTTAACATCGAACCCTGCTAAGTACATCGCATGTGCCATCTCCCGTTCTGAGTTACTGCCTTTCTCTCTTATGATGGCTGCTTTAGGTCTGTCCTTTTGATCATTATTGGGTTTAAGACCTGAAAATTGCTTGGGGAAGTTATAGCTAAGCGCTTGGTTCTTGTAGTTGTTGTATCTCTCTTGTGCTTTCTGTTTTCCTGACTGATGCTGATCGAGAAGGAATGATGTCTCATACCAAGTGTCTCTATATTCTGCTATATCAAATTTGTATGAGTCGCTACTGTGAGTAACATTCAATGTTCCTGAATTATTGGCGGTTCCTATTTCGATACATTGTATGTCGTGCTGTGAGAATGATTCTATAATCGATGACTCATTTGATTGGAAAATTAATCCTGCATTTTCTGAGAGTAATACTTTTACAATATCATCTGCATTAAGAGCATCTAAGTCGATGTCAGCTCCTAAGTTATTATCAGAGAAGCACATCTCCAATAGGGTAGTAATCAAGCCTCCTGCAGATATATCGTGCCCAGCGTTGATATGTCCTGCTTTGATAAGAGACTGTAAGGTGTCGAAGGTATCCTTTAATTTTTTAGGATCAGCCGCCTTAGGTGCAGTATGTCCTACTTTATTTTTTGTCTGCGCAAAAGATGATCCTCCCAGTTCGTATTCTCCTTGGGATAGGTTGATGTAGTATAACGATCCACCTGATTGCTTGAGAACAGGTTCTACGATATTATTGATATCGGAGCATTGTCCGACGGTAGAGATAACTACTGTCCCTGGTGCAAGTACTTCTTTGTCGCTGTATTTTTGTTTCATAGATAAGGAGTCCTTACCTGTAGGAATATTGATCCCTAATGCAATCGCAAATTCTGAAGTTGCTTCAACTGCTTCATAAAGTCTTGCATTTTCGCCACTGTTCTTTGCTGGCCACATCCAATTTGCAGATAGAGAGACTGATTGTAATCCATCCTTAAGCGGAGCCCATACGAGATTAGTGAGTGATTCTGTGATAGCGCTTCTTGCACCTTCGGCAGCATCTATTAATCCTACGATGGGAGCATGCCCCATTGATGTAGCGATGCCATCTGTACCTTCATAATCTATAGCCATAACAGCTACATTATTAAGTGGAAGCTGTAGCGGTCCACAGCACTGTTGCTTAGCGACTCGACCACCGACACATCTATCGACTTTGTTAGTCAGCCAATCCTTGCAGGCTACAGCTTCTATACGGAGGACATTTTTGACATTATTGTAAAGGTCTGCATTATTGTATTCTACTTTTGTATAACGCTTTGCTAGTGTATTATCTTCTAATATTGTCTTTGGCGAACTACCGAATAGTTCATCCATCTCTACGTCCATAGGAACACTTCCACGCTTCTCAGACTTGAAAGTAAACTTGTGATCAGATGTTACACTCCCTACGTTATAGATCGGTGCTCTTTCTCTATCACAAGCTTTATTAAGACTGTTTATACTTTCTTCGTTAATAATCAATCCCATTCTTTCTTGAGATTCATTACCTATGATTTCTTTGTCTGACAGGGTAGGGTCACCTACTGGGAGAGTATCGATATTTATTTTGCCTCCCGTATCTTCTACAAGTTCTGATAGACAATTTAAATGTCCGCCTGCACCATGATCATGGATTGAGACGACAGGATTCTCATCCATCTCTACTAATCCTCTGATAACATTAGAGACTCTTTTTTGCATTTCAGGATTTGCCCTTTGGATAGCATTAAGTTCTATGGTAGCGCCGGTATCTCCAGTATCCTTCGATGATACAGCAGCACCTCCCATACCTATACGGTAATTGTCACCACCCATGATGATAACGAGGTCGTCTTTCTGTGGTGTATCTTTCAGTGCCTGTTCTGCTTTACCATATCCTACACCTCCAGCTTGCATAATGACTTTGTCGTAAGCACGATGCGTACCATCCTCACTATGCTCGAATGTCAATACTGATCCACAGATCAATGGCTGACCGAATTTGTTACCAAAATCTGAAGCGCCGTTAGACGCTTTGATCAATATGTCAAGCGGAGACTGATAGAGCCATGGTCTGGCTTCGAATCCATTCTCCCAAGATCTGTCACTGTTGATACGTGGATAAGCGGTCATATATAATGCAGTTCCGGCAAGGGGTATAGAACCTTTGCCGCCTGCCATTCTATCTCTGATTTCTCCACCCGACCCTGTCGCTGCTCCGCTAAACGGTTCTACAGTCGTTGGGAAGTTATGCGTCTCTGCCTTGAGAGAGATCACAGATTTGAATTCTTTCCTCTTGTAGTAATCTGGCTTATCTAAACTTGCTGGTGCAAACTGTACTGCGTCAGGGCCTTCTACAAAAGCAACGTTATCCTTATATGCGGATACGATCGTATTAGGATGAGCTTTAGAAGTTTCTTTTATAAGCTGGAATAGGGACTGCTCCTTTTCTTTTCCGTCTATTATAAATGTTCCGTTGAATATCTTATGGCGGCAATGTTCACTATTGACTTGCGAGAACCCGAATATCTCTGAGTCTGTCAATTTGCGACCTTTCTTAGTTGCTACAGCTTGTAAGTATTCTATTTCATCATCGCTGAGAGCTAGCCCTTCTTGGATATTATAAGCTGCGATATCATTAATGTGTTGTATTGGCTCTGGTGTTATATTTATATCGAATATCTCTTGGTCAAGCTTACTATAGCTTTCTGATAGCATGGGGTCAAAGTCTTCTCCATGAGTCGAAGTGCTTTTGAACGCTTCGATCCTCTGTACCTTATCTATGCCCATGTTCTGCATGATCTCAACTGCATTAGTACTCCATGGGGTGATCATAGAAGATCTCGGACCTATAAATGATTCTGTTATTTCTGATTCTTGGAGGAGGGGTTTGTTAGAAAATAACCACTCCAATTTTTCAATATCTGAAGGACTGAGAGTATCAGTTGTGTGAAGAGCAAATACGGTGTCTTGAGTTGAGCCAAAAAAACGAATCATATGATAAATACTTTAATCTTAAGAATAATCCGATGCCTGAATCGGAGTACTCTGAAATTTTCATTCTCGCAAATGCAAGAATCTAAATAAAAGGAAAAAGGACAGTTATTTCCTGTTTTCTTTTATTCTAATTATCGTGCAAATTTTCAACTAATTAAGGGCAAATCCTAAATATGGTAGGATAAAATATGATCAGAGGTGGGTAGTGCTGTCTTTGAGTATGTTTCGAGCTTCGGAGCCCTTCCTCTCAGGTAATTGGAATTACCCTGCATTAATTGAATAACTGAATCGAGCAAAGGTCTATTGATCTTTTGCTGCTATTTAGAGCAAAGGTCTCCTGACCTCTTGCGGTTTTCTAAGTGTATTTCTGCTTGTGATAATGCAAAGATTTTTATATCTCTTGTAGCTTCGGAGGAGAGGTCTGGAGCCCTTCCTCTCAGGTAATTGGAATTACCCTGCAATAATTGTGTAACTGAATCGAGCAAAGGTCTCCTGACCTCTTGCGGCTATTCGAGCAAATGTCTCCTGAGCTCTTGCGGCTATAAATATTACTGCCTCGACCTCCTAAACTTCTACTCCTAATTCAACCTCTGCAAATTCCTCTAATACCTTAAAGAAATCCAATATCTCTTCTTTAGAATTCTGAGCATTGATAGTCACAAATCGTACAAACTCATCCTCTTGGAAAGAGCCATATCCGACCATCAGTTTGGACTTCTCATAGAGGGCTGTACAAAGTGTCCGAGCTGGAACATCTTTATAGTTAAAACATACAGATATCGAATCATCGAAACTGTATAGTTTATAATCTGGGTTGGACTTTATATAATCTCTTGCACAATCTGCCAGAGCAAATTGGTGGTCAACGATCTTTTCTATACCAGAGGTACCGACACTTTTCCATAGTGTCCAGAACTTTAAGGCATCGTTTCTTCTTCCGCATTGTATAGAAGTTTTTCCGGGGTTAAATTCATCTTGATCAGTCTGGTACAAGTAGCTTGCATCATTTGAGAAAGAGTCGTGTAGATGTTTTTCGTTTTTGACAACAATGACAGAGCAAGATAGGGGTGTTCCTATCATCTTATGAGCATTTACACTAAAAGAGTCTACAAGCTCTACACCCTCTATAAGATGTCCATACTCCTTACTCCATAATACAGAGCCGCAGTAAGCACCATCTACGTGTAGCCACATGTTGTGTCTGTCACATATCTCTCGTACTTCTATTATGGGGTCGAATGCACCTAAGACTGTCGTGCCAGCCGTACAGTTAACCATTACAGGGCTGTATCCATTCATTACATCTTCTTCTACTATCTGCGATAGATGTGTTATGCTCATCACACCTTGAGCGTCTGTATCTATGTATCTTACTTGATTTTTTCCTATGCCAGCGAAAGTTGCATTTTTAGCGATACTATAATGTGATTCTTTGGAAGTGTAGACGGTCATTTTTTTGCTGACACCAGCGTAGGGAATAAGCGTATCGTGGGCATCACGGGCCATGAGCAATGCCATGAAATTAGTCATCGACCCACCAGGGGCTATCGTACCGTTAGAGTTTATATTCCAGCCGATCATATCACATATCTTTCTTATGAGAATCTTCTCGACCCCTATCTGCGGGCCACCTGCCTTGTAAGTATACATACTGTTGTTAAGCATAACGGCTAGCAAATCTCCGAGTACAGCTTTGTCATTTCTACCACCGAATAGTTGGTTGAAAAAACCTTTGGTTGCCGTCCTTGGAGTTTTTAATACTAAGTCTTTAAGGACTTTCTTTAGTTCTAAATCTGAGATTCCATTTCTATTTAATGCAATATCTGTTGATTCAAAAAGACTCTCAGATGGGATATATTCCGCAACTGGATTAATTTTTTCGTCCTGAAGTAATTCGACTGCGATTTCTTCAAATAATTTAAGCGTGTTCTCCATCATAAATTTCTTTTCTATTCTACTTCTACAGTTAAATTATAATATCGCGTATAGAACGGATACAGTTGGTTTGTAGTACACCTTATACAATACTATGAAACTATCATAATTGTTTAATTGATGGATGCATTTAACGTTCTGGTTTTTTTGACCTGCATTTTGCAAGTTATTTTATTATTTTGTTGATACTTAAGACTGAACAATATTCTTACTTATGAAGTTATATCAGCGGAATATTAAATGCTTCGATGAACAAAAATACTTCTTTATGAGTGCAACAATAAAAACTGGTCTTACAGTTGGAGTCTTATCATCTCTTTTCTTAG
>Ga0209185_1001421_pt1 | contig 20947 bp, 19 predicted proteins | sample SidtaG_2_FD_187425 | JGI IMG/M metagenome (GOLD analysis project Ga0209185, IMG submission 187425) | Marine algal microbial communities from Sidmouth, United Kingdom - Sidmouth_Asex2 metaG (SPAdes) (version 2) | ecosystem: Host-associated > Algae > Red algae > Unclassified | place: Sidmouth... | reverse complement strand
AAAATTAAAGTAATCAACGGATAAATTTAATCAGGTAGGAGTGTAGCATAGGGTGCAGGAAGATGTCAATTAAAACGAACTTTTTTGGTGCGATTTCCATATCACACTTTATGGTAAACGATATATATTGTGCCATTAGGGCAACATCATTGTGGATCCTCTTTGACATTGTGGCAGGATAGCCATCGCTCGTGCAGGATAGCCATCGCTCGTGCAACATAGAAATCGTTTGCATCGATATTGTCTTTACTCATAAATTTACCCTACCTTAAAATGAACCCTACCGCTCTCCAAACCATCTGCGGACGGCCTCTATTTGAAAGCAAACCTGCCCATCTTTATTTGTTAAGATGCTGCGCCGCACGAGTTGCTGCAACGTCTTTGGTCCCTCCAACTCGTCTGATATGGAATCAAATTCTTCGACAGTTGCATAATATCCCGCACCTTTAATGGCAAGCCACCTGAGTGCGAAGCGACCATCTTCATCAACTTGGTTTAGCTCAATATCGGCAAAAAATTGCTGGCCGCGCTCCAACATTGCTGGGATCACTTGCTCAACGTCCACGGCGGTGGCAAGATGGCGCTGTGCATGTGCTTGGCGATTTTTGTATGCGACAATTTCCATACAGAGAAGCTGCACCAAATAGGGATGACCCTGAGTTAAATAAAGAACATGTCGGACGGCATTTGGCTCATAGCGTAGGGGAAACTCTTGAATGGGCGATTCGATCAGCTGGCGCGCTTCAGCTTCTTCCAGATAGCCCAGCTCCACAACTTGTGCATTGATCAAGTAGCTAGACCAGCGCCGGAATTCATCCAAGGTGTGTGATCCAGAAAGCAGCAGTTTAACGCCGCGACGGTGCTGCACAATGTGACGCAACATGCCCAGTATGGCGCGCTCTTCGAGTACGCCAGCGCTCAATGATTCATCCAACGCTTCAAACTCATCTAGAGCCAGCAACACCGTTTCGCGTCCCTCTTTTATAACAATCTGCCCCACTTGATTGAGCCAATCATCAAAGATGGTAAAAGGCTCTTGTTCTAGCGCTTCGCGGCTTATCTGTGGCAGCGTAATTTCGTTTCTTGCTGCGGCTTGTCGAACACCCCTTGCAAACGCGTGCAAAAATCCAACGTTGTTACTAGCAAGAGAAATTGGTCCTTGCAAGTCGACCACGAGCGGCAAGATGCGACGCGGCAACATCCAATTTAGCTGATAGAGAAGGGAAGTTTTGCCCATGCGCCGCGGCCCGTAGAGTAAAACGGGCGGGTGATCACCGGTGCGTAAGATGTCTTCAACATAGCGCGCGATGTCGGTTCTCCCTACAAAGATCTCTTGCCGCCGTGTAAGCGGAACGCCCACAATGTACGGATTTGGGATTTGGCCGTTGGCGAGCGAGAGATGGTCCAATTCGGCAATGTGATCGGTCACAACTTTGTGCCACTGTCGGGCGACAGATTGATAACGGACGGCCAATCGATCTCTGCCATCGCGCGCCAGTTCGCTCTGTAAGTTTTCCAGTGCGTGCGCCACGCTGCTCAGCACTAAGCGTTGATTGTAGGGGCTAGGTTGTGCGAGTGCCGCTCCCACATCTGCGCCAAGTCGAGCAAAGTTGCGCAACATCAAGCCAGCAGGCGTAGAGAGCAATCCGGCAGCGGAATCATCGCTGATGCGTGCCAATGACTCCACGCTTTTTAATGCTTCTAAGCGCCGTGCATCCAATTCTATGCGTGCCGCCTGTGCCGCCCACTGCTGTCGACTTTCGTTAACGAGCTGGAGCATGGGTTCGCTTTGGGCGCTATGCTGCTCTGGTGAAGACTCTGCCAGATTAGGAGTTGCCGCCTCGCGTCCAGCCGCTAACACCAAATAGTCGCTCAGCTCGAAGAAGGGGATCTGCTGAATTTCGTCCCAAAAAACGGCGTGGTACTTTAACCAGCGCACGGGCCCACTGCCCGCGCTATCGAGTCGATAAAGTAGGGTGTTCCAACCTGCTTCGAAGAGGTAGGCCACGGCAGACCAGATCCAGCCGAAGGTAAGGCCGCCGATGATGAAGGCAATTGCGAGCAGTAGATTTCCCCAAAAATCAAAGAGTGTAAAGATGCGCTCATATGCTATATAGATTGCTAGCCCACCAAATGCTGCGGCCACAAAAGCAGGCCACGTACCCACGAAGCGACGCGTCAATGCAAACGGTAATGCGGTTAATACAAGAAACATCATCAGGCCGACAGCGTTCATACCAATCAATAATTCATTGCCGCCAAATTCTAGCCCATATTCTGAGCCAGTGCGCCCAAAGCCCACCACAAATAAAATAGCTGTTCCCAACCCAACCACGATTGCGCGCCATACGCTGCGAGACTGCAAATATGCTGCTATCCCTAAGAGCAGCAACGGTTGCAGTGCAAGCACAATGCCAACTGAATTTCCGGGTAGGCTATTTGTCTGTCGGGCCTGGATAGTCGTTATGATTAAAAATGTTGTGGCAACCATAATCACCGCGCTGGCAATTAACCCGATGACGATACCACCGATTTGGCGAGACAGGGCTTCTTGTAATGTGTGACGTGTGCAGTTGGCGCTCACAACAAGAAGTACTGCACTGGTCAGCCCATAAAGATGAGCGTAGCGGACGCTGGTGATCATATCGAACATGAGCACCTGCTGTGGAGGCCACAATAAAGCTGCGCTAGTGCCCACAATGGCGATTACCGCAATGCCTGCCGCCGTGCTCATCGTCATGCCGACGGTTAATCCGATAATAAGCATGAATGAAAATGCGGCCAAAACGCCATCAATCGAGCGGCCAAAGATGAGATGCATGAATACAGATGCCCCAAACAAAAGTAGCGGAAGCAACAGGTAGCCATTTACGAATACTCGCCACATGATGGGTCTGCGCCACTGTTCGCTTGTTACTTCTAAAATGCTAAAATCGAGTGGCAGATCGGGGTCGATACTGGCGACAGTGGTTTGCCATTTTGTGGGCCGCAGCAGGATATTTAATAAAAGCGCAAATGCGTTAGGAATATTCACAAGTTACTCTACAATTATTTGGCTACCGAAGGTATCGCGCAGTCGCTGAATGGCCACACCAACAGCTTCGCTGGCATTCAGTTCGCCGAGTTCTACACGGACACCTGTTTCGACTATGATTTCGCTATATTCGTTAATCTTTGGAAAGTATGGCGGGAGCCATATCAACGAATCGAGGGAAAGTTGCGACGAAAACCAATCTGGCAAATAGAATCCGCCATCAACAAATGTGATGAGTCCGCTCTTTTGACCATGTTTTTTGAGCAGATCAGAGTTGTAAGTAGCTGCAAATAAGTCGCACGCTGCCTCTTGGTTGGTCCGCCCTGTGGCCTGTGGCGCGAAGATGACATATTGCCCTGAATTAACTAAGCGAGTATACGCCATTCGATTCTTTGTAGTAGCTGGTATCAATGCAATACCAATCTGTTTGTTGAGCATAGCGGTATCGCTCTGCACATTTATATCGCCATGGTTTATAGTTTGATAGTCCATGGCTAAGCGTGGAAACTCCGAAGCATGGGCTTGCCAAAACAGCACGCGATTGTGGGCTGCGGCATCGCGCAAAATCAGTTTGTTACCCCAATCACCAAACGACGGTATAGCTAGGGTAGCATCAAGCAATTGATGTCTGTGCAATGCGGCCAAGAAGGAATAAGTCTGCTCTAGTGCATTATGCTGGATCAGCAACTGCTGGCGCTCTTGGTCAACAAACTGTCCACCTCCGTGCACGTAAAGGCTTTCGATTGTGGTACGTTGGACGCGATTTGGAATGAGCGCTAACCCTGGCTGGACGACGTTTGTTGCGACTGCTTTTCGTGCGGTAGCGATTAGATCATCCAATAGAAAGTCTCCACTGTCTATGCGCGCTGGCAGTTCGTCAATTTGAGAGTCGGTCCAACCGATTTGAGCAAGTATTGTTTTGTTATAAAACAGAAACATAGCTTCCATGTCGATAGGAATACCCCAAGCTTGCCCATCGTCAGAAAAATTGGTCCAAAATTCATCAGGAATATCATGAAATTCTGGCTTCTTGCGGCAGTTGTTGAGCGAATAGAGGTGGCCTGCTTTCCCTAATTTTACAGCGGCCTGATTAAATAGATATGCAATATCTGGGGCATTACCGCGGGTGGACAGCTCCATAAGCCGCTCACCTAACGGCCCCTCATTTATCTCTAGATTATGTACGCGCACAGAGAGTGCTAAATCCGGTCGCTGGTGGGCAGTGACCAACGGTGCATAGACTCGCCAGCAGTACTGCCGTTCGGCAGTGGCCCACAGTTCAATAGTGGTTTTGCCTTTAGCCTCGGTTGCTGCCTTCGGTTCCAGCAGTACCGGATCGATGTCGCAATGTACTGCAGCGGTGGGCGGTGTGTAAAGGACCCCACCGCAGCTTGTGAGGATCAGGCTGACGAGGCACAAGGAAGGAAGTAGATATCGTTTGTAGTGCATAGTGGTGGTTGGTTTGGGTTTGTACTTACGTAAGATGGCTGGGTTGCAGAATATTTAATCTTAGGCACGATATAGCTACCCGTGCGAGAGGGTGTCATCTTTGCTCAGCTTTCTCCCCTCAAATATCCAAATGGCTCGATCTGTTCTATCGCTGCTTGCTGCCAGCGGTCGCTGTGCTCGTTGCATTCCAGCGCGCGCAGCCGCTCTTGGCAGCAGATCTGCAAAAGATAGGGCCACCGCTGACTTTGTTCAAGCATCCACGCTGCGTCGGCATCTTCGAATGGAATGGGTGAGGTGGCGATCAATGCTAATGCCTCATCTTGCGTGAATGGCCCCAATTTTAGTGTGGTAAAAATATTAAAGAATGGTGATGTTTTGCCCTGATCCTCGGCCAGGCGCATAGGTTGATCGTGGGAGGCAATGACGAAGGCTAGATAGCCGTCCGTTGCTTGGGTAAGCGCACGCAGTGCCCACCAAAAGGGTTGATCGAGTTCGGTTGCGGCCAGTCCTGCGCCCAACTCGTCCATCAAAACAATAGTGGGAGTTGTCCACTGTCGCGCGTATGCAATGTCCATAAACGTTTCGAGCGAGCAATTATCTGGTGCGCTGAGACCAAAGCCAGTTAACATGTGACAAAGCAGACGATTTTGGCAGCGCATACGCGGGTCTTGAAAGTCAATTTGCACCCAACGATATATTGCGGACGACGGTAGCCAATCACTTTTTTGGTTTGGTCGCAAGTGGGCTGCCTTGGCTACAGCAATCGACCGCAGATGAAGAAGCAAGGATGTTTTGCCGCTGCGACGCGGTCCGATAAGCGTGATGTGAGCCAAGGGTGGAGTTTGCCACCAGCCAAAGATTCTCGCCAATTCTTCATTGCGCCCAAAGAAGAGGTGCGGTTGGGTAATGGGTGGCCCGGCCACAAATTGAGGGTCGATTGAAGGCAGTCCCGATGGTTGATAGCAATGCCGCGGTTCGCAAGATAGAATCACATTATTTTTCTCTGCGCCATACGCTGGGAAACGCTCCTCAAATTCACCCGACCGAATTTTCTCCATCAATTCTACGGTAGCTGCGCTAGGTTCAACACTTAGTTCGCACATCAGTGCTTCACAGCAGATCTCATATTGTGCCAATGCCGCGCCACGCTCTCCGCTTTGCGCAAACAATTCCATTAATCGACAGTGCGATTCTTCGCGCCATGGTTCCATCTGCAAGATGCGGCACGTGGTGGCAATTGCCTGCTTTAGATCGTTAAGAGCAACTGCGCTTTGGCTTATCATCTGTAAGACAGAGATCATCATCCCGCGTAGGCGTGCCTGCTGTGCAGTTTGCCACGCCTCGTACGCAGATGTATTACGCACCAAAAATCCTGCAAGAAAGTCAGCCTGATAGAGACCAGCGGCTTCGGTAAGCATATTGATATCATTTGCCTGCTTGGCGCGCTCAATTTTTTTGCTAAACTCGACTGCATCGACCCAGACAAACTCCCCCATCAGTAGTGCCGCTGATTTTGTGTTGCAATGAAGATGGCCAGGCAGCGCGTCGCGTAGGTGCTGCAAGGCTTTGCGCAAACTAGCCCGGGCGTTTTTATCCAGCAGTTCTCCCCATAAAAGCGTGGATAATGTAGTACGCATGTGCGTTTGGCCTGTGGTTGCCAAGTAAAAGAGAAGTGCTTGATCTTTCGCACCTAATCCATTAACAGGTGTTCCATTTAAACAGATTTGGGGCGCGCCAAAAAGTGATAGCTGTAAGATAGCTCGTTCTGGAGTGGATTGGTCCTGTAGTTTTGGTGATTCCGTCATGAATTCACACTTTTGGAACGTTTTGGGTACGCCAGAGATACACACTGTTGGCTATAGTGCTTTGTACGAACAAGCGATTCTGGTTCAAGACACCTAAAAGGAGAGTTGAAATGCTGCGATTAACTTATCGAACGGTACAAATGTTATTTGATCGACAAGTTGTTTTAGCCCGTAATGACGGAGGTTCAACAACGGGCAGTGGAGGTGGGTGCTAAGGCTAACCCAGAAAAATAATTATATAGATTTATAGGTTCTCTTAGAGTAGCTTATGGCCATACGGTATATTTTGCTTTTTGGAATGGCCTAAATAAACCGGCTGCTAAATAAGCTTATAGTGCATTCATCTTCGTGCGGATTCGTTCAATACCAATTTGATTATTCAATTTGCGGTGAACGGTTAACGCCTTATCAAAATATTCAATTGCGGACTCCGTTTGGTTGACGTCGGCATAGAGATCACCTAGATTTTGCCAAGCACTAGCCAGCCCAAGCTGATCGGCATATTCATGAAAGAGCGATTCGGCTTTTTTTGCACACGCTTCGGCCTCTACCCATGCTTGTTTCTTATGGTGGGCAACGGCCATGTTGTTCAATATGCGTGGAATGTGGGGGAGTTCGCCGGTGCGCTGGGCAATGCGGTTAGCCCGCTGTAAACAGGTCATTGCTTCGTCGGTTGCACCCACTTCTACGTGCAGTAGACCCAGATTCATATAGCCCGAAAGCAGGCTGTGCTGATCGCCACTTCTTTTCCATAGCTGGCAGGCGCGTTCGAAGTGTTGGGTTGCTTGACGCCAGAGATGCTGACGAGTGTAGAGCATACCCAAATGGTTATTGGTGTGTGCGAGGCCATGAGTGCTCTCTATTTTTTCAAAAATTTTCAGCGCATACAAATTTAATGTTTCGGCGCGCCAGCAGTGTCCACTCTCGATATAGTAGTATCCGAGGTTGGCGCATACGCGTGCAGTTTCGTAGTGGTTATTTTGCGTTTTAGCCAGCCGCAGCGCACGCCGATAGAAACGCACGATTTCGGGGCCGTTTCCTTGACGCTGCGATAGGCGGCCCAGGAGTGCGCTGATGGTGGTTTCGCCGTTAATGTCGTTGGCGTTTTGCGCGGCATCGATGGCCCGTTCGAGAATGGTGCGCCACACGCGCCAGTGGCCGCGACGCTCCATGTAAGATGCCAGCGCGGTGATCAATTTTTGCGTTGGCAACCACGCCCGTTCGTAACGCAGACCGTGGTTGATTAAGTTGAGAATTCCCTCGCGATTGTCGTCAAGTTGCTCTGCGTCGATTTCTTGCAGGGCGGGATGCTCGTGCCAATAGTGCAGCCCATTTAAAATTGTCTGTTGATAAAAATCGCGCCATGAGGGCGATTGGTTCACGCAAAGCTGCTTTGGCTTGTGTTGGATCTCGTTGGCTAAGAATGTTTCGGTCAGGCGGTGAAGCAGATAGCGCGGCTCAAAGAGATCGCCACCCACGTGTAGTAATGATAGGTTGATCAGTCTTGAGAGTGCGGATTGAAGCGTCTCTTCGGGCAGTTGGGTAATTGCGCAGAGTTGTCGGTAGGTTGCGTTTTGCAGCAGCGGCATGATGCAGAAAAGCTGATGGCTGGGTTGATCGAGCAGTTGCCACGATTGCCAATAGATGTACGTGTATAGCTCTTCTGTACGTTGGCTCGATGCGTCTTGCAACTCGTTTAGTAGATGGTCAAGTGGTAGAAAGTTTAGCTGACCCAGAATCAGATTGAGCGTGAGCGGATGGCCGCCGGTGACTGCGTAAATTTTTGCCAGCGTCTCATCTGTGGCGTTGGTTAGGCCATGAATGCCGCGCATTGTGGCTTCATGCCGCAGCAGATCGAGCGTATCATTCTGGCTCAATTCGTTGAGCGTTTGCGAGTAAATGTCCGCATTGTGCGCCAGCGAGTAGCGGCTGGTAATCAGAAATTTGCTGGGGTTTGCAAAGGCACGCAATGTGGGGATTAGTGCTTCGTAGTCGGCGACTGTTTCTAGATTGTCGATCACGATTATCGTTGGTTTTTCAGCCAGAATCTGATGCAGCAACTCTTCTTTGGCCGCAGGGGTGGATGCGTTTTGTTTGGTAGCAACAAGTTGAAGCAATATTGAGTTGATCAGTTGCTCGGCATCGATGGCGGCTCGATTGATAATTTGCGTGCCGCTGCTGGGCTGGAATTCTTCTTGTTTGGCGCTGACCCACGCTACCTGCTCGAAGTGGCTGGTTTGGCTGAGATCATTGAGCAACTCTTGTGCGAGGGCTGTCTTGCCGATGCCGCCAAGGCCGTCAATTGTAACAAGCCATGGGCGCGCAGGCGCAAGCAAACGTGTACGCAGTGCGTTGTGTGCGGTTTGTGTGCCAAAAAGATGCTTAGCGGCTCGCAAGTCGACGCGCAGATCGAGCCATGCGGGTAGCTTGAATCCGATTGGGATTATGGCTGCTGGGCTTGATACCAGCTTCTTAGTTGGGTGAAGCGGGTCGGTTTCGAGTTGCCTTGAGCGGATCTCTCTATAAAGTTGTTCGGTTGCTTTGGATGGCGGCACGCCCAATTCTTCTTCGAGCAGTTGCCAACAGCGTTCGTAGTGACGTAGGGCTTCTGCTATTTCGCCATTTTGAAAGAACAAAAGCATGAGTTGACGGTGAGATTCTTCTCGCCAAGGTTCGTATTGAAGTATGCGCTGCGTGACATCAATTGCCTCTGGTAAATCACCACGTTGAACGTATAGTTGGCTTAGCCGTTTGAGGCTATTGAGCATATTCTCGCGCAGTAGCGCTTGTTGTGACAGGTGCCACGCTTCGAATTCGGACGCGTTGCGCACGTAAAATCCAGCAAGAAAGTCTGCGCGGTAGTGTTGCAGCGTTTGCTCTAACTCCTCAGGATCTTTGAGGTTGAGCGAGTGGGCTAGCTGATCCTCAAAGGCAAGCACGTCTATCCATACATCGACATCAGTCAAGAGAGCGACAGAATGATGATCAATTGTGAGATGGTCAGGCAGAGCTTGACGAAGCTTTTGTAGCACTTTGCGTAGATTTGCCAGTGCTCGTTTTTCTGCTTTCTCGCTCCACAGCAAATGGGCCAACGCGACGCGCGGTTGACTCTGACGCGTTAGAGCCAGGTATGCGAGTAGCGCCTGTGCTTTGATCGGCAGATTATCGATTAATCTGTTATGGACGCAAATTGTAGGCGTGCCAAAAAATCGCAATTGAAGCGTAGGCGGTGCGATTGTTGATGGTGCGATTGCTGATGGTGCGATAGTTGGTTGGGTAATACGTGAAGTAAATTGGCTCAAGTTCTTTCCCCTTACAGGCTAGAACAGCTTTGGCTTCTACGTACAGCTTTGGGTTATATAGATCGAAAGTTTAAAGCACTAATTATATATAGAAACTTCGTCTGAGAAGATTTTTTCACTTTTAGTGTGGGATAAAAGGTGTTAAAAAGCAAATTGCGCTTCGAATTCACAGTGGTGGTTCAAAAATTCACGTCTAATTCACGTCCGATCCACGCGACACTTATTATACTGGCGGTACAGAAAAATTTAAGACGACAACATGATTTTACCAAGGAATCTGTTGCATGTCCATAAGTCCAATACCAACACCTAGCTCAACACCCGATTTATCGACCAATTCATATCGCATTTTTTTGCTGACTATTTGGCAAGAAGATCAAAACAACTGGCGATTTCTTCTTGAAGATCCGCGTTCTGGAGAGCGAACGGACTTTTCGGGGGTAGATTCGCTGGCCGCAGGGTTGCAGGACGTGATTGACGCAACTGATAGACTAACGGATCTCGATGATTAGCGTGATTCAGCCGAATCCCCTGGCTGTTGAACCAAGCTCGCTACAAATAATCAATCTTTCTATTTTAAACATCACATGTCTCAAGTTTTTGTAAAGTATCTATAACGTAAGGAGAAAAATATGAGCAGTCCTACCCTATCTCGACGCAGTCTACTCGCTGCTGGTGGTGCTACGGCGGCAACGCTGGCCCTAATGAACAAAAGTTTCCCTTCTTTTGCGGCTCCGCTTCAACAGGGTGACGAGCTGATTCCGTGGCTCGATCAGCCAGGCGAAAACCCAGTGCCAGAGCGAGTGACAAATATGCTCGACTGGCAAAATCTCGATAGTTGGACGACGCCGCCCGAACAATTTTTTACCGTTAGCCATTACGGCGTTCCCGAAGTTGATCTGAGTGATTGGCAGCTAGAGATTACGGGCGCGGTGGATAGCCCAATGACGCTTACGATGGACGATCTGCTAAGCTGGCCGCGATTAGAGCTAGACTTTACGCTTGAATGTTCGGGCAACCACGGCTTTGGCTGGAACTGGGGCCTAATCGGCAATGCCGCGTGGGGTGGCGTTCCACTGGCACCACTGTTGCGCGAAGCTGGCGTTAAGGATGATGCAGTCGAGGTGGCTTTCTACGGTGCGGATGTGGGCGACGAGACAATCCGCGAGGTGACCTTTGAGCAAAACTTTGCGCGCAGTATGTCGATCGAAGATGCAACCAATCCCTTCAATATGCTCTGCTACGAGATGAACGGCGAAGCGCTACCCACGCGTCACGGCTATCCGCTGCGACTGATTGCGCCCGGCTGGTATGGCATTGGCAACGTCAAGTGGTTGACCAAAATCGAGGTGCGCACACGTCGATTGATGAATCGCTGGATGGCGCGCGATTATGTGACGCTGCGCCAAGAAGAGGTGGACGGCGAAACGGTTTGGACCGAGAGTTCAGTTGGCAAGGCGCTGCTCAAGTCTGCACCGGCCCGCGTCGTAAGCAGTGATGATGGGTATCGAATTGAAGGCGCGGCGTGGGGTCAACCAATCGGCAGCGTGGAGGTGAAGATCGACGACGGTGACTGGATGAAGGCCACACTCGATGCGGAAAATGTGCGTCGCTTTACGTGGCGCTTCTGGTCGCTCGACTGGGCCGATGCCGAGCCAGGGGAGCACACGATTACGGTCCGCGCGATTGATTCGGAGGGTAACATCCAGCCCGCCGCAGACAGTGAGTATATGATGAGTAAGGTCACATACTGGGAGAGTAACGGGCAGATTACGCGTAGTGTGGAGATTCCGGCATAGAACACCCCGCATTCCGAGAATGGACCAGCTAGTTCTGTCCATTCTCGGAATGCGATCACGGGATGATAGTATCACCCACCCAGATCAAGCGAGCTAATTTTTTGCACTATGTCTAACCACCCTTGGCAGCCCCAAATTCTTGACCTAAACCATCCCCTCCGATCAACAACAATTTGATAATCTCCACGCCGAAAGCAAGAGCTGACGCATTCACGGCACCATCATCCAGCAGGTTGAGGATCCGGTGCGCACGCGCAACCCGCGCTGGATCAAGCAACGTGTGGATGATACGCATCTTCAAGCAAAGATTGATGAATTGCTCAACGGTGTTCCGCTTAACGAATATAGGCGCTGGATCTATTTCCCGTGGTCAGGCGAGATGATTCATCTGTTGTCACGAGAAGAGTTTCGAGGGCTATTTGCATTGCCATATTCTTCATACATCTGCTGTTGGCGTGTCCGCCAAACAGGAGTCGGTAACGTCATTTAACCAAAATTACTGTATCAGGAGTGTATGACATGAGTATTGTTGATGTTTCAATTCCAGCAAAAACTGCTGCATCAAATAACAACCAAAAGGATCTGGCAAAATCACGCCGCAACGTCAAACTATTCTGCCCACCACCTTCAGCGAATCTCGACACACCGTGGACAATTAACATATACAGCGCAAGCCATGAACGGGATCGATGGGAGCAGCATAATTAAATTGCAAATGAAAGCTATGCTAATCGTGATCTGAAAGCTGTTGGGGAGGACAGGGGAATCGATGTTGAACTGTATTCAACTTATTTCGCAACGGCAACCATCAACGGTATTAGGGCAATCGCGTACTTTGGTCGACTAGGATTGAAATCCTAGCCTGATACAGGAAGCCTGCTGAAGACAGGCTGTTTTGTCCCATTTTTGGTCATGACAACAGGGCTTCAGCCTGTTTCTCATACCAGATGCCGTGTTTCAACCGGCATTTTGCACACAAATTAAAAGTACGCGATTGCCCTATCAACGGTATTGATCCAATTGGTGGCGTGCGGATTCATCAGCCGAGTTCGGCAGGTGAATTACCATTGCATGAAGAGCTGATGGACTATATCAATATGAAAGAATTTCGAGTCTATAGCAGCCAGCGTTTATCTGAGGTATAACTCACGGTGGAGAGCTTTGGATCGATCCAAACTGTCGTTTAGCTGGGTTAGCCGCAGATCTTGCTCGGAGATGCTTTGTGATGTTTCTTGCCACCCAAGCAAAATGGTATTTGGGTGCTGGCAATCAGTATGTTCAAGATGCATGGGCTTCGCTAAGGTGGTATGCGGCTCCTAAATTTCAGACTTTTCCATACCCTGATAATCGATATGATAGCTATGTTTTATGTGGTTTAAAAGATATATGGCCGTCAAATTTTAAACGGTGGGCAGCAGCGCAGATTGATGGAGAAGGCCTAGATGGGCCTGCCCAGTAATTCTATACCAGAAGTATATCACAAATTCAAACAACGAAGTGCCCACCAGTGCCCAGGAGTGAACGTGACATTAAGATAAGTGTCCCTACAACATCGCCACCATTCTTCTCAAATTGTCGTGCCCAATTTGGATCCCCGTGAGCACATCCTCGATCCCTTCGAACTCAATCGACAGTACGCCGTCGTAGCCCGCGCCGTGCATAATGCGCAAACATTGCATCATAGGCACATTGCCGTGTCCGATGATAGCCCCGCGCAGGTAGTTGCGCGCGCGACTTGTAAACCAGCCCACGCCCGGATCCACTTCGATGCCGGACTTCATGTGAAAATCTTTTGCGTGACAGTGGAAGGCATAGGGCATGATGCGGCTGACCGCGATAACTGGATCATCGTCGGCGCAGAGGAAGTTGCCCATGTCCAGCAACACACCAAAGTTCGGGTGATCGACTGCGGTGACAAGTTGCTCGACGCGCAGGCTTTCTTGGCAGAACCAGCCATGGTTTTCGATCATGGTTTTGATTCCCTTGCTGGCGGCGTATTCAGTGACGCCGCGACAGCCCTCGGCCAAACGAGGCAGCGCGGCAGCAAAACTTTTGAGGCCAACGTGATTGTCGGGCCAGCCATATGAAGCGTCGTGTCTCATGCCCGGTGCGCCCAAGATTTCGGCAACGTCAACTTCGCTCTTTAGGCGCTCAATTTCGGCCTGCACATCACCATCCGTTCCACTTAGAAAATCACCCCAAATTGTGTAATTGACAATCTTCATGCCGACGCGGTCCGCTTCGACGCGCAGTTCACGTGCATAGTCGGGCAATGTTTTCCCTTCGGGTAGGATAATTTTCGAAAACTCGATGACATCAAAGCCGATCTCTTTGGCCTTGGCAATGACTTCTTTTTGCTCCATTTGGCCAGATTCGACCAGTCGAATAAAGCTGTATGAACTGACGCCGATTTGCATTGGGTGATTCCTTTATTTTTTGATTGAAGGTGAGAGTCGCCTAAGTTGGAGCGAGGACGGCGTGACCTGCACATCTTGGTGGCACCCGATACGCAGCATGGAGCGCGGCACATCGCGTTCTGCCTCGTTTTATCGAATCACGTTGTCTTCGACGATAAGGTTGGTGCGCACCTGCTTGGGGACTTTTCTTCAAAGCCCATTTTCAAACCACATCGATTGCTCCTCAAACGTAGCTATAGTTGGTCCACGGCCAGAGACGCCCGTGAACCCAAGTTTACCGCATCAAGTCGCGTAACGCCCGCATTCCGATTACGTTGATGCCGCTCTTTTGCACGGCAGAGCACCACGACTCGGAGCGAAAAAGTTCGTAGTCAGCGACGCGGGCGGCCCAGTTGGGCATCAATGCGCGCAGTTCGGGTGAATCTTTTGACGGATGAATGATGAAGTAGGTCAGGCTGCCCGGCGGCAACGAGTCGATAATTCCTTGTGCATGGGCTTGGCGATCCGCAACGTTGACGAGTGGCATGACGTGGACTTGGTCGAAGATAGGCATCCCGCTGGTCTCTATTTCGGTGACAGCACAGGCCATGAATGTTGCGCTCTCATCGTCGTAGCCGCGTTCGATTAGTTGCTCTTTGGTGGAGCGCAGCACCAACGCGGGCAGTTTGTGCTCGAAACCGAGTTGAACATACTCTTTAAAGAATTGGGGGCAAAATAAGGTACCCATGTGCGAATCGATATGGGTATTGTCGATCCCAGTCGCAGCCGCCTGCGCTATCTGCGCAGCCATCTCTTGCGCAACGGCTGCGGGATTGGCGCGTGCCTGAAGCAGTGCCGATTGTCTATGAAAGTATCCTTCTTCATCCAGTAACCCACTTTCATCGTTGCGATTTGTGAGCGGCCCCCAACGCATTAGCTCCCACTCGCTGGTTAGAGTAAGGTGAACCCCAATATCAAGCAGTGGATTTTCTTTTTGCGTGCGAAATAGCTCCGCCGTGGCAGGAAACCACGGGCACGGAACCATGGTTGCAGCAGAAGAGAGCAGGCCAAAGTCGAGCAACTCCGCATAAGCAGAGACGGATGATTGGCACATCCCGATGTCGTCGGCGTGAAAGATGATGACACGAGCGTCAGTGGGCAAGCCCAATTTGATCAAGGCGGGGTTTATCATTATGTATGGGCTCCTTTTTTGGCATATAGCTATCCAGAAAGGTTGCGTCCCACCTCTCTTTTTTGAGCTCTGGTAGGAAATTTTTCTGGGCAAGTGTAATAATTTGTGAATATAGTCTTTATGTTAACAGTCAATATATTTTACATGAAAGTTGTAAAGTGAGCTATTGATAAGAAATCTGACAAAAGTCTTGATTTTCAACTACAACTGAATGTAGTATACTACCCGCTCATCTAGCCTAGCTGACGCTTATTATATTTACCTCAGATGCACAGGAGAATTGACCAATTGTGCCAGAATTTATCTAGGTTCAAGTAACACAGTACAGATGCTGTTTCAGACAGCGTTTTTAAGAATGAAGATGCCCCTACGATTTATCCCCGATTGAGTGGGAAGATAAAGATAAGATTCGAAATTTTTGATCGACACACGGTGTGCGGAGCGCTGAGCTGAATGGATGAATTTAAAATTGATTTGAATAAATTGTCGCAGTTGGATGACGACTTAGAGGTCATTTATGCCGTCTTTAAGTGGTTACGTCCTAACGATGTGACAGAGGCGAATGTGGTTGAGGAGAAGATCCATCTGCTGGCACAAGCCATGGATGCGAACCCCGAACAGGCAACCACTATTCGGCAAAAGGTTCATACATTTATCGTCAATCTGCGTTTTCTGCCTCTTTACAGTGAGGTGGGTATTTTGCCTCGGCGCAACTTTACCGGTGAATTTTGGCAGCGCGTTTATGATAAGCTCATGCCCAGACCGCCAGTCACATTTAGCGCTAGAAACCTTCTTGACCAAGCCTTCGATCAACCCGATGACCCTGTATGGGTTCAAAACGTATCAGATGATGCATGGTTACACCTCTATCATATTTTTGCTCCAGACGAGCCAGGAAATAGAATTAAGCGACATCTGCAAATCGAAGCGTTATATGCATTGGAAATGCTATCGATTTGGCTAGCGGCAGAAGAAATGGAAGATGAACTGTTACGGCTTGATCCGTCCATTGCTGACCATGACTCGAATTTTATTGCGCAAGAACGCGAGATTAGCCAATTTGTGGCCGCGTATCGCTCTCAATGGAATCCTGCAGTCGAGGAGCGATCGGCCGACGCTGCGCATGCTTGGGTCATGTTACAACAATGTGAGGAGCAGATAAAAGGCTTTAGTCAACTCGCTTTGAACAAGGGCAGTCACTTGGATCTAACCTATCTTCTGGAACGCCTTGAGCAGACTTTGGCGCGCATTTACATGCTGTTAAATATCTTCGTTCCTAATGATAAGATTGTTGATAATAAGACGGTTGATAATAAGATCATTGAGAGCGAGACAGTTGATAACGACACGGTTGATAACGACACAGTTGAGCACAAATGCATAGCAATCTTTCGTGAATTGGTATCGGAACAGAATAACGAACGTAGCATCATCTATTTTATTCGGCAGACCAATCACCTGCTGGCCAAAAGCATTACCAATCACGTGAGCAAAACAGGTGAACACTATGTGACGAAGGGGCGCGGCGAATATATAGAGATGCTGTGGCATGGGCTGGGCGCTGGTGTTTTCATAGCGGTTATGGCGCTGATCAAGATTCGCATCGTAGCCACGGATCTATCAATGGGCTGGGCGACGCTGTGGATAAGCCTCAACTATGGGTTGGGCTTTGTCATCATTCACATATGCCATTTTACGGTGGCAACAAAGCAGCCAGCAATGACCGCGGCCTACATTACAGAAAAGTTAGAACATACAATCAATGGTTCGGTCGATCGGAAAGAGCTCGCCAAACTGATAATAGATGTCGGGCGATCGCAGTTTGCAGCTATTCTGGGGAACGTTGTAGCAGCTCTATCAACGGCAATGATTATTGGCGTTGTTCTCGGCGCGTTTACCGATGGAGACATCTTAAAACCAGAGAAAGCCGCCGAGTTGATGCAAAAGCAAAATCCGTACGCCAGCCTAGCACTCTTTTATGCCGCCATTGCTGGCGTTTGGCTCTTTGTTTCGGGGCTGGTTGCAGGCTATTTCGACAACCAAAGTCTCTATTCTGATCTGCCAGGACGGATTCGGCACCAACCACTGTTAATACGCATATTGCCATCTAATATGCGTCATGGGCTCGCAGATTATATCAGCGGTCACTACGGTGCACTCTGGGGGAACTTCTTTTTTGGGGTGTTGTTGGGGGTTACGGCCTACGTAGGTTATCTGCTTAACTTACCGTTAGATATCCGGCATGTAGCTTTTTCTGTTGCTAATGTTGGGTATTCATCAATTGTCACTTGGCCTGGCCTATGGATTTTTTTGGAATTTGTCATCTTTGCGCTATTGATAGGCGTTGTCAATCTCACCGTCAGTTTCGTCTTTGCGGTGAACGTTGCCACACGTTCACGTGGAATTCGTCTCGGCAATATTGGAGCCATTGTCCGCGCGTACTGGCGCGAGGTGCGCAGTCGGCCTTGGGAGCTGATTCTACCACCGATAACAGAAGCGAAGCCAGACCAACAACAGGTCCAATCTTGAAAATTTATAGGAGATTAGACAATGATAAAATATAAAGCCAAAGGTTCTTTTAGTCTGGTGAATCAAAATCAGTATTTTGGAGGCTGGTTGATGCTCGTCGACAGACCATGATGGCCTTCCCGGCAGAAAACGGGCAAGGTGCAGCCGCAGTCAGCTTAGAGCAAAGATCAGATGGTCAAGACGCTGGATCGCATTTCGGATGAGCGGCTGATTTTGGGGATTCGCGCGGGCTGGTTTGAACGCGATTATGATGCATATGGTTTTGAGTTTGGCATAGCAGGGAATAGGCTGCGCAGTTTGCGTAAATCATTGCCCATTTTTAAGGAGCGGTGGGGAATAGATTTTCTTAAAGCCACGTGCGAGATCCCGATTTGTGTTGGCGGCGGCGGCGAAGAAGTGGCCCTAGAAAATTACGGCTGAACATGCAAATATTTGAAACAGGTTTGGGCTAGCGGAAACTTACAAGCACAAGCACAAGTGCGGCGTGCTGGATGAATAGTGTGAAAAGGTGAGGCGTCGATCCAAAAGAGATTGAACGTTCGGTGATATTTGGTGTTGATGCGGCTGATACAGCTGGTATTATGGACGAGTTGGCTGCGGCTGGCGCAACGCACCTAATCATATCGATTGGCGCTCCGTGGAATTTTGATGCAGTACAAAAATGGGTTGATTGGAGGGATTCGAAGTAATTATGTTTATTAATCTTAATACGGACACAATTGGTATTCGCGCCACGCTGGAGGAATCGCTTGAGCTAGCCAAACGGCATGGGTTTGCGGGTGTTGATTTTTCGATTGCCGAGGTGGCCGATTTAATCGACCAGACAGATGTCGATGCAGTGTTAGAGCTTTTCGACAATGCTGGGCTAAAGCCGAGTGTTTTTGGGTATCCAGTAGATTTTCGACACGATGAGGATTCGCTAGCAAAAGATATGGCCGCGCTACCGCGACTTGCTAAAGCAGCACAGGCATGTGGATTCAGACGTACGGCGACCTATATTATGCCTTGCGATGATGAACGTTCTTACGCTGAAAACTTCGCCTTTCATGCTGACCGCTTGCGTCCTGGGGCAGAGATTTTAGCCGATCATGGGGTTTGGGTTGGGTTGGAGTGGGTTGGGCCAAAGACGTTGCGCGATAGCAAAAAGTATCCATTTATTCATACGATGGCCGAAGCAATTGAATTGGGTGAAGCTGTTGGGACAGGCAATATGGGGTTGCTGGTGGATGCGTATCACATGTATACATCTCATGCGTCTAATGATGAGATTCTCGGCTTGAGCAAAGAGCAGGTGGTGAATGTTCACGTGAATGATGCGATAAAGGGTGTGCCAGTTGATGAGCAGTTGGATGGCACGCGCGATCTGCCTGGCTACACCGATATGATTGATTTGACTGGCTTTTTACAGGCGCTGCATTCAATCGGTTACGATGGCCCAGTTACGGCGGAACCGTTTAGCCAGCGCTTGCGCGATATGGCGGCTGATGATGCCGTGGCAGAGACGGGGCAGGCCATGCGCACGATGTGGGAAAAAGCAGGTTTATAGGTGGCGACTTTTCTTTTTCAGGGAGATTCGATAACAGATGTGGGGCGCAAGCGAGGGGTTGCGCAACCTAACAAGCCTAAAGCGCTGGGCAATGGCTATGTTCGTCTGATTGTTAACGAGCTTGTAAAGCGTACGCCGCAGAATCCACCCGACTGCTATAATCGCGGCGTTAGCGGTGATCGGGTGGTGGATTTGTACGCTCGCTGGAAGATTGACGGGGTGAATTTGCGGCCCGATTTGATTAGCATTCTAATCGGGGTTAACGATACGTGGCATGAGTTTGGCAGCCAAAATGGTGTTGAGATTGATCGTTACGAGATTGTCTATCGGCTGCTGCTGGATTATACCCTCGAAAAGCTGCCTACCGTGCAACTTGTTCTGTGCGAGCCGTTTGTATTGCCCTGCGGTGTGGTGACAGCAGCGTGGCAAGATGAGATGGATCAGCGGCGCGCAATTGTTCAAAAATTAGCGCAGCAATACAATTCGCTCTTTGTCCCATTTCAGCAGATGTTTACTAACGCACTGGCGCAGCATCCAGCTTCGTATTGGGCAGAAGATGGCGTTCATCCAACGGATGCGGGTCATCAACTTATGGCGGATCGATGGCTGGATGTGGTTGGGCCGCTTTTGGCCTTGCCGTAAGCTTCACGGTCATTATTTTCCATATCAGACACAGAATTCATTCTGCTGGCCTATCCCACATATCTTAGAGAACCGTTTATGATTCCACTGCAAAAAAGTAAAATGGCCACAAAAACATAGAAGTGATAAAAAACTACTCTGGAAAGTTTATGGGCTTTTCAGGATCGTCTTAATATCTGGGGATCTAATATTGTTTACGTTGAAGTGAATCATCGTGAATTATCCATGTCGAATGCGTCGCATTATTTATTACTGGATTCGAGCAGGCAGTCCATTGAACAGTACAATGCACTCCGTCAACCAGATGAGTCCGGTTGGACTATTTTATGTTTTTGTCGCTAACTCAAGGTTTTTGCGGTAGATCTATTTATTTTTGGAGAAATCAATGTATCGAATCGCCACATCGTCATGGGCGCTGCACGGCACGCTTGGACAAGTATATTACGAACATAATCAGGGCACTGTCACCAACACAGGCAAAGAAGACTCGAACGCCATGTCGCTGCTGGATCTGCCAGCGCATGTTGCCAACGGTGGAATCAATGTGATGGAGATTTGCCACTTTCATTTTCCTTCAACCGAGGATAGCTATTTGGCCGAGTTAAAAGTTGCTATCAACGAGGCAGGGATCGACCTGGTCAACGTGCTGGTCGATACGGGCAATCTGTCGAACCCGAATCAAGCCGAACGGCAGCGCGACGTAGAAATGACCAAGGGGTGGCAAGATGTTGCGGCCAAGTTGGGTGTCAGCGGCGGTAACCGTATTGATTGTGGTACCGAGGCCCCTACCGCTGAAACGATGGCTCACTGTGTGGATTCATTACGAGAGCTGGCCGATCATGCGGTGGCGAGCGATCTGATTGTTTTTACAGAAAATTGGCGCGCCACCAGCCTACAGCCAGCGGATCTGATAGCAATCATGCGCCAAGTGGATCGACCGCTAAAGCTCTGTGTGGATTTTGGCAATGCGGCCAAAACAGAGGATAAATATGCTACGCTTGCAGCCTTGCTTCCCTACAGCAGTTCGTTACACTGCAAGGGTAACTTTACAGATGATGAGTTGGATTTGGCTGAATATCATCGCAGCCTTGATCTTGTGAAAGAGGCCGACTTTTCGGGTCACGTGTCGCTTAGGAATGGCGACTAAATAACTTGTACAAATCAGTAAGTGTAAAGAAGTTGCCTGCTGGATGGCAAGGATGTAAAGTCTAAGGGATAGTTGTAAGCCACTTAGAGCGAAAGCAGGAGAAAAA
>Ga0209185_1001419_pt1 | contig 20995 bp, 13 predicted proteins | sample SidtaG_2_FD_187425 | JGI IMG/M metagenome (GOLD analysis project Ga0209185, IMG submission 187425) | Marine algal microbial communities from Sidmouth, United Kingdom - Sidmouth_Asex2 metaG (SPAdes) (version 2) | ecosystem: Host-associated > Algae > Red algae > Unclassified | place: Sidmouth... | reverse complement strand
ATGCTGTCTATGGTTTTAAGGCCAATAATAATATTAAGATTAACCAGTACTTTCGATGGCATATCGCTCAAGATATTGATATTAACGATCCTAATTTTCTTAGATGGCACCCAAGTATGACATTCAATACTTCATCCAAACTTAAACCATATGTAGGTATAGAATTCTTCTTTAGAATAGACGGCATCAATGAGATACAACGTGTACGTTCTAAGGTAGGCGCCTCATATGTACTGTCGGATCGGATTAATCTATTATTGCGATTGTGGAGAGAACAATTCGTCAATGTTACTGATGCCAGAACAGATTATGTCATACAATTTAATGTAGATTACAGGCTGTAGTCAATTATCAATTAACTATTAACGATTACTCATTAATAATTAACCATTAACCAAAATTTCTAAGCTGACATATATTCCCATGCCGACTGGTATAAGCCTACTTTTTCGATATGTTGGGATAACTCGTTAAATAAAGTGTCTTGAGATAAGGTACTCATATCTCCTATAATAATTAATTTTTTTCTAGCTCGTGTCATAGCTACATTGAGTCGACGTTCATCTTTGAGAAATCCTATTTCCCCTTTATCATTAGATCTTACGAGACTGATATATATGACGTCTTTCTCTTGACCTTGGAAGCCATCTATGGAGTTGACGGTGATGTCGTAGGTATTGAATGCTTCATCGTCTTCTATTTTATTTTTTAGATATTTCACTTGCTCTCGGTAAGGACTTATGATACCTATGGATGTATTTTCATATTTGTCCTTATTAAGTAGAAAGTGTTCTCGCAGGATAAAGTACTCGCCTTCATTATAACGGCTAAGACTTTTAGCGTTCATAACTTCTTCAAATCCGCTTCCACTTGTATCTATCATGACAAGTGGTTCTGAGTCATTAACTAATGTCCATGCGTTGATCCCAGAAGCAGATTTTAATTTTGAATCATAGAATTTCTTATTGGAGAATGATAGGATCTTATCGTTCATTCTATACTGTGTATCGAGTAGATAAGAATGCTTTAAGCTGTCCGCCATCCGAGTCAGTAAAGTTGTAGATAAGCCGAGCTTTTCAGCTTTCATAGATTTGACCGTAGGCGCCAGTTGTAGATGATCGCCTGCGAGTATAACTCTGTCAGCTCTGAGCATAGCGTTCCAGCATTCTGGTTCTAATGCCTGTGAGGCTTCATCTATAATAAGAGTAGAGTAGTGCAAGTCTTTGATAGACCTCTGACTTACACCTATAAGCGTAGTACATATAACTTTGCTTCCAGATATTAATTTGTCCATGAGTTTGTCTTCCAGATCTCGGGCCCATTTTCTGAGCTCGCGAGATTCTTTGTACATCATCTTACGGTTACTTCTTTCATTTTGTCCAAATACTCTCTTTCTTTTTCCAGCACTTTTTTTCGCTTCTTCAGCTTCTATTTTTACTCTTTTGATATGTTGCCATTCAGGATGTGATCGAGCTTTCTCAGCAATAGTGAGGTGCATAAGATTATCACCTATTCTCGTAACGTTACCGACACGGAGAGTAGATACTTTAGATAAGTCCAGTTGGTATGCTAATAGATCCACGGCATTATTGCTGGGAGCACAGACGAGTATTTTCTTTTCGGTCTTAGCGAGTTCTTTAATGAGGGCTACTAATGTTGTAGTCTTACCAGTACCTGGTGGCCCATGTATGATGCTAAATTCTTGTGATTCTACACAGCCCTTAAGTGCATTAGACTGTGATGGATTAAGATGCTCAGGAGTATAGATATGCTCTACTGGAATACTATAACTAAATGAATCATTGGTCCTAATTTTTTCTCGTAATGAGACGATATTGGGCTCTTCAGAATTCATGACCTTATCGATAGCTTTTTTCATTACTCTGTAAGGTCTCTCATCATAAGTCATTTCTATACCTATATTACCTTTGACATGATCAAGGTCTTCGTTATTGATTGTAGAACTGTTAAGCATGATGCCAAGTTTATTTCTACGGACATATGAGATCACGCCCTTAGCGGCAAATGAATTCTCGTTACCGACACGACCAAATATCTGACACGCCATTCCTGACTTGAGTTTATGGGGTGTATTTAGATGTTTGACTCTTTCTACGTTGACTTCTATTTTTTCTCCTATGGAGTAGAAATGAGATATCATATCTACGGGATACCAGAGGATTCCGGAATCTATTTTTTCTTTGATGCTTTTGTTTTCAGCGAGACTGATATAATAATCCTCTTCTTCTTGTCTCTCAAGTTCTATAGCATCTAATATTGTCTTATATCTGTCATCTTGTTGCTCACTCATCTCTTTATTTTAATATGACTTGTCGTTTGTCATTGGATGTTACAATTATATCCATTTCTTGCTGATAAAGTATAATTACTTTCTTAATTTGATGGTATATTAATCATTTAATCAATTTCTATGAGATATGTTGCATCGGTTTTAGTAATTCTCTTCTTATTTATTGCGGAAGTATTACCATCTCAAGAGACTACTTTTAAGAAATATTCTGATAACAAAAGAATAGAATTAAAGGACGCTCAACTTAAATCTTCAGATTTTTTCCTTACCCAAAAAGAAAATCTTGGACTGACAGATAAGGATAAGATGGAGCTCATTAAGACGTGGACAGATATCTCAGGCATGACGCGTGATCGCTATACCCAATACCATAATGGGATGCCGGTTATAGGAGCCACTTATACATTACATAGTAAGGATGATTATTTGTACTTAGCAAGCGGTAATCTTTTTCCTTTTATAAAAGTAAATGAAGACATCAACGTAGCTAAAAATTTCGGGGCTCAGAAAGCTATTCAGCGTACTAAAGAAAAATTAGAAAAGACAGAAGTAATTGTACATTCTGATGATGTAAAATGGAATCACATCTATAATGGATTATGTATTATCGATAGTAAATATCCAACTATAACCGGTGATTATAGGATAGCACATAGTTATACCGTATTTAGCGAAAGCTATGAAATTCCTATCAAGTATCAAGTATACGTAGATGCACATTCTGGAAAGCAGCTCTGTGAATTTAATGAAATAAAATGTGGCGCAGTCAAGGGTATAGCCAAGACAAGATACTATGGTGAGCAAGAGATTACAACAGACTCTATAGCACCCGATAAGTATTACATGAGAGATCTTACGCGAGGAGATGGGATAGCAACGCTGGACTTTAGTTCTAATAGAGATACATTTACTGACGACGATAATATATGGGGGCATGACCATAATCATGATGACGGTGATGTCATAGCCGTAGCTGGAGATGCACATTATTGTACGACCAAGTATTATGATATGATGCAGGATTATTTTAGCTGGGATGGATTAGATGGTGAAGGAGGGGAGTTAGTTTCTGTAGTTAATGTATTCGGTAAGTACTATGTCAATGCATTCTGGAATGGCAGTGCTACCCATTACGGTAATGGGGATTGTCATAGGTATGGTCCACTGACAACGATGACAGTTGTAGGGCATGAGTTCGCTCATGGATGGACGGATAAGACTTCTGACTTAATCTACCGTAATCAGTCGGGAGCACTTAACGAGAGTATCAGTGATATTATAGGAAAGGGTTTAGAGTATTATGCAGATCGTGAGAACTTCACATGGAATATTGGAGATCTTATAAGACGTGATGAGAGTGTTAATGTATTCAGATCAATGTCAAACCCTTCTTTACGTAATCATCCTAAATATTATGGAGGCACTAACTGGCGGACTGGATCAGGAGATTTTGGAGGTGTGCATTCTAATAGTGGCGTTTTTAATTATTGGTTTTATCTTTTAGTCGAGGGAAGATCTTTTATTAATGAGGCAGGTGTTTCTTTTGATGTAAATGCCATCGGAATGCGGAGTGCCTTAGATATAGTCTTCTTAACACAGACGGCTTACTTGACTGAGAACTCTAATTATTTTGACTGTATGTATGCGACGATACAATCTGTAAAAGATATCTATGGAGATAATACGCCAGAGCTTGAAAGTGTCATTGAAGCATGGAAGGCTGTAGGCTTGTATGAAGGTATCGACGATATAGATATTGCTATCGAATTAAGTGCAGAAGATATTTCTATATGTCCTAATGAGGAAGTCTACCCCGAAGCAATTATAAGAAATGTTGGACGTAAAACTATAGAAGGTGATAGGAATATCGAAGTAGCATGGAAACAGAATCTGACACCTCAAATTTTTGAGACGCTCTACCTTGATGATGATTTAGAGCCTGGGGATAGTATCGTATATACATTCAAATCACCAGTGATTTTAGATTCTGAAAAAAACGGAAATTATACAGTGTGGGTAGAATCATTCGATAATAATATCTTGAACAATAATGCGAAGGCAAATTTATATATCTCTGATATAGATGGTATAGAATTATCACTGGAGAGATTTGAATTGCTGCAATCCGGTGATTGTGGTGATGGATTATCGAGGTATCGCTTTACAGTTAGAAATCAGGGATGTATAGAGATTCCAGAAGCGGACTATCTGTATATACATGTCGTCTCTGATCAAGGCGAATTTGACTTAAACAGGAGGTTATTTTCTGATATTAGAGCAGGTGATTTCTATGGTAGTTCTGGCTCTCTAAGTAGCGCTGTACCAGATAATATTACTTCTTATTCAGCTACGCTTATTTACGAAGGTGACATCGACGATGAGAACAATACAGTAAGTGATGGGGTCGTAGAGTTGCGAGAACCTATATCCAGAGGTTACAGAAGAGACTACGAGTCTGATGTAGATCATGAGAATTATATTATAGAACAAGACACTAATTATCTCTTACATTCTATAGTTAATTATAAGGGTAATAATATGTTAGCTTTTAGAAGCTCAGATAATTTTGTTACAACAATAAACTGTGAGGATCCAGAAGGTTTTTTTGAATCCTATAGACGTAAGTCAACGATTCAATTTTGTGTCGATGCTACAGATATTGAGACGCCAATATTTTCTTTTGATCTGTTGAAACTTAGTAATCAGTATAGACAAGATTCATTAGCTGACGAGCAGTTCGGAGGTATGATTAGAGTATCTACCGACGAGATAGATTTTCCTCTTATATATGTACAAGCTGATGATGTATTGCAGTTACATGAATTTAATCTGCCGAGTGATTATTCAGGTGATTTGGAGATAGAGGTATTGACGGTATATGCAGGTAATAGTAATGATATTTTCACTCATGATAATCTGGATGTTGTCATGTTAGATAATCTAAGGTTGTATGATGAAAATGATATTAAACCTGATTATGATAAGTTCGGATACAGTGTTGCACCTAATCCAGTGCAAGATATGCTGCGTGTCGAAAGTATCAATAATGAGCAGCCCTATGATATTTTAGTTTTTGATCAGTTAGGTCGATTGATTACATCATCATATGATAATCAGAATATCACGATGATAGATATGTATGATAAGCCTCAAGGCATCTACTTTGTGACGATACTGCAATATGGTAATATCTTTACTTCGCATCGTATTGTGAAGATGTGATGTAAACCTTATGCTTAGTTTTTATACTTAGCAAATCTGATTGGTATTCTTTCTTAAGTTTTACATTCTTAAATAAGTCAGATCATGATTTTCTTTTTATTTTCTTCGTCAGAAAGACTTTCTTTTTTGTCTTGGAACAAAAAACGATACAAAAAATTCAAGGCTTGACCTATTTCTTTACGCTAATTCAAAAATCTATAGCTGAACAAGCGCCAACTCCTTCCTTCGGTCGTTAGACAGTCCATTGTATCCTGCCTGCAGGCAAGCAGGTTAACGCTATAAATTCTCGAATTAACTAAAATGGCTAAAGCCAAAAAACTACGTTTATTTAGTGAAACCTCATTGTATATAATTGAGTATTTATTAGCCTTATTCTAATAGCTATCTTGTATTTTTCCTTCAATTCTACTATGTAATATTATCTTTGGTCTATGTCAGATATACAGTCTAATAGAGAACGAGAGATAGCTAAGCGATTTGTGCTTGATACACATAAGAATGTCTTCCTTACGGGAAAGGCAGGTACAGGTAAGACGACGCTACTTAAAGAGATATTAAAAGAAACTGATAAGAACTATATCGTCACAGCACCGACAGGTGTTGCTGCTATTAATGCAGGAGGTGTCACCTTGCACTCTTTACTATCTATGCCGCTTAAGACATATATCCCATATAGAGATCGAGGTCATGATCCTGAGTATTATTATGATGCAAGAGAATTAGCCAAGCATCAAAAATTTAATACTGATAAAATAAAGTTGCTTTTAGAATTGGATCTTCTTGTCATCGATGAGATCAGTATGGTGAGGGCGGATATATTTGACGCTATAGATCAGACATTACGTCGAGTAAGGAAAAACTCTCAAGCTTTTGGAGGTGTACAATTATTGGTGATAGGAGATCTGTTCCAGTTATCGCCAGTTGTGAGAAATAACATACAGCAGGTACTTTCTATTTATTATAAAAGTCCATACTTTTTTGACTCGCTGGTATGGTCTACGAGTGAGGCGGTTATCGTAGAGCTGAAAGTTGTCTATAGACAGGAGGAGCAAGAATTTATTGATATACTTAATAGTATCCGTTCAGGAAAAGCCGATGAAAAAAGTATATCTCGTATCAATCAAAATTATTCTGATACTGCCGATCATAGCAATACGATAACGCTAACGACCCATAATAAGAAAGCCAATACCATCAATAGTTCTGAACTCGAAAAGCTGGAATCAGAATCCAGTTTTCTTACAGCCGATGTAACTGGAAGATTCTATGAGAACAGTTATCCTAATGATGAGGTCATAGAATTAAAAGTAGGTGCTCAGGTTATGTTCATAAGGAATCATCCTGAGGACTTATATTTCAATGGCAAGATAGGTCAAATTACGGAGATCAAAGACAGCTATGTCAAAGTCAAAGGGGATAACGGCATAACTATTATCGTCGAACAAGTCGAGTGGAAAAACAATGCCTATGAGCTCGATAGTGTCTCAGGTAATATCGTACAGAAAGAAATAGGCACCTATGTGCAGTATCCTTTACGTTTGGCTTGGGCAGTAACGGTACATAAGAGCCAAGGCCTGACTTTTGATAAGGTGATATTGGATTTAGAAGGGACATTTGCGAGTGGTCAGTTGTATGTGGCATTGAGTCGATGCCGATCACTTGCAGGGATGATATTGACATCTAAGATCAGTGCTAAGAATGTGATCATCGATAGTCGTGTGCAGACGTTTACTAAGGAGAATCAGTTAGCTGATAATATCGAAGACATCCTCGAAGTCGAAAAAGCCAAGTATAATAATTACAGACTGCAACAAGAATTCAGTATCAACAACCTATCGGCGATCGTAGATCCTATGGAAGAGATGGTCAAGGAAAGTGATATGAGTCAGAAACCTAATAAACTCATCTACTTCAAAGAACTCAAACTCAGTATTAAGAAATTAGCAGGCGTCAGTACAACCTTTCAAATGCAACTCGAGAATTTCTTTAATGACGATGACATTGATAGTTCTCATATCTTAAAAAGATGTGTAGATGGCATAGACTACTTCACAGATCAGTTACATGGAGAATTAGTGATACCTACCATCAAACATGCAGCTAACTACGCCATCAAAAAAAATGAAAAAAAGTACGTTAAAGTTCTTGACGAATTAGAAGACCTCTTCTGGAAAAAAATTGAAAGCCTATATAGAATTACCTATAACGGAAAGAAAGTATATATCTCAGATCCTAAACACATCAGAAAAGCTTCCAGTATAAAAACTAAGAAGAAGAAAGTCAAAGGCGAAACTTATACCATCACATTTGAAATGCATAAGCAAGGGAAGTCGCCAGCTATTATCGCTAAAGAGAGAGGTCTTGCCTTAGGCACTATAGAGTCTCATTTTGCGAGATTAATAACTGATCAGCGCTTATCTATTTTTGATATTATGAAAGAAAAGAAAGTCGAGAAAGGATTAAAAGTTATAAAAGCTTATCCTGATAGTGACTTGAATGAGTTATTGACTAAGATGCCATACAAAGCGAGCTATGGTGATCTGCGATGTCTGCAGGCTTATATTAAGTTGGTGGGGGAGGGGTGAATAAATTATGAATAAAATAAATCAGTTTTAAATAATGAATTTGGAATACTTACTAATTGAATGTCAAATTTTAAAGTTGGAGCAATAGTAGTATCAGCGCTATGAATTCTAAAAGAAATTTGCCATCCATCATCAAATGTTGCAATTAATGTGTTTAAAGATTCTGGTTTAAAGGATAAGTCAATAAGGCGTTTAGGTAGCTTTACTTTCCTTATTCTATGTTTTGGCTTTATTTTTCCTTGGGGTTTATTTAGACTTCCATTTATATTAAACCCATGTATTTCAACAATTGTTTTCCCTTTAACAATTTTATAGAAATCATTATATCCAATCAGATAGTGTACAATTTTTTGGCAAAAATTGTTTACGTCACGACTATACATATTAAGTAGTTCCGTTTTCCATGCTACCATTAAAGGATAGTAAACTTCTTTTTGTTTGTCAGAAAAAGCTTCACTCCATTTCGTTTTTTTGTTCTCTTTTTTTATTGCCTTTATCTTATCAAAAACTTTCGAAATCATTCTCCAATACTCTTTGGAACAAGGTGTATTAATCCATTTGTCGCCAAAATCAAGAGTATGGGATAAACGAGAATGTTTTAATGCTCTATGATTGTTTTTTGCAGAAAAACCTATTTGCCATTTAGATTTTGACCTTATGAATATAACATCTCTAACATCTCCTTTTTGTCCTGCCTGATCCGAAGCAAGTTCGATTTGTAATAGATCTTTTGTATTCATAGAATGCAATAGACGAGGTTCAATGTCAAGTATAAATCCAAGACTTACTGAAGCAGCTGCCAACATTTTTTCTTGATCTCCGATTTCTATTAAATCAAAATTTGATTTAGCGTTAGCATAAGCTTTGTTTCTAATTAGATCAACATTAGTATGTTCAAGAATATAGTTATAGTAGGTTATCGCCAGTGCATATTCAAAAGCTTTACCATTTTTATTTTGTTTACTCATTTAAATAATACTAGCTTCGAGCTTAACTGATGATCTACTTATTTCTTTTTCTTCAATTTGGGATTTAATACTCCTCCCAATTTCTTTTGCAAGTTTAACTGGAACTGCGTTACCTATCATTTTATACCCAGCAGCCACATGAGTGTATATGAATTTGAAGTTGTCGGGAAAGGTTTGAATTCTTGCACATTCTCGGACAGATAATCTTCTATAAAGAGATTCAGAACCTTTTACAAATTCTCTTTTATTTTGTTCGATAAACTTCATTTTTGGAGCTTGAGGGTGTAATGGAGCATGCCTTCCACCTGCTTGTATTGTATACGATTGTTCATCCCAGGCCCTAACTCTATTTCGTGACATGAACATAGATGAAAAACCGCCGATCATATATTCATGATTTGAAACTTTACATTTACTTCCATTAGTTTTATTGAAGGGCAATGCTGGCATCTCTAGATTATAAAGGTTTCCAATAGCATCTTTTAAATCTTTCTTTTTAGATTTTGGTTCTGGGAACTTATAATGAAAATCTAAATCCTTTCTGATACCTATAAAAAATACTCGTTTTCTGTCCTGCGGTACATTATAGTCGCTTGCATTTAAAAGTTTAAATGATAAATTATATCCTGGACCAGCATTTTTAAATAATTCCTTAATATTATTTAGTGCCTTTTTATGCCTTGAGGATAACATTCCACTGACATTTTCTGCAACAAAAAACTTAGGTTGTTTTGCATTTAATATGCGAATAAAATCATAAAATAACTGTCCTCTTTTATCTTTAATACCTCTTAAAGTGCCTGCTTCACTCCAACTTTGACAAGGAGGTCCTCCAATAATTCCATCACATTCAGGCACTTCGTCTGCTTCAATATTAACTATACTTCTTCGGTCTAAGGTGGTTCTTTTGTGATTTTCCACATAAGTAGCCCATATGTCTTTATCATATTCATTTGCCCAGATGATATCGAACCCTGCTTTTTTAAAACCGAGATCTAATCCTCCAGCACCTGCAAAAAATGATACTACTTTCATGTTTTATATCTTTTATTTTGATCTTTAATTTTTCTGTATTCTGCTTTTTTTTCAGCTACTGCAAGTAATGCACTATTACAATTTGTTTCAAAAATTTTTTTACCGATTTGATCAGCAATATATTCATCTCTCAAATTTTGTAAATCAACATTTAATATAATTGCAAGCTTATCGAGTTTACTCTTATCAAAATCTCGAATACCGTTTTCAATTTTACTTAGGTTAGCGTAATCAATACTAAGTTTTTCAGCAACTGTAGTAAGGGTTAAGCCTTCTTTCTTGCGAAAGTGTTTTATAAACTCCCCAAATGTTTCTTTCGTAAAATTTGTCATTATTTGACAAATATAGAAATTTTGCAAAACTATTTGTAATTTTAATTATCGTAAATGTCGATACTTCCGTGCAGTATAAATGCATCAATGTTTCCTCTACTTCCCCGCAGCCTCCTTCTTCCCACTCCCCACCCAATACGGATACCAAGTCAGCATGACATTATCTATAATAACATCTGATCTTCTGGGTTTGATTTCTCGTTTGAATATGGCTTTTTCTTTCTCTTGCCATTTTTGAGTGATGGCTTCTATTTTTTCTTTGAGTTCTCTTTCAAGATCTTCTCTTGCATCTTGCAGTTCGTAGAGATCCTCTTCTGCTGCACGGAGTTTTTCTTTGGCTTTACGGGCCATTCTTCGCTTAGTAGATACGGAGCTGACGGATCGCCTGCGCCGACCACCGAATATACCTCCGAAGACAGTTTCTACGACATTAAAAAATTCATCGTTACGTCGGCTCTTTTGTTCGGCTTCAGCTTCGTCTAAATCTCTCTCCTCTTTTCTGACTTTACTTTCAAGTTTCTCAAATTTGGCTTCGTAAGAATCATGCAGTTTATCTAACTCCTCATCTCTCAATTCTTTGGCATGAGTGCTTACCCTCATTTGGAATGCATTATCAGATTCTCCATCTTTTTTGTAGACTTCCAGTTCTTCGTTTTGGACGAGGAAGTAGCGCTTTTCATCATATAAGTAATCCGATAATGATTTTTCTATACTCTTTAGTTCTTTGGAAGTATTCATTGTACTTGGTACATCTTCATACTGGATGCCTACATTGTCAGGGTGGTCTGGCTTATCGAATAATGCCTGCGACCAATTACTGATCTGTATACCTTCTTGCCAAGCGACACGACCAAAATCATCAGGTGGATTGACCATTAATGATATCGCATCTTCCATATCGACATTACGCTTATCATCGACATATCGTACTCTTGCAGTAGCGAATATATGCGGCTCATAGACGATGGTCTTGACATCACTATTGATATCTACTTCGGTAGCAGATTTCCATACGGCGAAGTATTTCTGCTCGATTTTAGGATCTACAGAAGGTGCTGTTTCTACGATAGTTTTGGGAGCTTGACTTATTCTCGTTTTTGGTATGATTCTATTACTTTCTACAGATGCTTTTTTGTCAGTCATCAGAGATTTGATCTGAGTTCTTGTCAGTGGTCCTCTCAGATATGACATAGCCCATCGCGTATGATAGACTACGGGACTATCAGCGTGTACATTATGCATGAGAAATACACGAGATGATAGAGCACCTATTATCTGATTGAAGTCAATATCAGCATTGTTACCTGATTCTGCGATTGCACCTTTGAGACCTTCTAAGACTCTATCTTTATCTCTCTCAGTTTGTAATTTTCCTATGAACCAAGTACCCGCATTAGAGAGCCCTTTGTAATCGATGTCTACTGGATTCTGTGTTACTAAGACAGCACCTACGCCATATGCACGAGCTTGCTTGAGTAATGTCAGCAGTGGCTTCTTAGAAGGTGGATTAGCGGTAGGAGGGAAGTAGCCGAATATCTCATCAAAATACAATAAAGACCTCAGGCTGGTTGTACCTGATTGTCTACGCATCCAAGTGATAAGACTGTTGAGTAATAATGTTACGAAGAACATACGCTCACTATCAGAAAGATGTGCTATATAGAATATGCTATGTCTCGGTTGCCCTGATTCCGTAAAGTATATTTTGTCTATATCAAGATCTTCTCCTTCCAGCCAATATCTAAATTGCGGAGATGCTATGAGCGAATTAAAATCCATTGCGAGATCAAATCGATCCTTCTGAGGAAAGAAAGTTTCGATATCAAAAACCCCTAACTGTGTCATAGGCGGTGACTGAATGCTTTTGATCACTTTTGCTAAGTCGAGATCTTCATTTAATCTCCAGTAATGCTCGAATAGATTAGTGAGGAGAATGCCTTCTCGGCTTCTTACAGGATCTGCTTTACTCTGTATCATTCCGAGTAGTGCAGCGACGGTCCCTTGTATACGCTCTCTAAGCATCTCCGCATCTTCATCAAAATCTCCTCCTGGCGCTGAGAACGAGCCCATGATATTTATAGGTACACCAGAATTTGATCCTGGTGTATAGATTGTGTAATCTACAGAGTCTTTAAGATCTTTTATTCTTTGTTTGGATTGCCCCCAGCTTTCTATTCCTTGTTTCCAGTAGTTTGCTGTAATTGTAGCATACTCATCTAAGGTCTTTCCTTTACGGCGAGCATCGTCTTCATTTATCCATTCAGCAAAGTCAGACTTATCCAATGATTCAAACTGTAGCAACAGATTGGTCATATCACCTTTAGGGTCTATGATTATAGCCGGTACCTTGTCTAAGGCTGCTTCCTCTAAGAGCCCTATACAGAGACCTGTCTTACCACTCCCCGTCATACCTACACATACCGCATGAGTCGTCAGATCACGGGCATCGTAATTTACAGCTTCTGTAAGTAGTTCTTTTTTACTGATGTCATATTCAGCACCCAGATAGAACGAGCCTATCTTTTCTGGAGGTAATTGTATCATATAAGAATTTTATAGAATATAAAAATAAGGAAATATGGATGAATGCTTTTTGAGAATAATGCTAATTTTTTTTCACCTCGAATGAAGCGATAGCGTAATCGAGAAAACTCCGTTATTATATCTGAATACTTTCATCAGTTAATTGCCATCGTATCTGTAGCGGAGATCTCTTTACTTAGATCGAGATGGAAAAAGTAGTAAAAATTTTTAGCCTTCTGCGATTGTCTTCTCTATCACTTTAGAAAAATGAGCATACTCTAATTGATGGATTTTTTGAGCGATACGATCTGGCGTATCATTGATTTCTAAAGGGACACTTTTCTGAAATAGGATGCGACCTTTATCATACTCTTGATTGACTAAGTGTATCGTTATGCCAGTTTCTTTTTCGAAGTTATCGAATACAGATTGATGTACGTGATGGCCATACATGCCTTTGCCGCCATACTTTGGGAGTAGGGCAGGGTGGATGTTGATTATCTTATCGGGGTATTGCGAGATAAGGTTCTCAGGAATCAGCCATAGGAATCCAGCGAGGATGATCCAGTCTATATTATATTCCTTTAGTTGAGTAAGGACATGATCGCTTTTATAGAAGTCTGATCTTGTAAATGTGGAACAAGGGATGCTCAATGTCTTCGCCCTCTCGATAACGAAAGCTTTAGGATTATTAGTAAGGATGAGTGAGATGTCTATAGCTACATTATCTGCGAAGTGCTCGACTATCTTCTGGGCATTACTTCCACTGCCGGAAGCGAATATGGCTATCTTCTGAGACAAAATTATCTGAGGACATTATATTCTGAAGCCTGTGCTGGATCGAGCTTGACCATTATATCGTATACTTTCTTCTGTTGCCCTTTGCTTGAGCCTTTAAATATTTCAATGATCTCATCTCTCTTAGAATCGACGAACATTTGCATAGCGACAGAATTAGGGTACGCCGAGTTGACACCCTGTATAGTATTTAAGGCACTAACGATAATGGCTTTTGACTTATCCATATCTATGGTCATCTGATCCATAGCAGATAGGTAATACTCATGTATAGCTTGACGCATAGGACGTACTCTAGGGTTCATTACATTCTCTATTCTCCAATATTTATTAAATCTATTACCTGAAGCTTGCCATCCTCTTGATGCGGCATTATTATCAGAAGGGATAGCATTGACGACATCTTGTGCCAATGCAAAATACCGATCTCCACCTAATGGAGAAAAAGAATCATAGTCATAACCTAATATCATGTATGCATAATACGTAAGCATAGAAGAGAGTTGGTCCACATATATGTTAGTATTATTTTCTATAGGCTGTGATTCTTGATATGTAAATGATATGCCGTTATCTACCATATTGATTATGGGAGACTTATAGTTGCTGTTATAGATGGGACGTATCGATTGTATAAAGAAATCTCCTACAAAACTTGTAGCACTTAGATCAGTTGTTATAGTAATATTGAGATTGCCTTCTATTTTTTCGTGGTCCTCATATTCATCATCTGTCCATTTTGTGTTATTGAGAAATTCACTCACTTCTTTTTCTAAAGTAATAAATACTCTCGGGTCAGCATTAACGACTCTTGGTGCTTTTACAGATACTGATATATTCAATTCTTGAGCTACCGTCAGTAATGAATAGAGTGAAAATGCCAATAGGAAAAATATCCTTTTCATAAATCTTATGTTTTTAAATCGAGGGCAGTAATTTTAGACTTTCCTCTCGTTATTTTCATTTTTAAATTCCTAAGCTACGAACGTTATAATGATCAACGCCATGGGCGTCGATTGCTATTACTTCTTATTAACGTAATTATCCACAATTGTATTGATAATATCGGCAGCAACTTTAGTTTTTGATTTAAGATCAAAAGGCATTTTTTCTCCTTCGGAAGTATAAATCGTTATTTTATTAGTGTCTGCCTTAAATCCTGCTCCCTTATCACGCAAGCTATTTAGTACTATAAAATCAAAATTCTTTTTTTCTAACTTCTTCTGAGCATAGAATTCTTCGTCAACTGTCTCCAATGCGAATCCTATATGTATCTGGTTTTTTCTTTTTTTTTGCCCTAAGGTGCCAGCGATATCTATCGTCCTCTCTAATTCTAATGAGAAACTATCACTTTTCTTTTTTATCTTCTCAGGACTTACTGACTGAGGTCTGTAATCAGCAACTGCTGCCGTAAATATTACTATATCAGCTTGCCCATGCTGTCTCTCAGTAGCTTCATACATTTCTTCTCCAGATATTACATGAGTAACTTCGATATTATTACTCGAAGCATTCAAGTTACTTGGTCCCAAGATGAGTGAGACTTGAGCGCCTCTCTGAGCACACTCTTCAGCAATAGCCATCCCCATCTTTCCGCTACTATGATTACCGATATATCTTACTGGATCTAATGCTTCGTAAGTAGGGCCAGCAGTAATCAGGACATGCTTTCCAGCGAGGTCTGATTTTTTAGAAAAAAAAACCTTCAATTTTTCTACGATATCATCTGGTTCTTCCATCCTACCTTTGCCTATAAGACCGCTTGCGAGTTCTCCATCTCCTACATCTATAATATTATTACCATCGCTCTTGAGTAATTCTATGTTGCGCTGAGTCGCAGGATGTATCCACATATCGAGGTCCATTGCTGGAGCTACGAATACTGGACACTTAGCAGATAGATAGACGGCAGTGATAATGTTGTCGCTTTGTCCTGAGGCCATCTTAGAGATGGTAGAGGCAGTAGCAGGAGCTACGAGCATAACGTCAGCCCATAAGCCAAGATCGACGTGATTATTCCAAGCATCATTATCTATGACATCACTATGTACGGGATGCTTCGATAATGTAGACAGTGTGAGGGGAGATATAAATGCCTTGGCATGAGGTGTCATTATGACTTTGACCTCAGCCCCTTGCTTGATAAGAGCCCGAGTAAGGTACGCTGCTTTGTAAGCAGCAATACTTCCGGTAACTCCTATTATGATTTTTTTTCCTTTCAAAGGAAATCTTTATTTATGAATCTTGATTATCCGAGTGACGTTGTCTGTAATCTAACTTTCCTTCAAGGAATTCGTCAGTAGCTATAAGCGTCGGGTTAGGAAGCTTCTCATAGAACTTAGATATTTCTATCTGCTCCTTGTTTTCTTGGATCTCTTCTATCGTCTCAGAAGTCACAGCGAACTCTTCAAGCTTACCATGTAGTTCTTGCTTGATATCAACATTAAGCTGTCTAGCTCGAGAAGATATGATTGATAATGTCTTGTAGATATTATCAGTATCTTTTATTAGAGTATGGATGTCTCTAGATTTAGCTTTGGCATCTATATTCTGGACTTTATTTTTTATATCAGTCATTGGACAAATCTTTTAAGTTCGTTAATACAATATTCTTTATGTTCTCTGACAACATCTAAGTTATCAGATGTTGGATATTTTTTTATAAATTTATCACATTTCTTAATAGTATCATTCAATCTATCTTCCATCTTGCCATAGACACTTTTCTTAGCCAGTTGGTAATTAGATTTTACGATAAGAAATCTGATCTCTTCGTGTCTTGCTGTCTCAGGATAATCCTTAAGTACATTCTCAAATGATGCCATCGCCGACTGATGATTACCCAGCTTCTGATACAAGTTGCCTTGCTCAAATGCTTTCTTCTCAAGCTTCTTACGCATCTCATCTATAAGCTGATTGCTTTCTTCTACTCTTGGGCTCGACGGATAAGTATTAATAAATGTCTGCAATTGTTCTATTGCCTTTACCGATGGTCCTTGGTCAAGCTTGTAAGTCGGTGACATCTCATAATTAGAGAACGCAGCCATAAAAGCCATCTCCTCCTTCTTAGTACTATTATAGAATGTCTTAGTGAAATTATTAAAGTAATAAGCTGCAAGTGTATACTGCTGCATATGGTAGTATGTGTAAGCATACTTGTAATACAGATCTTCGGCTTCTGCCTTACCTCTATAAAATTCTATCGCTAACTCATATAATGACTGCGCTTTGAGATAATCTCCAGAGTCATAATATTCATTAGCCGCTGTGAGATATGCCTCAGGATTGTTACTCTGTCGGACCTGCTCAAAAGAAGATCTACAAGAGACAAACAAAGAAGTAAATATGATTAGGTATATGTATTTCATAAAGGAATGCAAAAGTACTTGATTTATAGGCTATATACAATGTATGTGTATAAAAACTTAAGATCTATAGAATAGTCTAATCTATTGATTATCTTGATTTTATATATCAAAAATCACTTCTCAAGCCCTTCGAATTAAAGAATATGATTATTTAAACTCAAATTAAAACAACAAAATCCTTATTTGAAGTATAAATAGGAGGGTTTAATATATACTTAACCGATACAAGAAAATATGTGAGAGTGGTTAGTAATATCATTTCACATTGTAATATTGATACCTAATTATGGAGTTAGATTTAACAGAAACTTATTAAAGGACTTTTCATCTTGAGCGAAGAATGAGTCGGAAGATCTTCAGCTTATATCAATGTATTTTCTCATTTGATCAACTACTTAAAAGAACACTTTTAAGAAAAAATTTTCTCTAAGGAAACTTATTGACTTGACAAATCGATATTATAGTTACTATCTGGGTTTGGCTTTTGTAATTTCTGAAGATATATCTTGAAGATAAGCGTAAGAAATCCACACTACAAACATCGATGAGCGGAGATAGAGTGGAATTAATAGTCTTTGTATATCACTGTAGCATTCTCAAATCTAAGATTTGATATCACTCAAGCGTAGGCTCAGCCAACGCTTAACAAGGTAGGTATGTGTAAAGCGAGGGTACATCGTACATGTGTCGAGCAAGATTTACCAGGTTTTAGAAACCTGGCAAATCTTAGTTGGACTTTCGAGTTTTCTAAAGACAGTCTCTTGATGACACAGCGACGTAGATGGTACGGCTTTAGTATACAGCAGCATTCTCAAATCTAAAATTTGATATCACTCAAGCGTAGGCTCAGCCAACGCTTAACAAGATACTTCGTATATGTGTCGAGCAAGATTTACCAAGTTTTAGAAACTTAGCAAATCTGAGGTTTGTCTTTCTGAGTATCTCAAGACAGTCTCTTGATAACACAGCGACGTAGAAGGTACGGCTTTAGTATACAGCAGCATTCTCAAATCTAAGATTTGATATTACTCAAATTATAACTCCATGCATTTTCATTGTTTTAGTTATATTAGATTATGAACAGGAATAAATATTCTTTTATACTTATTATATTCCTATCATTCTGCTCATTAGCATATAGTCAAAAAATTTACTATTCTAGTGCAAGTAATCAGCAAGCCAATCCAGGAACAATCTATATCATAGAAAACAGTTATTGCGATGTTATTGATTCTATAGAAACCGATAAATATATCGAGTCTTTTTGTATTTCATCAGATGATAGTTTATTGTATGTAATGACTATTGACCAATTTCCTGAAGAGAGCGGTATTATCCCAAGAGGTTTCAGTATTTTTAAATACGATACTCAAGGTAATTATATAGAAGATTTGGTGCTTGAATATAAAACAGGTCATTTCCCTTTTCATTTAGTTTACAAGAATGCGGATACTTTATTAGTTACTGGTGGACTTGGTTATACTGTAGTTGATTTAATTAATAGTAATATAAATCATGTCCCAACCAATACTTTAGGAGTATATCCATACGATATTACGAATTTTGAAGATCAGCTTTTTGTCTTAGATGTTTTTCCTCAGAATATCGTGAGTTTAGATTTTAAAAAAGGGGAATTAATTGATGATCCCAATTGGGACTATTTCCCAAATATCAACACCAGTTTTAGTACTTCTATTAGTGCATTGGGGGATTGTAGTCATCCTCAGGATTTTGTCATTTCTACTGAATTTAGTGAGAATAGTGATAGCTTTGATGAGATTCATTATATAAGTTCGCCAGACTTCCAGACTAATGTTTCTTGTCGTATTAGATCAGATTTTTCTGTAAATATCATCAGAGCGATCCCATACCCACTCATTCTCGATCTTGATAGTTCTACAGATCATTGCGTAAGTAACGATACAATAGTATCTTTTACCCTATGCTCTGATAATACAATAAACTTGGATGGCCTGCATCCATATATAGAAGAATATGATGATCATATAGATAGCATAACGATAGACATTGTAGATGGTCCTCTCGCAGTTACCTTAGATTATAACTTAGGAGTGCTTGACAAGAATATAGTTAATAATAAATCATTGGTGTTGTCTAATACGGGCAGTTCTACAATACAAGATTTTACTGATGCGATTACCTCATTAAGTATAGAGAATATCCCTGAGGATAATATCTCTCGTATAGAGATAGAGTTCCAGTTATTTTCTTACATCCGACAATCACTACCGGCCACAGTTGTGATAGAGTTGACTCAAGAAGATACTTACGCTGGTCGTGATACAATATTGACATTCTGTTCGGACGTTGGAGTTGTGGATCTTAATGATTATTTGGATATAGCAGCGTCCTCAGGTACATGGCCTATGGGTAGCTTATATAATCCGCAGACAAGTATAGCGGAAAACATACCCTATGTAGTAGAAGGCTTATTATGTCCTAATGATACTGCCATCTATAGTCTCGACGTATATCCAGAAGCATTATTACAGAGTGAGTTTATATCTTTTTGCGAAGGAGATTCTGTCTTATATCGAGGGGAATATTATAGTCAGGATGTTGACCTCTTAGATACTATATCGTCATTACTATCAGGCTGTGATAGTCTGTATCGGATGATAGAAATCAGAGATTCTGACACGCCATTATTATCAAGAATAGATACGACGATATGTGATGGAGCAATGATTGATTTTCAAGGACAGCAGCTATCTGCATCGGGAATGTATAGAGATACTTTACTTAATTCTGCAGCTTGTGATAGTCTGATTATTGAATTAGCCTTATCCATCCATGCACCTGTTACAGAAATAGACATAGATACTGTACTCTGTGAGGGAGAGGTTCTAATGGTCGATAATCAAATATATACGGGCAATACTCAAGAGGTGCTAATATTGTCTAATCTACAAGGTTGCGATAGCATACAATATGTCATAGATATAGAATATAAGCAATTGCAAGAGGAGTCTATCGACACACTGCTTTGTGCAGGAGAGGTATTTAATTTTATGGGTCAGACATATACAGAGTCAGTAATAGATCAGATTGTTGTAATGGATTCTCAGGGCTGTGATAGCCTAATAATAAACTTGAGTTTGGATTTTGAGCAAGCCTTATTTTTGCCAGACCAAAGTTTTGAAATTCCATTATCTAATCCCACTCAAGTCATCGTCGCTTACGACTTAGATTATGATAGCCTTACGTGGTTTCCAGAAGATGGATTAAGTTGCGCAGACTGCTTAGATCCCATCGTCGACTTAGAACAAGATGCAACATACCAAATAGAAATAAACCCATTAGGCTCATGTGCTGAATTTATCAATGTCCAGTTTTTTGTAATAGAAGAAGAGAAAGAAGAAAGCGATTTTTATCTACCTAATATTATTAGTACATCAGATTCAGGAAATGATAAGTTCTACCTACAATCTGCTACAGATAACTCAATGACCTACAGTATGTCCATCTATGACAGATGGGGTAGTCAAGTATTCATATCAGAAAACATCAACTCCAATGATGCCTCACAAGGATGGGATGGCAGCCATTATAATGGAGCGGAATTAGTACAAGGTGTGTATGTGTATAAAATTGTTTTTGAAGATGGCTCTGTTGTATCAGGAGATATATTGGTGTTGAGGTAGTAAGTACAGTCTACACTGCTTTTGTAACATGGTAGGTATGTGTCGAGCGAGATTTACCAGGTTTTAGAAACCTGGCAAATCTGAGTTGAGGCTTAGGAACGAGAAACCCATGGTTGTTAGTGGCGTCCTCGCCGCCGACTTTGTAGTAATATCTCTGAGTGTTGAGGATTGTCCATTACGATTTGGAG
>Ga0209185_1001418_pt1 | contig 21011 bp, 22 predicted proteins | sample SidtaG_2_FD_187425 | JGI IMG/M metagenome (GOLD analysis project Ga0209185, IMG submission 187425) | Marine algal microbial communities from Sidmouth, United Kingdom - Sidmouth_Asex2 metaG (SPAdes) (version 2) | ecosystem: Host-associated > Algae > Red algae > Unclassified | place: Sidmouth... | reverse complement strand
TGAGAACGGCCTGAGCTCTTGCGCTTCTTCCGCCTGCCACGTTGGGCCGCGGTGTCGGAGGATGGGGGCCTCGAGCTGTTGCCTGAGTGCTCACCCTTGGCCTTCGCCTCCTCCTCGGCAGCCTTCGCACGAAGATCATCGATAAGCGATTGCTGCTGCTCGAGCTGCGTCGTCAGCGACTCGATGACTCTCCACAGCGCTTCGTTCTGCTCGATGGCTTCATCGAGTGTTCGAGGGCGAATGGGCTGGGGCAGCGGGGTCGTCACTGACGGCGTGAGGCTTGGCGATGTGGCGTTCTTGTCTCAGGAAGGTAGGCCACGAATGGTCTGAGTGCCAGTACTTACGCTGTGAACTGGTACATCTGGCGTGGCAGGAGACCATACTGTGCAGCAGCTTGTGACATCAACAGGCGAATGATGTTGTATGCCAGAAAATAAACCCAGATTTCCTTGATCACCATCTCCGGTTTTTTGCAGCTCATCATATCCATGCCCATGGTCGTTTTCAGGTTTCGAAAGTCCAGCTCGACATTCCAGCGCTCCCGGTAGAGTGCCTTGAGCGTTGACTTCGGCATGTCCCGAGCGCACAGAAACGTCGTGGTGAAGACTTTCCCACCGACGCGGCATTCGCGGATCTTGATTGACTCGGGTGCCTCTCGATACTCCTGCTCACTCATCCAGTCTGGCCTGAGTGTCGGCTTTTTCAGTTCGATGACATGATCGTTGCAGCCGAGTCTGCGACCACGGCGAAAGTCGGTCTTGCGTTTTCGGGCACCGTTTTGCTCGAAGATCGCGTCGACCTTTCGCCGGCCCAGTTCCGCAAGCAGAAAGTAGGTGGCGTAGAACGCGTCACCAATGAGGATGTCACCCTGCTCGAGCACGTCTAGCTGGGCTCTGAGCCCGGTTTGCTCGTCACTGCCCTTGCCAACGCACGGCCCCGTTTCGCAGTCCAGTAGCGCGCCGCTTGCCAAACAGAACAACCCGACAAGGCGGCACTGCGGGAAGCCCAGCCCAGACTCCTGCGAACTCGGCTGAGGATATTGCGCCTGATTCTCGGGCGTGTCGGGCAGAGCGATTGTCGCCCCATCAACCAGTCTCACTGGCCGCCCGCGGAATCGCCAGTCCGTCGGTACCGTGTCCGATACCTCTCGAGCGCACTCGATCGAGAGCTCTTGCGCGAGTGCCAGAGGAAGCCGCTCACGGGCGCGGCAGAAACCACTGGTGCTGGTGCTGCACGGCTTGAGCCGATTCCGGTGACGAGCGACAGCAGATCGGTTCACAGCATTCTGACACGAGCGGTCTGGGGACACCGTTTGGGTCAGAAACATCGACAGTGTTTCGGTTGGCGGAAACAATCGCTCCCGATGGTTCTCCGGCAACAACCTCTCCACGGAGTCGAACAGCTGCGGTCCGGTCAGTATGTTGAAAAATGCGTAGGTGCCTTGCTCTTCCAATTGCTGAAGTTGCGACTGCTGTTGATGACGGTCGATTTGTCGACTAGCATTCGTGCTGACTGGTCTCCGGGTGCTCGGGATTGGACTACGCACTCAAAGCCTAGTACCTGGAGCCGGTCATTTCTCTCTGTGTTTCAGTCGCTTGCGCTTAAATCAGTGCCATTCGCCTCTAATGCCATTTAGAGTTTGAGTTGCCGTTGTTCCATCTGTTGCTCCTGCCTTTCTTGGTACTTCACATAAGCCCGGATCTTCTCTGAGTCCAGCCCAATCGTGTCTACGCAGCATCCTCTGGTCCAGAAGTGATTGCCCCAATAGGGCTTCTGTCGAAGGTTCCTGAATCGATTTAGCACCCTGATGGCGGTTCGGCCTTTCACGATTCCGACATAATCTGATACCGAAATCTTCGGCGGTATCCAGACCATCAGATGCACATGATCGATCTGTACATTCAATTCCTCTACGTCGCACCTCTTTTGCTCTGAGAAAGCCCGAATACAGTTGCCAACTTCTTGTTTTACATCACCTTGCAGAATCCGGAATCGATACTTTGGCGTTCAGACTACATGATAATGGCAGTGCCATATCGTGTGTGATAGCTTGCTGAAACGACTCATTGGTAGCTCCTTGTGTAGCTGTGGGGACAGCGCATAAAGGAGTACCACTGAGTCGTACTGACGGCAAAGCCTCAGCACTCTGACCACGCCCAAAGGGCGTGGGTTTCTACGTTGCGACTAAAACAGCGCGACCGCTTCCAAACAGCTTGATGCCCTTGGCGTTCTCGGCGGTATTGGCATTGGCATAGGCGCAAAGGCAGCGACTAAGGCGAAACCAAAGGTCAGTCTGTCTACGCTGAACGAGCGGGGGTCAAAATGCGCTTGCAGGAAGCAATAAGATAAAAGATGCTGACGGAAACATTTTCAAGCGAACTGACTATCCTCCCTCCTAGCCACATAGTGGCTTATCACCTCACACGCACCCCAATTACAGGAACGCGCTGCCGGATGGCACGATTCGCTCTGGAGTTTCTCGCGACGCTCGCAAGGTAAATCGACAAGATGTAATAGACGCATCACGCGAGAATAGCCAGAGAACGGGAGAGTAATCGTGCGCGACGAAACTCAAGCAGTTCTAGACTGGACTGCCTGCTGTAAATACAATTGGGCCCACTGGTTCATCAACCTGGAAAACGGCGATGATGAGTTCATAGATGTTGAAGCATGCTTGTTCTCCGGAATAGTCCTCTCGCAGTCTCGAAATCGTGAAGAGATGGCGATCGGAAGTGGTTTTAATTTAGTTACCGCTATCGCCATTGAAGATGAGCACACGACTAGATCTTTGTGTGATGTACAGCGTTCAGGAGGTATCTGCTGTAGCAGCGAATTCGTCAATATTTCGAAAGGAACCGAATTTGCTGTTAAATCTCTGGATGGCTTGGGGAGAATGCTCGACGGCGAGCCGTACGCCGAGCTCGTTCTCGATGAAGAACGATTTCTACTCATGCCGATTTCAAAGCTGCATTTTTTTTTAGAAAGTTGATGATCCGGACGGGCTACAGGCTGAGGACACTTGGGCACGGCCATCGATCCGTTGATGTATGCCGCAGAATCGATCTTGGGTTCGTATCTGTGCCACAGCAGTCTTACCCTGCCTCGACCACCCGCAACTTCGCCTGCATGAAGTCTCGGTGCTTCAGATACAGCAGGTCTGCGAGCTTGCGGATCATGTGCTCCTCGTAGCGATCAATGTCGCCGTCTGCCAGCGCCACCCGCCACATCTGCTCGATCAGGCCCACTTTTCCCGCCTTGTCGAGCACGTCATTGAGCTGCTTGACATGGGCATGGAGCGACACCGTGCCTTCCGCCTCTTGCAGGGCGAGATCGATCAGATCATCCAGTTCGGCATCGGACAACTGCGACGAACCCGAGAGAGCCTGACGAATGGCATCGCGCTCTTGCTGCTCGATCGTGTGGTCTGCTCTCGCGATCTCGACAAGCAGGACGGCGGTCAGCCGTTGCCGATCGTCAGCCAGATCTTTCGCCGAACTTTCATCCGATTTCAGACCTGTCGCCAGATTGCCCAACCAGCGTTCGAAGTTCATTCAGCGCAGTCGAAGTTCGGTTCGGCGGTTCAGGGCTCGGCCCTCGTCGGTCTCATCATCGGTAGCAGGCCGCGATTCGCCGAACCCTTGGGCGTCGATCCGTGTTCTCGACAGGCCGCGTGACACGAGATAGTCCGCGACCACGTCAGCTCGCCGATCGGACAGACCCTCGTTGTAGCGCTCAGTGCCCAGCCAGTCGGTATGGCCACCGATGCTGATCATGAATTCGTTCTCTGTCATGGCCTCGGCAAATCGATCGAGATCGCTCATCGCACGCGCCGACAAGTCAGCCTTGTCGAAGGCGAAGTAGACGGCCGAAGGAAGATCAACGCTTCTGATCGGCTCGGGCGGTTCTGGCTCAGGCGCCGGCAAGGCGGCGGCAGGCTCAGGTGTTGCTTCGACTGGCGGTTCGGGCAGAACAGCCTTTGCCTGCTCGTCTTGACCAAAGCGCTTGAGTACACCAATGCCAAGGTAGCGCGCATCAGTGTCGAACCCTTGAGCCTCGGCACGCAACGCGAATCCGTTCCGGAAGCCGTATTCGACACCCACACCGAACACGGCATGCGAAGCATGATCACGCTCATAGGACAATGGACTGTCGTTGCTCATGCCGCCAATTCCGAAGCGCGTGAAAAGTGAAAGACCTAGCCGACGGAATGCACCGTCGCCACCTCGCGCCAATGGAATGAAGCCGTCCCGGCTTCCCAACAAGTAGGTGACCGCGGTCGCACCATAAACCAGATAGCCGACATCGCCGACATCAGCGCCCAGGAAGGCGATGCCTGCTTCACCGAGATCGGCGATGTGCAATTCGGCGCTTAGCCAGCGATTGATGTCATAGCCGAGACCAAATTCATAGCCGAAGGAAGTTTCATCGGCGACTGTCAGCGCACGCGTGGGGGACTCGGGCTCAAGCCGTGTGAGACCCAGGCCGAATGCGACATACGGGCGTCGCACGAACGAGCGTGATTTCTGCACCTTCGCCATCGCATCCGGATCATCGATGGTCTCGACGGCCGCATCGGCGGACTCGTCCGCAAGTTCGGCTTCGACCGAATGATCGTCGGCGACGCCCATCGATGCGCTGCCAAGCAGCATGCCGCAGACAAGGTACGGCAGGCCCGTACGCAAGTTGCAGAACGCGACTCCTGCCAGGCTCATCAATTCGACTCCCGCTGGACTGCCAGCCGACTGCGAACCGCACGGCGGCCCAATGCGGCCACACCAAGCAACGACAGGAGCCAGAGGGAGAACCTGCCAACACCAGAGCCGTGAACACCGGTTTCCAGAGTCAGGTCGGTGCAATCGCACTCGGCGAAATCATTCTCCCCGTTGTTGTTGATATCAGAAAAGCGAAGAACCGTGGCAACGGCACTACCCGTGGCTTCCGTACCCTCGGCATCCCGAATCTCGTACACGAAGGCGTCGGTGCCGTAGAAATTCGGATCTGGCGTGTAGACGACCTGATTGCCAATGATCTCGATCGTGGCGTTTGGCGTCTCGCCAACACGTATGACTGTCAGGCCGGTTCCGACCGCATCGCCATCATTTGCAATGACGTTGACGGTTGCCGACTCTCCCTGCCGCACGAAGAACGAGTCGGGCTCGGCCCGCGTCTCGGAGTCGTCCCTACTGGCGTCGGGATCGGGATCGCTGATTCCGGTCGTACCGCCATCAGCAGCGCCGGTGTCCGCGCCACCCGCGTCTGCTCCACCTGCATCGGTACCTCCTGCATCAGCACCACCCGCATCGGCCTCACCCGCGTCAGTCCCTCCTGAGTCGGCTCCGCCAGCATCTACTCCGCCTGCATCAGCACCACCGGCGTCAGCTCCGCCTGCGTCAGCGCCACCTGCGTCAGCCCCTCCAGCATCTACGCCACCGGCATCGGCTCCACCGGCATCAGCTCCACCGGCATCAGCACCGCCTGCATCTGCCGAGCCGGCATCGGCTCCACCTGCGTCTGCCGTGCCTGCATCAGCTCCGCCCGCATCAGCGCCACCGGCATCAGCGCCACCGGCATCAGCACTGCCTGCATCAGCACTGCCCGCATCAGCGCCGCCCGCATCGGCCGAGCCTGCATCGGCCGAGCCTGCATCGGCTCCACCTGCGTCTGCCGTGCCTGCATCAGCACCGCCCGCATCAGCTCCACCCGCATCGACTCCGCCCGCATCAGCTCCACCGGCATCGGCTCCACCTGCGTCAGCTCCGCCTGCGTCAGCTCCGCCTGCGTCAGCTCCGCCTGCGTCAGCTCCGCCTGCATCAGCGCCACCTGCATCAGCCCCGCCCGCATCAGCCCCACCTGCGTCAGCCCCACCTGCGTCAGCCCCGCCCGCATCAGCCCCACCTGCGTCAGCCCCGCCCGCATCGGCCCCGCCTGCGTCAGCCCCACCTGCGTCAGCCCCGCCGGCATCGACTCCACCGGCATCAGCTCCGCCCCCGTCAGCGCCACCCGGAGGGCCCGAACCGCCGTTGGTAAACGGGAAATCAAGGTTGTCGACGTCATTGCCCGCTACAGAAAACGGCAGGGGATTGCGCCCGCTACCCAGTACAAGCCCGGCAGGCATCTCGGGATCGTTCTCGCGCACCACAGCGAAATAGTCCCCGTCCGGAAGGCCGGGCAGAATGAAACCCCCATTCAAGTCGGTATCGGTTGCATTGCACACCGGATCGTCACGGGTCGGGTCAAAGACACCATCGCCGTCGGTGTCGCGATACAGCTGGATCTGTATGTCGGCCAGGCCCGCTTCGGTCTCGCCCGGCATGCCATCGCCATCTTCGTCGAGGAAGACACGTCCACTGCCGTTGCTGAAAGACTCGTCAATGAAGAAACCCGACAGACCGCCATAGACATCGGCAGCATCACCCGGCGCAATGTGCGCGTTCTGGGTGTCATCGGGGAAGGTCGACGGATCGAGCAGATCGTGATCGTCCGTATCGACGTCGTCTGCAAACAGGGAAAAGCCGAAATAGCGTTGTCCTGCCTTGAGTCCGAGGCGGCGGGTCGATACGAACGCCATCGCCACCGATTCGGTTGCCTGTCGCCCGTCGGTCGGCAGACCCTGAGGAGCTTGAGAATCGTTCCTGAAGAAGGCGTAGTCGTGAGTGATGTCGGTGGTCCCGTAACACAGCTCCGGATCCATGCAACCGACCTCGCGAACGAGGATCGTGCGCCCGTAGCTCGCCGGTTGACCCAACATGTCGACCGACAGCACGGCGGCAATCTTCAAGCGATTGTTACCGCCTTTCTCGGCAACCACATGACCTGCACCGGCAAGCCCTTCCGGCGTGACGGGGGCAAGGATTCCGCTGTCGAACAGGTAATCCACGCGCTCGATGTTCTTGGCGTCGGGCGGCTGGTTCGAGAACAGATCAAGCGTGCCACGGTTAAGTACGCGGCTGACGAGCACCTCGGTCATGTCGCAGTCGCCTGCATCGCCATCCGTATCTTGCGGATAGTCTGCTGTCAACCGGGTCGACGTTGCATCGAGTCTCTCGACGAACACACCGCAGGGCTCGCCGTCTGCCATGCCGGGCACATCATCGCGCTGTAGCTCGACCCGATCCGCCATCTGTGCGTAACCGAAGGCGCGGTCTTCGGTCACGAAGCCTTCGAGGAGCTGGTTCCTGCCCAGGCCCCAGGTGTATTCGGCACCGCCACTCTCGTAGCGGAATGGCGTGGGCTCTCGTTCGCTGGTGATCAGACTCGAGACTTCGCCGGCCGCAAACGCAGGAACCGCGGTCAGCAGGCCAACGGCGAGGCCGAGCGCCGCGCCACACGACAACGATTTGTTCAGATAACTCATCTTGGCTCCGGTCGTTGACCGCAATCGGGATAGCTGCCGCACCAACAGCAGGTCTGAAGCCAGCCCTGTGAACTCGTTCTCACAAGCAAGCATCCCGCCAAGGAAACTAGCATGCGTTTCGGCTATTTGCGCGGAAATACCTGCAAAGCAGCATGCTGCAACAACAGGATCGTTTTCATGTCCTCGACTTGCCCGTTGGTAATGCAGTCGAACGCCGCCTCCATCGTCATTTCGACGACTTCGATATCCTCGCCCTCTGCCGCCAGGCCACCGCCAGCACTGACTCGCTGGTCGACCGCGTAGGGCGCGGTAAAGAAATGCAACCGCTCGGTGACCGATCCCGGGCTCACGTATGCCGAGAACAGGAACGTCGGCTTGCCGATACGGTAGCCGGTTTCCTGCTCGGTCTCGGCGATGACCGTGGCAGCGGGATCGTCCTCTTCCACCATGCCCGCCGGCACTTCCAGCAAGAACCCGCGCCCGGTCGTCGCATGGGCCGGATAACGGAACTGCCGAACCAGCACCACGCATCGCCGCTCGAGGTTGTAGAGCAGAATCGCGGCGCCGTGACCACGGTGGTAAACCTCGCGCGTCTGGCTCTCCCACCGGCCATACCGATGCAGGTAGTCAAAGCGCACCGTTTCGAGTCGTGACCAGCCATCGGACAGTACCTGCACACGCTCTGTTCTGATTCGGCGGTGGCTTTCACGAGTGGGCTCGGCGAGAGGATCGTCGGGTGAGCGGTGATTTCCTTCTTCATCACTGTCGATCATCGATCCAGCGATTCCAGGTGGCGATTGTCCGGCCATTCTGCCCTGTTACATGTCGTTACCAACCGTCACGGCGGCGCAAGGAACGAAGCCTGCCATCTGCCGATACTGCCTGCACTCCGAAAGACGAGCCGTAGATTTCTCATCGCTTGTCGATCAAACGAGGAATCACCCCATGAAAGGCAAGACACGAACCATCGTCGCATCCATCGTCGCCACCACCATCGTCATCGCCTCTGGCTCGGCACTGGCCTGGCGCCACGGCGGCCCATCGCCCGAACGCATGGTCGAACCAGTGAGTGAAAAACTCGAATTCGACCAGAGCCAGCAGGCCGCCTTGACCGTGCTGGTCGCGGAAATCTCCGAGACGCGTGAAATGATGCGCGGCGACGTCGACAACCTGCGCGCAAGCATCGGCCCGATGATCACGGCGGAAACCTTCGATCAGGGCACGGCTCTGTCGATGATCGAGCAACGGACGCCGGCCGTCCAGGCCCAGGCTCCCGAACTTGTTGCTTCAGCTGCGACCTTCATCGATGGTCTGTCCAGTGAGCAGAAAGCGGACATCGCGTCGTTTCTCGAACGCCATGAAGGCAAGCGTAGCCGCCACTGAGCAAGACCGGTACAGCGCGCGCCCGGACTGAATCCGGGCGCGTTGCTCCCGAACGGCCTGCGACAATTCGCCGCAACAACAGCATTCTCTGGGCTAAGCTTTCCTGGTGAACGACATCCTGCTCATCGATGACGACGAGCGCCTCGGTGAGTTGCTCATCGAATACGCGGCGCGCTTCGACATGAAGATTACCGCCGCGACGACACCGTCGGCCGCGTTTGTCCTTCTGAAAGAAGTCGATCACGATGCCGTGATCCTCGATGTGCTGTGATTCTCGATGTGATGGCGCCGGAAATGGACGGCTTCGAGGTCCGCCGTCGGATTCGCGAGTCGGGCGATATCCCGATCATCATGCTGACGGCACGTGGCGAGACGACGGACCGGGTCGTTGGTCTAGAGATCGGCGCTGACGACTATCTGCCCAAGCCGTTCGAACCGCGCGAACTCGTCGCCCGACTGCAAAGCAACATCAAGCGCTATCGAGGCACATCAGCACGTCTCAAGCGCGAGCAGGCACCTTCTGTACGCCGTGTCGAAGGCCTGTCGCTGCATCCCGAAACCCAGGAGGTCCGGGTTGACGACCGCGTCGTCGATCTGACCACGATGGAATACGACTTCCTGATGTTGCTGGCCGAGGCGTGCGCTACGTGCAGGAGGATCTCGGCGACCCTCCGGATCCAGCCCGTACTAGCCGGCTTGCCGCCGCCGCCATCGGTGACATGACCGAGCGCCTGCGAGCCATGCTCGACGCGAAACGACAGCTCCTGCTCGCCCTCAGTCATGAACTCCGCTCACCGCTGGCGAGAGCGCGGATCGCGACCGAACTGTTGACGGACGATCGACAGCGCGAGCGCCTGCAGGAAGATCTCGCCGAGATGGTCCGTCTGATCGAAGACCTGACGGAATCCGAGCGATTGCGCACACCGCATGCCACACTGTTGCGCGAATCGCTCGACTTCACGGAGCACGTCATGACCGAACTTGCCCCGCTCGGCCTGTCGCTACTGGCGTCCTGGCCGACCCCGATTGTCGGCGACGCTACGCGTCTGCGTGTCATGGTGCGCAATCTCGTCAGCAATGCACTGCACCACGGCAAGGATCCGAACGGCGTGGCAACCGTCGACGTCAGCATCGAGAGTGATCCTGCCAACAGGCCAGGCACCCGCGTGCGCGCAGAGTTGCCGCAATGAACCTCGACCGCACCGCGGCACGCTTGCATGACGCGCGTCGCGTTGGTCACGCTATCGACCCCGCCTCGGTAACGCTAGCATCCATCGATCAGGCCTACGCACTGCAGCAGGCCATCGCGTCGCATGCCGAGTCCCCGCGCATCGGCATGAAGATCGGTGCCACCCTTGCCAGCGCCATCGAGCTCGTGGCTCTCGACGAACCCTTTCACGCCCCGCTGTTCGGCGAAAACCACTTTGCGAACGGGGCGAACGTGCCGGTACACGCTGATCGCCCGGTCTTCATCGAAGCTGAATTCGTCATCGAACTCGGACGCGATCTGATCGCGACAGCAGAGCCCATGACAACGTCAAGAGTGCGCGACGCCACGGCATCAATTCGCGGTGGCCTGGAGCTCGTCGGCACGCGCTTCGACATGCCGTTCGCCGCCAACGGCATACGCCTCATCGCGGATTCGGGAAGTACCACAGCAACCGTGGTTGGTGACGTGATCGAGCGGAATACCTGGGAGTCTCTCGATTTCACATCACACCCGGTATCGCTTTACATCGACGACGAACACGCGGCGATCGGTCACAGCGGCCTGTCGCTCGGCGGCAATCCGTTTGCGATGGCCGCGTGGCTCATCGACCATCCACTCTGTGTGCACCGAGGCTTGCACGCGGGTGATCTCATCTATTGTGGCAGCGCCACAGGCGTGCAACCGGTCAGCCGTGGCAACCGTTTGCGAGCTGACTTCGGTGTGCTGGGCGAGCTGACCGCAACGCTTGTCTGAGTCGAGAGCGACTCAGCCGGCATCCCGGGTTCGGGCGGTGCCTGCACGTCCCCCGGTCAGCAGCGCGGCCACCGACGGTGCGATGCGCGCAAGCACTTCGACGATAACCATCGCGGCGAACATGGCGATGAACGGCGCGAGCACGAACCAGATCGCATAGCCGGCCGTCACATGACCACCGACCAGTCGTCGCACAACACCCTCCCACAGGAAGACCAGCACGAGGTAATGGCTGCAGAACGCCACGAAGACGTAGGGCGAGATGCGCGTCAATCGCTGCGTCCAGCCAGTGCCGACCAGTTTCGCTGCCAGTGACCAGATGGCGAGTGCGCCGAAGACACGCGACAGTGGATAGACGACGGTTTCCCGAAAATCCAGGCCCTGTGCCGAAAACCACTGTGCTAACGGCCACGCGAGGCCTCGTTCGGTGCCCGACAGGATGACCAGGGTCGTCGCCACGAGCGACAGGACAAGCCACAGTGGCCAGTAGCGATCTGCCGCTTCGAGATCCCGCCCCGTCTGCATGAGCCAGAGGCCGATGGAAAAGGCCAGCAGGATGAGCGGACGCAGGATGAAGACCGACTCGAGATCCAGCAGGTAGACGATGAGCAGCACGATCAGCAGTGCAATTCCTGTGCGTTTCAGGATGGCAACCAGGATCGGCGACAACAACAAGCACACGAACAGATCACGCAGGAAGCCGAGATGCAGGGTTGGCCCCAGTGGCTGCTCTGTCAGGAAGAAGATCGTGTTCACATAGAACAGGAGCGCCTGGAGGGGCGGGACATCGCCGAGTGTCAGGAAGGTCGGCCTGAGCAGAGACAGGACCGCATAGACGATGACGGTCACGGTGCTCCAGATGATCATCGGCAGGACGATCGAACGAAATCGGCGGCGATACAGAGACGACGGCGGCGAGCGGGTGAGCGCTACCGCAGTCAGGATGCCCGAGACGAGACTCAGCAGCGCTGCGCTCGCGCGGCCCAGGCCTTCGACCAGCACCCCCTGGGTGAGCCAGGAGGACAGCGGAATACCGACACTGAACTCTGCTGCGGAAAAGGCATTGTCGGGGACGTGAACGAAAATCATGAAGCCAATGCACAGCACCCGCACCATGGCGATACGATCGCGTATGCGCTGGGCCACTGGGCCGATGGGATCAGCCATAGAGTTTACGATTCCTTTGCGGCCAGACGACTGCGGCGATAGTGGGTGTACTGGGGGTAGAGCTCTACCAATAGCATGGCACACAGAATGAGCGCGCAGCCGACCAGCCCGATCTGAGCAATCTGCTCACCCATGAGGAGATAGCCGAACAGCGCGGCGAACGGGGCTTCCGAGGACAGAAAAATGGCTGCCTGTGGCGCTGTGGTGTAGCGCTGTCCGATCACCTGTAGCGTGAAGGCGATACCGCTCGCGAAAATACCCGCATAGAGCACGCTCGGCAGCGCCGCCCGAACGTCAGTCAGCACAAAGGGCTCGGTGATCAGCGCGACCAGGCCGGCCAGCAAGGCAGTGACTGCGAACTGCACGAATGAGAGCATGAGCGGTCGGCCTGACGCGCGGACGAAACGCCCGATCAGCACCACCTGCACGGCCCAGAAGACCGCACTGCACACAGTCAGAAGGTCTCCTGCGAGAGCCCCTCCGTGGCCGACACCCGACAGCAGTGCAATGCCGATCAGCGCGAGGGCTGATGCCGGCCAGATCACGCGGTGCGGCCAGTCACGATAAAGCGCAACCGCGACGAGCGGCGTGAACACCACGTACAGACCGGTCAGGAAACCCGAATGAGTCACCGAAGTTGTCAACAAGCCGACTTGTTGTGTGCCCATGCCGGCAAAGAGGACCAGTCCGATCAAGGCAAAGCGGCGCAGCTCCAGGGGCGACAGTGGCGCTCTGTCACGCCGCTGCTCGCGTCGCGACTCGAGCCACGCGAACGGTGCGACGAAGAGGCTGGCCACGGTGAACCGCAACGCGACGAACAGAAAGGGCCCGATGTCCTGCATCGCGGTTGCTTGAGCGACGAACCCCATGCCCCACATGGCGCCTGCCAGCAACAGCAGCACATTCGCACTCGATCGTGACAAGACTGATCCTCGGTCATCCCGGACGACGCCTGTCGGGATGACAAACTGACGGTAGTGGGGCTGTGCTCGCGCTCAGACCGGGTGGGTCTGCCGGAGACACTGCAGCATGGCGCCGTCTTGTCGGACGGCAGTGAAGGCGTCATCGAGCGGGAAGACGATTTCACGCAAGGCGATGATATCCGCGAGACCACCACGGGGTTGTCCGTCGGCGTTTTCCGGGGTCAGGATGACGCTCGTGCCATCGATTGCCCGCCAGCCATAGATCGGGCGCGCAGGATCGAGCGTTGCGGAAATCCCACCGGGCAGCACCACGGCACGTGAGCGCGTGGCCATGGCCCCCATCGACGACAACAGGTAAGCCGTCGGCTCGCCGTCGTCGAAGGCGCAGTACCAGTAGTCGTACCGGGCCGGGCCCCGATACGAGGTCGCGATGCGCTGCTCGAGCGCCAGCGCTTCCGCCGACTCACGATCCGTGTCGATCGGTTCAGCGCCCGAGGTATCGCGGGTCGGCAGTCCGTCGATGTAGATCTGACGCCGGCAGTCGAGCGTCCTGCCAGTGCCGATGCTGGCGCGAAACGCGTTGGGTCCGTCAAAACGGATGGACGCCAGTTCGACCCGTTGTCCACTGATCGGGAAATCAAAGGCAACGGTGTCGATCGCCGCGACCACCCACTCGAAACGGCTCGATGTCCCGTCGGCGGCAGTCGCCTGTCCATCGCGCCGACCGGCATCGACGGGATACAGGCGGTAGTCGGTTCTGACGTCAGCCTCGAGGCAGACCCACGATTCGAAATGGTTGCCACTCGAACGGGGCGTGGCGATGATTGATTCGAGACGGCGCATCGCAGCGTCGGCGTCGAGCGGATCTGTCTGCCCATCGTTGACAGCCGCAGGCTGCGGCTGCTGAGCCGATGCGGCTGCAGATTCCACACCGTCGCCGCCGCAGCTGCCCGCCAGGGCAGCGATCGCCAGGCAGGCGATGGAGCGACCGGACTTCATGACTTGTGCGAACGTCACGACGCCGCGGCACCTCTTCACCGTCCTATCCTCCAGTTACCGAACCGCCCCGGCATTCGAGCGTAGCACGACGAGGACGGCCTGCCGTTCGGCTCCATCCGCGATCCTTCGTTGCAAGAATTCAGGCCGGCGACCTGCTCTCGATCAGTCGCGCGACCGCCATGCGCGCGAGATCGTCGACGGCTTTCGACACGGTGAGAAAATAGGACTCGAAAGAGGTCGACTCGCTGGTGCGCACCAGCCGAAACGGTCGCACGGACAAGACGCTCCGGCCATCGCCGGCCAGCAGCGTTATCTGACCCGCCAGGTCCACGCCGCCTTTCGGCGTGCGCAGCAGCCGATCGAAATTCACCTCGACCCGAGCATCCGGCGCATACCCCCGCGGGAAGGGTTCGACCAGAACCGTCGCATCGGCGTGGTAGCGCAGTCGCTCGGCAAATACACGGGTAATTGCATCCTCCGGAGATTCGGCCCAACGCTGCTGATCCTCCATGTACAGGCGATTGAGATCGCTTCGTGTCGCGACTCGCGGGTCGCGTGCATACCCCGGCAGAGTGACGGCGGCGACACCGAGCGCATCGTAGTCACCGACCGGTACCACGCCGGCGGTGCCCGCTACGGGCTCGAGCACGTACAGGCGTGCAGCAGGACCACTGGTGCAGGCACTGAGCAGGAGCGCGCCAAGCAGCAGGAGAGGTGTCTGTCGCCGGTTCATGCGGGCACGACCACGCCGTCTGCAGGCGTTGCTCCGCAAGGGCTCAGCGACCGGTGAAAACGGCATTCGGATTCTCCTCGAGCAATTCGGCAAAGGCTGCAATCGAACGCGCGGCCGTGCGCAGTTCACGCACCGCGCCGCTGAGTTCGATGTAGATTTCTGAATCCGGCGAGAGGCCGGCAAGCACATCATCGGCATGTTGCGAGGCACTGGTCAGAGAGCTGACCATACCCGGCAGATCGGTCGTCGCCTGTTCGACCTGCGCGGCGGCCGCAGAGATCGATCCCAGTGATCGGGAAAGCTGCGCCGGCAGGCGTTCAATCTCGGGGCTCGCAACGAGCTTGCGGGTATCCTGAAGCAGCGTCGTTGCGCTCGATACCAGCGCGGCAAGCGGCAATTCCGAGAGGTTGCGGATCAAGGTCTCGACATCAGCGGTGACTGCCTCGACATTCGACGGTACGACCGGCAGGGTCGGATAGGGTTCGTAGTCGAAGTCGATCGATTCAGGTGCAGCGCCGGCGACGTCGACCAGCTTGACGATCAGCGATCCGGTCAAGAGGTTTCCGCTCGCCAGTTGCACGCGGAGCCCCTTCGAGACGAACTCCGACAGCTGCGCCTGCAGTTCTTCCGGTGTGACGTCGGCGAGGCCGAGGCGGGCGGGCTGAAGTTGCAGTACGGCGACCGAAAGACTGGCCTCGCCCGGCGTCGACGGCAAGCGCGTGGAGACGCTGACGACTCGCCCGACGCGCAACCCGTTGTACTCGATCGGTGCATCGCTTCTGAGGCCCTTGACGGAACCTTCGAACAGGGCGACGAAGCGGTTCCTGACATCTTCGCTTTCGTCGAACAGACTGTCGCGTGCGGCCTTGCGGGAATCGTGCAGGCGGTAGGTCGAGCCGTCCTCGCGCACCCGGTTCTCCTCGAGGACACCGATCGGATTGTCGAAGGCAATGCCGCCCGTGAACAAGGCCGCGATGGATTCCACGCGCACCGTGGCACCGTCGGCATCCAGTGTTGCCTCGACTCCCGAGACGCCATAGAAGCGTGTATCCGGAAACACGTGCAGGTGATATGGCGCTTCGACGAAAATATCGAAGAGCACTTGCCGGGCGTCGGGCGAGAGCGTGCGTCGTTCGACGCGACCGACCTCGATCTGTCGATGAAATACCGGCGAACCAACGTAGATGTAACCGGCCTCGTCAGCGTTGAGGGTCAGGCGCAAGCCCGGCGTGCTGCGTCGCGTGAGTGGCGGTTCCTCGAGCCCTTCGAAGCTGTCGCGACGCTCGCCACGCTCGGTATCCCAGTCGACCTCGACGTACGCTCCGGAGAGCAAGGTTCCAAGCCCGGAAATCTCTGTGGTGTTGATGCGCGCATTGACGATCCAGAAGCTGGTGCCGTCATCCAGGAACGGGGCTACTTTCGGATCCAGCCTTGCCTCGAGCACGACAGAGTCGAGGTCTTCGGCGAGTCGCACCGCTTCGACACGACCGACATCCACGTCATTCCGGCGCACGCGCGTCTCACCGGCAATGACGCCGCCAGCCTCGGGAAAGCGAATCTCCACCAATACCCCGCGATCCCGATAGTGCTGCCACACCAGCCAGGCGGCGAAGAGCACGGCGGCCAGTGGCAGTAACCACGCGAGCGAGAAACGTCTCGACAGGTCAGTGCCGCGTTCGACGCGTTCGTGAGGGACACGTTCGCCGGGCATGGGCCCGTCGCCTGACTCGTTAGTTGACATGGCGCAACATCATGTAGCGTTACCGTCCCAGATCAGGCGCGCATCGAGTGACAGCGCTGAAAACATGGTGAAGACAACAGACAGGGCGAAGGCATTGATGCCGACACCCGGTTCGATCGTGATGATCGCACCGAGCTGGATCAATGCCGCGAGAACAGCGACCACAAACACGTCGATCATCGACCAGCGACCGATGAATTCGGTCAGTGCATGCAGGCGATGGCGCTTGTGCGCGGACAACGGCAAGTCGAGGTGCAGACTGAGTGCCAACCCGCCGATGATGAAGAACTTGGTCACCGGAATGCAGATACTGGCGACAAAGATGATGATCGCCACGCCAGGACTTCCCTGATCGGCAAGTGTCATGACCCCGCTCAGGATGGTATCGCTGGTAGCACCCGCATACCCTGTCGATGACATGATCGGCAAGGTATTCGCGGGAACGTACGCCATCAGGCCGACGATCAGGAATGCCCAGGTACGCTGCAGACTGAACGGGATTCGTGCGTGCACCACGCCGCCGCAGCCTCGACAATGCAGCTCTGGCGAGGCCTGCCCGAGCGTACCGCAGGCCGGACATCTGGCAAGACCCGCCACCTTGGCAGTGCGTGCTGTCACTGAATCAGGTAGCGCCATACCGTGTCCTTGCACAAGACGATGGTGACAATGACGGTGAGTGCGATCAGCGCACAGAGGGACCAGAAGGCCAGGCCGATCTCGAGTCGAGCGACGCTGCCGAGCTTGACCAGCGATATCGCGACTCCCACCATGAAGACATCGGCCATTGCCCAGGGTTCGAGTCGCGTCGCCCATCGGAAAGCGCTGCGAAGTGCCGTGTTCGCGGGTCGCCCGAGCCGAATGGCAGCGAGCACCCACGCAAGCAGGACCAATCGTCCCAGCGGTAGCAGCACGATCAGCGCAAGCGTGACCAGGCCAAGCCAGCGAAGATCGCTTTCCCAAAGCGATCCGACGGCATCGAGTATGGAAATACGGCTTTCGATGCCGGCACGGGAAAGGCTCAGGAACGGCAGCAAGAGGCTCATTACCAGCAACACGATACTGGCCAGCACGGCTGCCAGCGAACGATCGATCGTTGCGCTCTTGCGCGTCGACATGATGCTGCCGCAGCGCGTGCAACGCGTCTGCTCACCGAGCGCCAATGGCTTTCTCAGGTGCAGCAGGTCACAGCTCCGGCAGGCGACCAGATCGTCCAGCGTGATGGCTAGCGTGCGACTCATGTGAGGAGATTGTTCACACCGATACTGTAGAGCAAGCTGCGCAAGGCACGTGCCGCGCAGCCGTAGACTGCGGCAAACGGCCTGCAGGAATGAAGTTCACTCGAGCGGCTCGACAGGCGCCGCTTCGCCCACATTGAACACCTCGTCGAAACGCTTCAATACGTGTTCCCAATCGGGATTCCAGGTCATCCTGGCAACCGGTACGCCGTCGGGTGACGGCGTGTGTTGTGCACCGAACCAGTGTTCGCGCGCCCGCATGCAAGCCATGAAGACCGGATACTCGTTGCCGTTGCAGACCAGCACTCGACCGCTCTTGCCGAACAGTGGATTGGCAGGAGCGTTGCTCAGTGACAGATGCGACTGGCCGAGTACGCGCATGTCGAGGCGTCGGGAATCCCGTACCTCCTCGCGCGCGCCGATCGCTTGCTGAACGATCGCGTAGGTGTCGCCCACAGCGGGCGAATCGCCTTCACCCACGTCAGGAGCGTAAGTGAGCATGAGACGTTCCGGGTTGGTGAAGCGCTTGCGAAACAGACGCCGTGTGTAACGGGTATCGACAACCGAGTCTTCCGATGACATGACCAGCAAGGCAGGTTGCTCGATTCGCCCATCATCGCGCCAGCGGCGCGCGAGCGCGCGTGTCAGTTGATAGAACTGCCATCCCGAGTTGACGGGAATGGAGTTGTACTTGATGGGATTGTCCTCGAGGATCATCCCGCCGAAGACCCAGGGTCGAATCTGCTTGTAGACACCCGAGAAGCGAAGCCACCGATTCAGACTGCTTCTATAGGCGGGTGACACGAGCAGGAGACCGTCGACGTCGGGTTCGTCCAGCGCCAGCAAGGTCGCGATGACCCCACCCATGGAAAACCCGCCAAGGTAGACCGCTGCATCGTTACCGGGATCCAGCCAGTCATCGAGCCACAATCGCGCCGACGCCAACCAGGATTCCCACTGGACATCGAGCATTTCGGCCGGCGTGGAGCCGTGACCGTCGAATAGAATGGCTCGTACGTCGAACCCTCGTGCCACCAGTGCATCGGCTAGATCATGCCAGACCGCTGGCGAATCGTTCAGCCCATGTAACAACAGAAACCGGCCGCGGTATGCAACCCCCGGGGCGGCAGCGCGCTCGAACGGCAGATTCTGGTTGATATCCATCGGAGAGCGTGATGGCATTGCCCGCTCGGTGATGTAAGCCCGTGCGTGTTCCCGATAGGCCGGGAACCGTTCATTGTGCAGTGGAAACCCGCGCTGCGAGGCCGACGCGCTCGAATCGACGACTGCCGACACGTCGCTCGCCACTACGCGACATGCAACCGGATTGAACATCACCATCGCAGCGATGAGTAACAGCCGCCAGGCGCGACGAACGATGACCTCGAATCCCGTCATCAAGCCGATCCAGTTCGAGTCGATCCAGTTCAGGCCGGCCCGAATCGGTTGTGTCCGATTCAAGCCGGCTCTATTCAAGTATGACCAAATCAGCCAAGACCGGATCAGCTAACGCCGAATCAACTAGGGCCGAATCAGGAATACAGGGTCGGAACCCCGAGTTTCTGATGCAGATCATTGCACATCTGCTCGGATAGCTCGAGCTTCTGACGCAGGCCATCGAGGTAGCGCGCTTCTTCCTGTGAGTCCAGATCGATACCCATCAGAGACATCATGTAGACCTGGGCTTCGGAACCTCGCGGAACGGACTTGACCAGGCCGTCGACATCCAGCGGTGACTGCATTTCTGACAAGACGAACTGACGTTCCTCCTCGGAGACTTCATCACCGAGGTGCGACACGATCTTCTTCTGTTCTTCCTGATCGATCGATCCGTCCGATTTGGCTGCACTGATCATCGCGACAATCATGACCTTGGCAAGCGCTTCCTGACCTGCATCGGGTTCCGGCACCTTGTCACCCTGCAAAGCAGAGTTCAGGAGATCGCCCAGGCTTCCGCCGGCTGGCGGAGCGGGATTCGCAGTGGACGCATTGCCGCCGCCACCGATACCTTCAAGCAAGCCGCCCAATCCACCGGCCATTCCACCTCCTGCGCCGCCACTCTTGCCACCCAGCAACGCACCGAGATCGCCAAGCCCGCCACCACCACCCGGTGCCTGACGCGAGCTGCCACCGAGCGCACCACCAAGGCCGCCTCCGGCACCGCCGCCGAGCAATCCACCCAACAGGCCACCAAGCCCGCCTGAACCGCCACCGGTGGAGGGCGCCGCATTGCCTCGGCCTCCGCCCATCATCTTGCCCACACCTTTCGCGACCAAGACGCCCACTGCCATACGACCCAACGTTCCGACAAGACTCACAGTTCTGTCCTCCAATTCAAAATAGGTACCTACCCGTCAATTGTACGCTGGACTGGCGATGTACTCCGCCATCTGTTCACGTTCGACTTCAGCCTGGCGCAATCGGGCGTTGACAAGGTCACCGATACTCAAGATACCGACGAGAACCGCGTCCTCGAGCACAGGAACATGTCGTATTCGACGTTCGATCATCAAGGCCATGACCTCCTGCAGGGTCGCGTCGAGGGAGCAGGTGTATACCGGGGTCGTCATCAAATCGTGCACCGGCATGGCGCGGACGTCAGTATCGCCAGTCGACAGCGCGGTGATGACATCCCGTTCGCTGACAATGCCGTCGATCGACTTGCCGTCGTTACTGACCGGAAGTGCGCCGATACGTTTCGCGGCAAGAATGCGGATGGCGTCACGCATGGTGGCGGAAGACGAGATCGTCGTGACCTCGTTCCCCTTCTCTTTCAGGATGTCCGAAATCTTCATCGTCATCGTCTCCGTGGTCGTCAACGCGTTGGGTCCCGGACAGGAACCATGAAAAGCGGATATGACAAAGCGGACGTGACTACAGGGTACGCCTGATTTCGGAATCCAGAAAGCAAAAAGGGCCACCTTACGGTGGCCCTCTCTGTACAAATAAAACCCGGCGGTGACCTACTTTCACATGGGGAAGCCCCACACTATCATCGGCGCTGAATGGTTTCACTTCCGAGTTCGAGATGGGATCGGGTGGTGCCCAAACGCTTTGGCCGCCGGGATAACCGGTCGGATGACACGCAGATCCCGACAACGGATCGAGCACGCCTTCCTGATTCTGGGGAGTCATCAATAACGACTTTCAATCGTCATCCAGGCGGGTCGCGGGGCCAGGCATTTCTGCTCGGCACCCGGGGCGACAACCGCTTGGGTGTTATATGGTCAAGCCTCACGGGCAATTAGTACTGGTTAGCTTCACACATTACTGTGCTTCCACACCCAGCCTATCAACCTTGTAGTCTTCAAGGGCCCTTCAGGAATCTCAAGGATTCAGTGAGAACTCATCTTGGGAGGGGCTTCACGCTTAGATGCTTTCAGCGTTTATCCTGTCCGATCGTAGCTACCCGGCAGTGCCACTGGCGTGACAACCGGAACACCAGGGGATCGTCCACTCCGGTCCTCTCGTACTAGGAGCAGCTTCCCTCAATTCTCAAACGCCCACGGCAGA
>Ga0209185_1001415_pt1 | contig 21062 bp, 12 predicted proteins | sample SidtaG_2_FD_187425 | JGI IMG/M metagenome (GOLD analysis project Ga0209185, IMG submission 187425) | Marine algal microbial communities from Sidmouth, United Kingdom - Sidmouth_Asex2 metaG (SPAdes) (version 2) | ecosystem: Host-associated > Algae > Red algae > Unclassified | place: Sidmouth... | reverse complement strand
CTTGCCACGTAAAATCATTGTCTTTGGTTTCTGGTGCATTTGAACAAAGTACATAACGCATTACATCTTGCTGATTCGGAAAATCCTCAAGATATTCATGAACCCAAACTGCCCAATTTCTGCTGGTACTTACTTTTTGACCTTCTATATTCAAAAATTCATTTGCTGGCACGTTATCGGGTAATACATAGCCGCCATGCGCTTTGAGCATAGCAGGAAAAATAATACAATGAAACACTATATTATCTTTACCTATAAAATGCACTAGCTTGGTGTCATCTTGTTTCCAATAATCTTCCCAGTCAGGAGCGATTTCTTTAGTAGCCGAAATATACCCAATCGGTGCATCAAACCAAACATACATCACCTTTCCATCCGCTCCTGGTAAAGGTACTGGTATGCCCCAGTTACTGTCGCGCGTCATAGCACGGCTTCGCAAGCCTTGATCTAACCAACTTTTACACTGACCATATACATTACTTTTCCAATCACTGTGTTCTTCTTCCAACCATTGAGTCAACCATTTTTCATAAGTTGCTAATGGGAAATACCAATGCTTTGTTTTTCGTTTTACCAAAGGAGCATCACTTAGTGCTGATTTTGGATGAATCAGCTCATCAGGACTAAGAGCAGAACCACAATTTTCACATTGATCGCCATACGCATTATCATTTGAGCATTTGGGGCAAGTACCTGTGATATATCGATCCGCTAAAAACTGATTTTTTTGTTCATCATAATACTGTTCGCTCTCTTTCTCTTCAAAAACACCATCATCATGTAGTTTTTTAAAAAATGCTTGAGCAGTATCGCGGTGCTGTTGGGTTGATGTTCTCGAAAAAACATCAAATGAAATTCCAAAATCATTAAAAGAGGTACTGAGTAAATCGTAATACCGATCTACAATTTTTTGAGGAGTCGTTTCCTCTTTCATTGCACGTATCGTAATAGGCACACCATGCTCATCGGCCCCACAAACAAATTTCACATCTCTACCTTGCGCTCGTAAATACCGCACATAAATATCAGCCGGTAAAAAACAACCTGCTAAATGACCAATATGTAATGGACCATTTGCATAAGGCAATGCAGCTGTTATTAAATATCTTCTAAATTTCTTCTCGTTTGACATTAAGTTTGCAAACATAAGAAATAGCCTTATGACTATCACACCACCACCCTTACAATCTGGAGATACTTTAGGAGTATGCTGCCCTGCTGGCGCAGTTGACGCTGCCCATATGGAAGCCATGTATAGACAAATGAGACAATGGGGATTCAACATAAAGGTAGGAAAAACTGTAGGCAAAAGCTATTTCAAATTCTCAGCGACTGATGCAGAAAGACTTGCCGAGCTACAAGCTTTCTTAGACGATGACAACATTAGTGCCATCTTTTTTGCTCGTGGCGGCTATGGTACAGTTCGTATTATAGATGAATTAGATTTCACAAAATTTAGAAAAAAACCGAAATGGCTTGTGGGCTACAGTGACATTACTTGTTTGCACAATCATATATTTTCAAACTATAAAATCAGTACGCTGCATGCTCATATGGGCAGCGCCTACCAAAAAGAAAAAAGTCACTCTGCCAGCACAGAAAGTCTTTTTGCTGCTTTGCAAGGTGAGCGCCATATTTACAAAACTCCTACCAAACCCTTACAACGTACTGGCAAAGCACAAGGACCAATCGTTGGTGGTAACCTAGCGATAATTAGTGATTTAATAGGCACTGCGAGCGACATAGAAACCGACGGCAATATATTATTCATAGAAGATGTAAGCGAGTACCGCTATAATATTGACCGCATGATGTGGCAGTTACTCCGTGCTGGAAAATTAGATAAACTAGCTGGGCTGATTGTAGGTTCGTTTACTGATACTCAGGATAATGAGATTCCTTTTGGACTTACTGAACAAGAGATTATTTATGAAAAAGTAAAAAAGTTCAAATATCCTGTTTGCTATGATTTCCCAGTGGGTCACCAGGCTCATAACTTAGCTATAAAAATTGGCATCCCATATGAATTAAATGTTGAGCGTAATCAGGTATCACTGACAGAGATTGCTTTAAGCGCTTAACTTTTTATACAAAAGGAAATACAATTGTAAACTCACTCCCCTCTCCGGGTTCGCTAGTCACAGAAATTTTAGCCTCATGTAAGTCAACTACACGCTTAACATAAGTCAGCCCTAATCCAAATCCTTTTACATTGTGTTTATTCCCAGTATGCGCTCGATAGAATTTTTCAAAAATATTATTGATTACATCCTTAGGCATTCCGATTCCATTGTCCTTGAGTTTTATATGAAGAGAGTTTCCAAAATTTTCAGTAGAAATTAGAATGACAGGATCTCGCTCACTATACTTAATAGCGTTATCCAATAGATTAAAAATAATATTTGAAAAATGGACTTCGTCTGCCATAATAGTATGAGCATTTGCTTGCAAACTCTCATTGAGCGATCCGTTAGCTTCCTCAATTTGCAACTGAGAATTACTAATTACCTTATGAATCACTTTATGAACATCAACTTGTTTCAGTTGAAGTTTAATTTCATCCTTTTCAAGTTTAGCTGCGTTTAAGATTCGCTCCACTTGTTTATGCATTCTACGATTTTCTTCTTTAATTATATTTCGGTAATATAATATGTTCTTTTTATCGCTTAACACTTTCTCGTTATTCAAAGCATCGCTGGCTAACTGTATGGTAGCAATGGGTGTTTTAAACTCATGTGTCATATTATTAATAAAATCGCTCTTTATCTCAGAAAGTTTTCTTTGAGAAAGCATAGTACGAATCGTAAGTACAAAGGCGGCAATAATGATACAGGTAAATAACAACGCCCCTAAGACCATAAAGAGCAACTGACTTTTGAAATAGTCTTGCTGCTGTAAAATATATAAATGTAGAATCTCAGAATTCGCGGCTGTTCGCCCTGAAATATTTACTTGGAAGCTTTTTTCGTCACTAAGAAACTCTTCTCTAAAACCAGCACTATTCATCGTTTTAGCAGCAGCTTCGTTCGTTACACAATATTCAAAATTTTGTTTCACTCCATAATTGATTAACTGACTTTGAATTAAATGAGTCATTTCGTAACCGGTATACAAAGCATAAGACGGTGGTGAATTATTAAAATCTAATTCACCGTCAAGTTGTTGGATTCCGTATGTTTTTCTAGCAACAATTGAATCTTTAATATTGTTGAGCGCAGCACCCACATTACTTTGATACTCATCTTGTTTTAGGCGAATAGCCGAAGTGATCCATTGTACTTGCACGATGATTATCCCTAAGAGCGAGATAGCCGTCAACGTAATGATTAATGGAAATAATTTCTTCATTTTATCAAATCCAAAAGTACGAACTAAACCCACGGCAATATTTTTTTATGATTTTTTTATCTCATTCACCCGTCCTATTTTCGACTAAGATATTCATGAGTTTTACATTTAAAATAGAAACAGGCGTACAGCCTACTGGCGGAAAAATTTTAATCGCAGAACCGCTTTTATCCGATCCACATTTTCAACGCGGAGTTGTGTATCTATGCGAGCATAATGAGGAAGGTAGTTATGGATTTGTGGTCAACAAGCCTTTAGACAAAACGCTAGATTACTTTATTGATGCCTTGGATGTAGAGAATATCCCCGTTTATTTAGGTGGCCCTGTCGATAGTTCATCGCTTCATTTTTTACATATTCGTGGAGATTTATTAGGTGGCGAATCAAACGATAATGGTATTTTTTTTGACGGTGATTTTTCTCAAGCCGTTTCTTCTTTAAAAAACAAAGAAATGTCAACCAACGAAATATTATTTTTCTTGGGCTATGCTGGCTGGAGCCCAGGACAACTAAAAGAAGAAGTACATAAAAAAAGTTGGCTTGTCGCAGAGACAAACCAACTCAATTTATTTACTCAAAAAAGTGAAACGCTTTGGAAGGAATCGATTTTGGCGTTGGACCAAGAATATCACATCCTTACTACGCTTCCCAAAGACCCAAACTTAAATTAGGCCGTTACGAGCGCTTCAGCCTTTTTAAAATTATCACTAACCACTAATTCTTTAGAACCGGGTGTGTACTTATAAAACCCTTCTCCCGACTTACGACCTAAGCGGTTTGCTTGAACCATGTTTTTCAGCAAAGTAGCCGGTGCATATTTTTGCTTCCCTATTTGAGTGGCCATTACATCTAGAATACTATAACAAGTATCCAAACCGATAAAGTCCGCTAATTGCAAAGGTCCCATGGGATGTCCCATTCCTAACTTCATGATAGTGTCAATTTCTTCAACACCTGCTACACCTTCTTGTAAAGAAATAATAGCCTCATTAATCATAGGCATTAAAATTCTGTTGGCTACAAAACCAGGATAATCTTGAGCTACGCAGGGCACTTTTCCCAAGGTAACTGCCAAGGCAGTGACTGTATTCGATGTGGCTAAACTGGTAGCATACCCATTGATAATTTCTACGAGTTTCATAACCGGAACCGGATTCATAAAGTGCATGCCGATTACCTTACTCGGCTTGGTAGTTTTTGATCCTAATCTTGTAATACTTACCGAAGAAGTATTAGAAGCTAGAATACAATCGTCACTCGTGTGCTCATCCATTTGAGCAAAAATCTTTTCTTTAAATTCTATGTTTTCAGTGGCAGCTTCTACTACAATATCTCTATCTTCCAGAGCAGAAGCCATATCCGTAAACGTTGTAATATTATCCAAGGTGTTTTGCTTATCATCCTCAGTGATAATTTCTTTTTTAATTTGACGGTCTAAATTCCTGCCAATCGTAGCTAATGCTTTGTCCAATGCTTCCTGAGAAATATCCACTAAGTTTACATCATGACCCGTTTGTGCAAATACATGACAAATTCCATTTCCCATTGTACCGGCACCTACCACGGCTACCTTCTTTATTTCTTTACTCATTTTTAATGCGTTCTGTTATTATTTAATGGTCGCAAATGTAAATGCGCGCCAAGGAATAGCCATATTGTAGCCACTAAATTTAGTAAGAAAACTGAATTTAATATTATATAATTATACCTATGTATCGAACTGATTGTATATATTTTAAATAAAATAATTGAGAGTTTTTAGTATCTACTGTTGATAAAACGACTTTTCTAATTTTAATTTACAAAGCTTGCCCCCTACCAACAATTCCTTAGCAGTTTCAACATTCATTTTGAATCAATATGAATTACCTTTGCGCACATGTCCTTACAATCGACTGTTCTTCCTATCATTTTTCTTGTAGTGCTTTGTTTTTTGAGCGCTTGTACCGATAGTGAATCGAAGCCAGAAGTAACCAAACGTTGGAAAGCTGTGAGTATAAAAAACCTCACATTTGAAAAAGAAAAAGCGTACTACAAAATCTTATTGGATACCATTACCGATAAGAATGAACGACTAGAATTTTTTAATGGTTCGGTAGATTCCTTTAAACGGTTTACCAAATTAGCTTTTCAAGAGCAAGAGGAAATGCAAAAAATGCAAGTGGATAATTCGTTTATGGAATTTAAGAAAAATGGAGTGGCTTATTTTACATCCATCGATGGTTTAGATTCAGCAAAATGGCGCCAAGAAGAAAATGAAATCGTGTTGGATGCTGAAGATTTTACTGGCATCCCGAACACCGTCCGCTTCGGTATTTTAAATTTATCGGCTGATGAAATGATTTTAAGAAAGGTAGATTTATACGACACCAATATTATAACACTCAACGTAAGAAAAAATTAAATGGCACAAGATCAATACACACACCCAGATTATTATCAACTAGACGAACTACTAACTGACGAACATAAAATGATTCGAGACATGGTTCGCTCTTGGATAAAAAAAGAGGTAAGCCCCAACATAGAAGAATGGGCACAGAACAATAAATTTCCGAGTCACTTGGTAAAACAAATGGGTGAGCTAGGCGTATTCGGACCAACCATTCCTACTGAGTATGGCGGTGGCGGTTTGGATTATATCAGTTACGGTATCATGATGCAGGAGATTGAGCGCAGCGATAGCGGCATGCGATCTACAGCCAGCGTACAAGGCAGTTTGGTTATGTACCCAATCCATGCTTATGGTAGCGAGGAACAAAAGAAAAAGTTTTTGCCGAAGCTTGCAACTGGTGAAATGCTAGGTTGTTTTGGGTTAACAGAACCCGATAGCGGAAGCGACCCGGGCAGTATGATTACCAATATTAAAGATGCGGGTGATCACGTTATTTTAAACGGTGCCAAAATGTGGATTAGCAATAGTCCGGAAGCAGACGTAGCAGTAGTTTGGGCTAAGGACGAAGAAGGTATTGTCCGTGGACTACTTGTAGAACGCGGCATGGAAGGATTTACCACACCGGAAATTCATGGCAAGTGGAGCTTGCGTGCAAGTTGCACAGGTGAACTGGTTTTTGATAATGTAAAAGTACCAAAGGAAAACATTTTTCCGAATGTAAAAGGACTGAAAGGACCATTAGGTTGTTTAAGCAAAGCCCGTTATGGAATTGCTTGGGGTGCTTTAGGTGCCGCTATGGATTGTTATGATTCTGCCTTGCGTTATACAATGCAACGGGAACAATTTGGCAAACCCATTGCAGGTTTTCAGTTACAACAAAAAAAATTGGCTGAAATGATTACTGAAATAACCAAAGGTCAATTACTAGTTTGGCGATTGGGTGTACTCATGAGTGAAGGCCGTGCCACACCGGCACAGGTAAGCATGGCCAAGCGGAACTCCTGCGAAATCGCTTTAAACATTTGCCGAGAAGCAAGACAAATGCACGGCGGTATGGGTATCACAGGTGAGTATTCTATTATGCGTCACATGATGAATTTGGAGAGTGTGGTTACTTATGAAGGTACGCATGATATTCACCTTTTAATTACGGGAATGGACGTTACTGGTTTGAATGCGTTTAAGTAGATTAGACATAAGGAGTTAGCCCTTAGGCTTTATTTTATATTAGTCGCAGCTCCTCGCTGTGACTTTTTTGTTTCTGTCTATCCTAGTCAAAAAAAAACGACCACACATAAATGCGTGGCCCCTTTAAATGTTTTCACAGCGGAATAATCCTTATTGTGAATTGCTTTCAATTGTAAATATAATTTTTCAAACTGAAATAAAATAATTATTTTAGGAAAATTATGAGATGTACGCTGGTTACGTAGAGCATAATTAAAATTGAAAAAATACATTTATGAAAAAGACTGAACAAATTCTTGGCTTGGATATTGGAGTTTCATCCATTGGATTAGCAATTATAAAGGTGATTAATGGAATAAAAAGTATAGAAAAACTATCTGTCCGTATCGTTCCAGAAGACCCAAATTTTCATGGAAAATTTTATACTGGGAATACGGCAAGTAAAAATTTAGATCGCACTTTAAAGCGTGGCATTCGTCGAAACAACCAACGTTTTAAGGCTAGAAGAGATGAACTATATGCTGCGCTTAAAGCGAATAATATGTTTCCAAGTGAAGCAAATTTTGACCTAGAAGTTAAAGAACTTTACGGATTAAGAGCGAGTGCAGCTGAAAAAAAAATAAGTAGACAAGAATTGGGAAGAGTACTTGTACTCCTCAACCAACGCAGAGGATTCTTGAGTAATAGAAAATCAATTTCTGCTGAAGAAAATTCGTCTGAGTATAAAGAACGAATCGCTCTACTTGAGAAAGAATTAGAAGGAAGAACTATAGGCCAGCAACTCTTTAAGGAATTATCTGAAGCTGAAAATACATTTGATATATTGCTACGAGAAAGAATATATCAACGCAGTTCTTATATAGAAGAGTTTGATAGAATTTGGTTGACACAGAAAAAATATCATAAAACGCTTACTGGCGGACCGAATGAGCACAACAACAAAGCAACACTTTATAATAAACTCAGAAATAAAATAATATATTATCAACGACCACTTAAAAGTCAAAAAGGCTCAGTGTCCAATTGCCTATTTGAAAAGCATCATAAATCAGTTACTAAGAGTTCACCTTATTTTGAAATTTTCAGAATATGGCAAAAGATCAATGATCTTAAAGTAACCATGAATAATGGTGATGACATATTTCCCACACAGGAACAAAAAGAAAAACTTTACCACTCCTTATTTTACGGTGAAAACTTGAATAAGAAAAACGAATTAACCGTTACAGCCATTAAAAAATTATTAGGGCTGAAAAGAAACGAGGGTTACCTGAACTTCACAGAAATATTAGGTAGTAACACATACAATAAATTGAAAAATGCTCTTGCAAAGGCTGGAATAAAAAATCCAGAAAAACACTTAGCTTTTGACCCGTATAAACAAAATGAGGCAAAAGGACTGCTTGAATTATGGCACATTACCTACTCTATTCCTAATGAAAAGGATGTTAAAAACACCCTTGTCAAACGTTTTGGCTTCACACAAAAACAGTCTGCCTTGATCGCTGAACAAGTTGGCTATAAGTCAGATTATGGAAACCTTTCTACAAGAGCTATAAAAAAACTACTTCCTTCCCTGCAGAAAGGGTTAGGGTATAGCGAAGCTTGTGACGCAATAGGCTATGATCACAGCGGTTATAAAACAGAAATTAAATTGAAAAAACAGCTAGAACCCATTCCAAAAAATTCATTGCGCAATCCTGTAGTTGAACAAATACTTAATCAATTGGTGAACATGGTTAATCTAGCTGTCGCAGAATACGGAGCTTTTGATGAAATACGTATTGAATTAGCTCGTGAACTACGAAATAGTGCAAAAACAAGGGAACGCATTACAAAATCTAATAGTGCCAATAAAAGAAGAAGCGATTGGATTAGAAACGAATTAAAAGATAATTATGGTTTCAAAATAGTAAATGGCCGAGATGTAAAAAGATATAAACTTTGGGAAGAAACCAATAAGCAGTGTTTATACTGTAACAAACCAATTAATAAGACTGACTTGTTATCTGGTAGTGCCGAAATAGAACATATACTGCCAAGGTCACGTTCGTTCAGCAATGCTATGAGTAATTATATACTGGCGCATAGAAAGTGTAATTCTACGAAAGGACAACGCACTGCTTACGACTATCTGGAAAGCTTGGGAACAGACAGATTAAGTGGCTATATCGAGCACGTTAATAAGCTATATCAGGATGGTAAAGGAACAATCTCCAAAGGCAAATTTGACAATCTGCTATGTAAAGGTGAAAACATTCCAACAGACTTTGTAGACCGAATGAAGAAAGACTCCCAATACATTGCAAAGGTGGCTGTTAAAATGCTCAAATCAATTTGTACGAATACCTACACCACAACCGGACAGATTACCGATTTACTTAGGCATGAATGGAAATTAAAAAGTGTATTACAAGAATTAAGTTTTGATAAATACAAGGCAATTGGACAGACAACTACCAAGAAGATTAAAGATGCTCAAGGAAAAGAAAAAACAATAGAAATTATTACAAACTGGACAAAAAGAGATGACCATAGGCACCATGCAGTTGATGCCTTAATATGTGCATTAACAGATCAGAAAATAATATTTAAATTAAACAATCTAAATAAATTATACCAATACCATAAAAACGAACTTAGTACGGCAGAACTTGAAGAACTTGAAAAAAACTTAGGAGGTAAGTTTAGTTTCAAAGAATTTTCAGAACATCAAGGTAATATTTATGATTGTCCGATTAAAAACATAAGAGAAGTTACCAAAAAACACTTAGAAGAATTGTTCATTTCTTTTAAGAAGGACAACAGTAAAGTACTCACCCATAACGAAAATGTAATAAAAAACGGAGATCCTCAATCTACTTGGGTACCAAGGGGAAGACTTCATGAAGAGACAGTTATGGGGCAGATAAGAAGAATATCAGAAAAACCGATTAAGTTAAACACTAAATTTCCCTTAGAGGCTATTCCAAACATTGTAAGCCCTATAGTAAAAAAATTAATAACGAAAAGGTTAGTAGAATATGACAATAAAGTAAAATTAGCTTTTGATACAAAACAATTAAAGAAGAACCCAATCAAATATAAAGGAGACGCTCTTCAGGAAGTAAAAATTTGGGAAGATGTAAGCACGAAACGTGTAGAAATAGAATCTTTTTTTGCTGATGGTCAAAAATCAAAATCAGCTAAAATAAAACTTATAGAAAACGCCTCAAAATTAGATAAGGCTATTGGGAACGCACTGAGCGAAAGACTCAAAATGAACAATAATGATTTCAAGAGAGCCTTTAGCGAATTGGATAATCATCCTGTTAAATTGAAGAACGGAAAAACTATAAAGTCAATAACAGTATATGCTGAAAGTAAAGCTATTGCCGTAGGCAGAAAGCGAGACAATAGAGGCAAAGCGATACTGAACGAAAATAGCCATCCTATACCGGCAAACTTTGTCAAGACAGGAGGTAATCATCATGCGTTAATTTATATAGACAGGAAAGGGGAATACCACAATGAAGTCGTCACATTTTGGGATGCTGTAGCCATTGGATTATTAAATATAGAACAAACAGGCAAGCCATATCCAATTATTAATAGAAAAGAACATAGTGAATTTGGAAGATTAAAATTTTCAATGCAAATAAATGATTTATTCGTTTTTGACTTAAAACATGCCAGAAATCCACAAGAAGAAAATGAAATTGATTTTCTCGAAAATAAAAACAGAAAACAAATCAGCCAACAACTTTATCGTGTTCAGAAAATGAGCAAGAAAAAAACAGGTGCCTTTGAAGTTACTTATCGGCATCATTTAGAGGCTACTATTGATAGAAGTAGTTCAAATCTAAAAGGAATCACATGGCAGGAACATGGCTCAAAAAATCACTTTGCCAGATTAACAAAGGTGAGACTAAACCATTTAGGAGAAATTGTTAAAGTAGGAGAATAAAATGATTAAGCGCACTATACATTTAGGCTCTCCTTGTAAACTAAAAACCAAGGATAAACAACTGGTAATTAAGTATAATCATATCCCAGGGCAAGAGGATATGCCTGATAAAAGTTTACCGATCGAGGATATTGGGTTTTTGATACTAGAGCATAGGCAAATTAGCATTAGCCACCCCACCCTAAATGTGTTAGTGAAGAACAATACGGCCATAGTAAGCTGCGATGAACGAATGCACCCGAACGGCCTTATGCTACCCCTCGAAGGAAACACCACCCAAAGCGAACGCTATCAAGCTCAAATACTAGCCAGTGAACCACTTAAAAAACAACTCTGGCAGCAAACCATTATTGCCAAAATCAAAAATCAAGCTATCAATTTAAACCATTGGAACGTCGACAATGAATATTTACGGCGTTGCGCTAAAAACGTTAAAAGTGGCGATACAGACAATCAAGAAGCCACAGCTAGTTTTTATTATTGGCAACGCCTCTTCCCGCCTGCTTGGGAGTTTAGCCGCAAACGTGAGGGGGCACCGCCTAACAATCTGCTGAATTATGGTTATGCTATTTTGCGAGCTACAGTGGCTCGCTCCCTAGTAGGGGCTGGCCTTTTGCCCACCTTAGGTATTTTTCATCGGAACCGCTACAATGCTTATTGCCTAGCCGATGATATCATGGAACCATTCAGACCTTGTGTGGACTGGGTAGTTCGCAGTATTATCCAAGACACAAGCCATATTAAAGAATTGAATAGAGAACTAAAAGTGCAGTTATTAAATATCCCTGCCATGGACGTATTAGTAGATAATAAAACCCGACCGCTGATGATAGCCACTCAGCAAGTAGCTGCTGACCTTGCCAAATGTTTCTTAGGCGAAAGTAGGAAGATTGAATACCCAAAATTGCATGTATCAACGCCTTAATGCATATCGAATTATGTGGGTACTCGTATTCTTTGATTTGCCAACCGAGACTAAAAAAGATAGACGAGTCGCGTCTAGATTTCGCAAAGACCTAATAAAAGACGGCTTTGCCATGTTTCAGTTCAGTATCTATATGCGACACTGCCCAAGCCGCGAAAATGCTACCGTACATATAAAACGCGTAAAGCAATTATTGCCTGAAAAAGGACATATAGGAATATTACAAGTTACCGACAAACAATTTGGCCGAATGGAACTGTATTATGGAAAAAAAACACAGAACTTAAACCCGCCAACGCAACAACTTGAAATGTTCTAGGATAAAAAAAATGACCCTTCGGAGTAAATATTACTCTAAAAAAGGTCATTTTATTCGTTCTAAATTCTTAGCAAACCTATGTAAATAAAGACTTTTAGCCACATCTGTTGTGTATCGTAAATGTAAGAACGAAATTGAAAGCAATTCACAACACAGGGTGCTTCACTTTGATACCGCCAGTAGTTGTGTATCGTAAATGTAAGAACGAAATTGAAAGCAATTCACAACATAACCCAACGAATCGAATCGTTATAATGAGTTGTGTATCGTAAATGTAAGAACGAAATTGAAAGCAATTCACAACGTGTTGGGTTAACTTTAACGGCGTCGTCGCGTTGTGTATCGTAAATGTAAGAACGAAATTGAAAGCAATTCACAACTTACCGTTATTATTTGATTTGATATAGGTAGTTGTGTATCGTAAATGTAAGAACGAAATTGAAAGCAATTCACAACATCTCATGCTTTTTGATTTTACCTCTGCATGTTGTGTATCGTAAATGTAAGAACGAAATTGAAAGCAATTCACAACGTTGGTGTATTGTTTCATCGTACACCTTATGTTGTGTATCGTAAATGTAAGAACGAAATTGAAAGCAATTCACAACGGGTTCGGCTTTTTATCCGAATCCTTATCCGTTGTGTATCGTAAATGTAAGAACGAAATTGAAAGCAATTCACAACGTTCCGTGTACGCCTGGCGTTATTGGTCCGTTGTGTATCGTAAATGTAAGAACGAAATTGAAAGCAATTCACAACTCATCCACGTACTTATACTGCTTTAGCTTAGTTGTGTATCGTAAATGTAAGAACGAAATTGAAAGCAATTCACAACCCGTTGCGCCCGTTGATGCTGATGCTCCTAGTTGTGTATCGTAAATGTAAGAACGAAATTGAAAGCAATTCACAACTATTCATTTTGTAAACTTCGCACCTTATGAGTTGTGTATCGTAAATGTAAGAACGAAATTGAAAGCAATTCACAACCTCTAGTTTCCTTAAGCCATGCTCCAACACGTTGTGTATCGTAAATGTAAGAACGAAATTGAAAGCAATTCACAACTAAATAATTGAAGCTGTAGCATCTACAATAGTTGTGTATCGTAAATGTAAGAACGAAATTGAAAGCAATTCACAACAGTACCCTAGTAAGTGATTTTACCGCCTCAGTTGTGTATCGTAAATGTAAGAACGAAATTGAAAGCAATTCACAACATCGCGTGCCAATTGTTGTTCGATTGCCAAGTTGTGTATCGTAAATGTAAGAACGAAATTGAAAGCAATTCACAACGCCATCTATCTGTATCACCTACAGCTAGATGTTGTGTATCGTAAATGTAAGAACGAAATTGAAAGCAATTCACAACCTGCTCATCCTCTTTATAAGGTACAAACTTGTTGTGTATCGTAAATGTAAGAACGAAATTGAAAGCAATTCACAACTTGCCTATATCAATTCCTATTATTAGTTTTGTTGTGTATCGTAAATGTAAGAACGAAATTGAAAGCAATTCACAACGGCGTGACTGTAATGGCCGCCCCGCCAAAGGTTGTGTATCGTAAATGTAAGAACGAAATTGAAAGCAATTCACAACGTGAATACTTCACACGATTCAATTCATATCGTTGTGTATCGTAAATGTAAGAACGAAATTGAAAGCAATTCACAACCAATATCTGTCTTTGAATGCTTTTTGTGAAGTTGTGTATCGTAAATGTAAGAACGAAATTGAAAGCAATTCACAACAGTGGCACAATATAAACTTCATTGTCATTGTTGTGTATCGTAAATGTAAGAACGAAATTGAAAGCAATTCACAACTTGTCAGATCTTCGGGAATCGGGCGCGATTGTTGTGTATCGTAAATGTAAGAACGAAATTGAAAGCAATTCACAACTGAGTTACAGGAGTCCATGTTGTAAGTATGTTGTGTATCGTAAATGTAAGAACGAAATTGAAAGCAATTCACAACTGGTTACGCATTTGTAGTTGATGCGATCAGGTTGTGTATCGTAAATGTAAGAACGAAATTGAAAGCAATTCACAACAGCTCCACAAGATAAGTGTGTTATGGTGTGGTTGTGTATCGTAAATGTAAGAACGAAATTGAAAGCAATTCACAACTATTTTTTATTTCTGATCCTGGTAACGCCTGTTGTGTATCGTAAATGTAAGAACGAAATTGAAAGCAATTCACAACGCGCTCGTTTTGGTTGATACCCAGCTTGCGGTTGTGTATCGTAAATGTAAGAACGAAATTGAAAGCAATTCACAACTCACTCTAACTTTTATTTTGTCACCGCTACGTTGTGTATCGTAAATGTAAGAACGAAATTGAAAGCAATTCACAACTATCCTTAAAAACAATAAGTGGTACGAAGTGTTGTGTATCGTAAATGTAAGAACGAAATTGAAAGCAATTCACAACTGTGCATCTATTAGCTCAGTAGTTACCGTAGTTGTGTATCGTAAATGTAAGAACGAAATTGAAAGCAATTCACAACGGCACATAGTTGGCCGTTTCGGCCGGCAGGGTTGTGTATCGTAAATGTAAGAACGAAATTGAAAGCAATTCACAACGGGGTTACTTCTACAAAGCAATTTTGAAAAGTTGTGTATCGTAAATGTAAGAACGAAATTGAAAGCAATTCACAACATAGTCGGCGGGTGTGATTTGCACTATGGGTTGTGTATCGTAAATGTAAGAACGAAATTGAAAGCAATTCACAACAAGTACCAACGCGCATTATATGAATGATGAGTTGTGTATCGTAAATGTAAGAACGAAATTGAAAGCAATTCACAACTTGGCAAGGTGATGCCTAGCGCACTACCGGTTGTGTATCGTAAATGTAAGAACGAAATTGAAAGCAATTCACAACATACCTATGGGAGCTAAAAAACGGACCCGTGTTGTGTATCGTAAATGTAAGAACGAAATTGAAAGCAATTCACAACGTGTAGGTTAAAGCATTTCGATTGAAATCGGTTGTGTATCGTAAATGTAAGAACGAAATTGAAAGCAATTCACAACAAACTCGAGAGCAATCCCATAACTTAATATGTTGTGTATCGTAAATGTAAGAACGAAATTGAAAGCAATTCACAACCTACCCAAGTTGGTTAGTTTGTCGCGCTTCGTTGTGTATCGTAAATGTAAGAACGAAATTGAAAGCAATTCACAACTAACGAGCGATCCGTGTAGGCATTCCAAACGTTGTGTATCGTAAATGTAAGAACGAAATTGAAAGCAATTCACAACTAGTTTACGCCACAGACACGGCAGCTGTAGGTTGTGTATCGTAAATGTAAGAACGAAATTGAAAGCAATTCACAACTTGTCGCCCGTTATAGACCATCCTAGCACAGTTGTGTATCGTAAATGTAAGAACGAAATTGAAAGCAATTCACAACTCATTTTAGACAGTGCTGAAGTAGTCGTTCGTTGTGTATCGTAAATGTAAGAACGAAATTGAAAGCAATTCACAACTTATGTACCGCACGACTATCTTCTAAAGAAGTTGTGTATCGTAAATGTAAGAACGAAATTGAAAGCAATTCACAACGGGGTTACTTCTACAAAGCAATTTTGAAAAGTTGTGTATCGTAAATGTAAGAACGAAATTGAAAGCAATTCACAACTAATGGAGCTACAAACGAAGCTGAATGAAAGTTGTGTATCGTAAATGTAAGAACGAAATTGAAAGCAATTCACAACCGTTAGGTACAATGTCTATTGTCCAATTTTGTTGTGTATCGTAAATGTAAGAACGAAATTGAAAGCAATTCACAACTGAAAACGCTATGAGAATTGGCATATATGGTTGTGTATCGTAAATGTAAGAACGAAATTGAAAGCAATTCACAACCAATCAATATTAGATGATATGTACAACTTAGTTGTGTATCGTAAATGTAAGAACGAAATTGAAAGCAATTCACAACTTAAACAAATTGAAAATACCGCTAAGGAAAGTTGTGTATCGTAAATGTAAGAACGAAATTGAAAGCAATTCACAACTTTATAGTAGTCGTTCATACTATCCTCACAGTTGTGTATCGTAAATGTAAGAACGAAATTGAAAGCAATTCACAACTTTAAAGTCGTGGTGTTAATGTTTAAATTGGTTGTGTATCGTAAATGTAAGAACGAAATTGAAAGCAATTCACAACAATGTAGGGAGTATATTTTCCATGTTATTTGTTGTGTATCGTAAATGTAAGAACGAATTTGAAAGCAAATCACAACCTATGTTGTGTGATTTTGAAATAATACCATGTTGTGTATCGTAAATGTAAGAACGAATTTGAAAGCAAATCACAACAAAGGCAGGGCCAGAAGACGGTTTCTATCCGTTGTGTATCGTAAATGTAAGAACGAATTTGAAAGCAAATCACAACGCGAAGTATGATAACTTTTGCCGCTGATCTGTTGTGTATCGTAAATGTAAGAACGAAATTGAAAGCAATTCACAACAATGCGGTATTCCTTAGTTTTTACTCCTTTGTTGTGTATCGTAAATGTAAGAACGAAATTGAAAGCAATTCACAATTGTTATAGATAGCAATTAGGGCATAATTAATTTTTAAGTACATTCGTTATAGCAAAAAGAACGAATGAAAACATTAACTATATCGGAAATTAATGACCTACTACAAGGCGAGTTAATTGGAAACACAGACCAACAAATCATTGGGCCTGAAACATTAGAAAATGCAACGGAACAGCACATTACATTTATAGGCAGCTCTAAATACATCAAAGATTGGGCAACATCCAATGCATGTGCAGCCATAGTAAGTGAAAAGTTTACAATCGAAGCCGCAGAGGGAAAAGCAATCATAAAAGTAAAAGATGCGGACCTTGCCATGGCGGCTTTGCTTGAAGCCTATAACCCCCCTCCGCCTATTTTAGAAGGAGGTATTCATAAAACCGCCGCTGTACATCCTTCTGCCACTATTGGCAAAGATTGCCAAATAGGTGCAGGCTGCTATGTTGGTAAAAATGTAGTGCTGGGTGCTGGTGTAGTCCTTTATCCGAATGTCACCATTTTTGATGAAACAACTATAGGTGCAGGAACTATTATTTGGTCGGGTACCGTGATCAGAGAACGTTGTAAAATTGGTATGCAATGTATTTTTCATAATAATGTAAGTATTGGTGCTGACGGTTTTGGATTCATCCCATCACCTGACGGCCAGGGTTTAACTAAAGTCCCACAGATAGGAAATGTAGTGATCGGTCATCAAGTGGAAATTGGTGCTAACTCCTGCGTTGATCGCGGCAAGTTTAGCTCAACGATAATTGGCGATGGCTGCAAGATTGATAACTTAGTACAAATTGGCCATAACTCTGTGATGGGTCGTGCCTGTATCATGGCGGGTCATAGCGGTTTGGCAGGATCAGTCACTTTAGGGGATGGCGTAATTATTGGTGGTAGCGCTTCTATAAAGGATCACACAACTATTGAGTCAGGTGCTATTGTGGGTGCGGGCTCAGGTGTTATGAATAATGTACCCGCTGGCCAAACCGTATTGGGCTACCCTGCACAACCCGCTCGAGATATGCTAAAGCAGTGGGTGGCTATGAAGAAGATTGCGAAGGGTTAAACAGCTTTTAATTATGAATGTTTAGTTTTTAATTTTTGTCTTGTGCCTTTGCTGGTGCAACCGTTCATAGTTTCATCCAAACCGCCTATGTAGAATTGGATTCATTTTGTAATTGCACTTTCGTAACTTTATCGGACTATGAAAAATTATAAAATAGAACGAATCCGAATGAAATTTAAGCCAAATTCCTCCGAGACCATTAGAGCAGAGGCTGAACAATTTATCAATAAAAAGGCAGGAGAAGGTTGTAGTATCATTTCAGTTTCTTTTGATACCGCTAGCAATAATGGCTGGATCTATTGCTATATCACTTATTCAATTTAAATAACAAGACAAGGCCTTAGCCCACTTTATGATACTTCACTAATTCACCAATCGGTCGCTTCACAACTTTACCCAATACTATTTCGTATTGAAAACAAAGCTGCTGAATTATATCTTTAAAAGAATTGGCTACTGAACCACTAAAGTGAACCGGAACGTTGTGAACTTGCTTATAATGTAAAAGGTTATTAATGAAAAAATCGTTGATACAATCCTCAGCAATATTTTCTATCATAAAATGTCCCCGATTTTCTAAAGCAAATTTTGCAAAACGTGCTAAGTACCGATTAGGAAACTGCTTACGATAAATATTATTTAGAATCGTCTCCAGTTCTACGTCAAACATTTTTTCAAATTTTGAGGCCAACTCTTTATCCATGATGCCTTGAAAATAATATTGCAGGAGTTTTCTACCGATATGATTTCCGCTGCCGTTATCGCCCAACACGTATCCGAGAGACGGGAGCTTAGTAGTGATTCTTTTTCCATTATAAAAACAAGAGTTACTACCTGTACCTAAAATACAGGCAATGCCTTTTTCACTCTGACAGGTTGCTCTTGCTGCAGCTAATAAATCTCCTTCGGTGTATATTTTCTTAGTGTCAAAAAAACTTTTCAAAGCCTTTAGAATTACTTTCTTACTGTCCTTGCTATTGACTCCGGCGCCATAGAAATAAATTTCGTCCACTTTAGTTCGCTTTGGATGTAACTTTAATTCATTCTCCAAAATATAGATAATCTCATTGGCGCCTTGTAGGTATGGGTGTAATCCCTGTGTGCTAAATCGTCTGTTACGCTTCTCGCCTATTAGTACCCAGTCTGTTTTGGTACTGCCGCTCTCTGCTATGAGTATGTTTTTTGACATTGTGGCAAAAGTACATAAGAACTCCCTATCCTCTGCCGCATGAGCAGCACAAGCTACAAGCTGAGGACACTTTTGTAGCCCTCTTGTCATTCTAAAAAGCCACTAGCCTGCCCTGAACTTGATTCAGGGAAGCTTTGCTTGTTCAGAATCCTCGGGAAGCACAGTACGCTTACTGTGTTGCCCGAGGATTCCAGACAAAATTAGCCGTTAGCACAATTTTGAGTTTGCCACCTCTAGTGTTGGAATGACAAAGAAGAAAAGATATCCTTAATTAAACATCACGAAACCCACTATCCACCATTTATCCCTATTCCCTAATTCCTATTCCCTATTCCCCTATAACAAAAAACACTTATTGTACCTTTGCACTTCCATGGAAGCAACTCTAGAACAAGCAAAGAAATTAGGTCTTACCGAAGACGAATTCAAAGCCATCGAAACCCACATTGGGCGCGTCCCAAACTTCTGCGAAACGGCAGTGTATAGTGTAATGTGGAGTGAGCATTGTAGTTATAAAAACTCAATTAAATACTTGAAAAAATTACCTAAAACGGGTAGCCGTGTATTAGCTGCCGCGGGTGAGGAAAATGCAGGTTTGATTGATATAGGTGACGGTTTAGCTTGTTCGTTTAAAATTGAAAGTCATAATCACCCTTCGGCTATTGAGCCTTTCCAAGGTGCTGCTACGGGTGTAGGTGGTATTCATCGTGATATATTTACTATGGGTGCTCGACCGATTGCTACTTTGAATTCGTTACGTTTTGGAAAATTAGAAGATGCCAAAACAAAGCACCTTTTGAAAGGTGTGGTTTCAGGTATTGGTCATTATGGAAATTGTTTTGGTGTACCGACGGTTGCTGGAGAAACATTTTTTGACGAAAGTTATAATACCAATCCCTTGGTCAATGCCATGAGTGTTGGAATTGCACAAGCAGGCAAAACGCTTTCTGCTATTTCGTATGGTGTGGGTAATCCTGTATTTATTGTGGGTAGCGATACGGGTAAAGATGGTATTGGAGGCGCATCATTTGCCAGTGCAGATATTGATGAAGATTCGGCAAAAGATTTACCAGCTGTACAAGTGGGTGATCCTTTCCAAGAAAAGAAATTAATGGAAGCTTGTATGGAGTTATTGGAAACGGATTGCATTATCGGAATGCAGGATATGGGTGCGGCAGGTATTGCCTGTAGCACCAGTGAAATGAGCGCTAAAGGCGAACACGGCATGAAAATAAATTTAGATAAAGTACCGACTCGACAAGACGATATGCTGGCTTGGGAAATGCTTTGTAGCGAAAGCCAAGAGCGTATGTTGGTGGTTGTGAAAAAAGGTCATGAGGCCGATATGATCCGCATTTTTGAGAAATGGGATATTCATTGTGAAGAGATTGGCGAAGTAACTGAGGGTGACAATTTAGAATTTCATCATAAAGGAGAAATCGTAGCGAACTTATCCGCAGATCATTTAGTATTAGGTGGCGGTGCACCCGTTTATGATAGAGAATATACTGAGCCTAAATATATGGAGCAAATCAACGCCTTTAAGATTGACCAAGTTGAAGAGCCAACAGATTTAAAAGCTATCGCAAAACAAATGGTCGCCTTACCCAATATATGCAGCAAAAGCTGGGTATACAATCAGTACGATAGCATGGTAGGAACAGCCAATGCAAGCACGAATGCACCAAGTGATGCGGCGATGCTTCGTATTAAAGGAAGTGATAAAGGGATCGCTGCTAGTGTGGATTGCAACAGCCGTTTTGTATATGCTAATCCTAAAGTTGGTGGCCTAATCGCAGTAAGTGAATGTGCGCGTAATATTTCATGTACGGGCGCTTTGCCTTTGGCTATTACCAATTGCTTAAACTTTGGTAACCCTTATAACCCAGAAGTATACTTCCAATTTGTAAAAGCATTGGAAGGCATGAGCGAAGCTTGTGTAAAATTTGAAACACCCGTTACAGGTGGGAACGTAAGTTTTTATAATCAATCTCCTGATGGTGCTGTGAACCCTACGCCTACTATTGGAATGATTGGTTTGTTGGAAGATATTAATACACGTATGACCCTTGATTTTAAAAATGAAGGTGACTTAATTTATATAATCGGCACATCTCGTAACGATATCAATAGTTCAGAAT